>Ga0208899_1000146_pt1 | contig 44093 bp, 56 predicted proteins | sample VirMetDEL_Nov_24_FD_184518 | JGI IMG/M metagenome (GOLD analysis project Ga0208899, IMG submission 184518) | Aqueous microbial communities from the Delaware River and Bay under freshwater to marine salinity gradient to study organic matter... | ecosystem: Environmental > Aquatic > Marine >... | reverse complement strand
AAAAGCTTCTACTTGTGTCAACACTTGATCTACATCTGCATAATTACTTATGAATATGAAGTGATCGATAGTGTCAGGATTCCAATGTATTTGTTTACTTTTACTCATATTAATTCTAGTTTGTTTAGTAATTCTTTTGACTTTTTTCTCAACATAGCATCTTCGTGACCTGAATGTAGCATTCTACATAGTAGAGTTTCCATTTCGTGCCATTGTATGGCAAATGATCTAGCATCACTATTTGTTCTAGAAATATCGTAGAAACTACTATTATTGTATGGTGTTCTAAACTTTTGTTCTATATTATTTACAAACACTTTCACTTCTGTTCTTATTTCTTCAGCTATTTTTTGCTGTAAAGCTTTTTCTATTGCATTAGTACTAGTCATTTCTTTTTATTCTTTAATTCGTTAATCTCACTTTTTAACTGGTGGATTTCAGTTTGACACTTTTTTTGTTGTGTTTTATTACCTGTGCCTTGGTAAAACTCATTCCATGAGTACAAGTTTTGTAAGCTTTTAATTTTTTTACTTATCATACTTTTTATACTTTTCCATTAAACTTATTTTAGTATGAGTTATAGCTATCATATAATCTTCAGCGATACTCGGATCTACTTTACCTTGTTCTATATCATGGTGTATCCAACTTTCAACTTGTTCTAAGTTATGTATACATTTTTTAACACTATGTTTATAGTATATGTAACCACTTTGAGCACAACTACTACAAGATATTAAGATAATACTAATTGCTTTTCTCATTTTTATATAGTTTAACTTTATTAATTAACTCGTGTATTTCTTCGTTTGGAAAGGTAGAATACACCTCGTCTACCTTATTACTTACAAAATTGTAAGTGAATGCTTTAGTTTTTACACCGAATGGTGAAGATAATAAATCTCGTTTAGTGTATCCGTACGGAGATTTTTGTACTCTGTTAATCACTAGTTTGATATAGTCGTCATCGAGAATGATAGCGTCGAGATATTTAGTTGATATGTATTTTGTATTTATCATTTATATTTATTATCTTTTCTTATTCGTATTTATTTTTTAATTAGTTTAGATAGTTTTTTTATAGTATTGTATTGTAGTTGATTTATTTCTAAATTATTTAACATGCGTAGTAAATACTTTTCTGCTAATTTAGCGTCAACGTCATAGTAATCTACATAAATTTTACCTACGTACTCGAACAAATCGTCATTACCTACATAAGAGGTTGAGCATCCATCGTACTGATATTTAGTTTTACGTTGACTTGAGCCTTTAGTTATAGCTCTGAGTGTACCGAAACCGGCGCGTTTTGTTAGTTTTGACGCTTGATCTGCATCACGACGTGACATTACTTGAATAGTATTGCCAGTTTTGTGATTTATAGTATCGATACAGCCGAGTTTTTCTTCGGTAGAGCACTCGACACAAGTCGTATAGCCGAGTGCTAGTCTTTGTTTTGGTATATTATGCGTACATTTCATATTATTATTATCGCCGCTTATTCGTATTTATGTTACAAAGAGTCAGTTAAAGCTATAGTTTCTTGTGGCTCAATTACAAATTTGATTAGTGTAAATTGTCTTTTCTTTTTACGCTCATAATAAGTTTCGTCAATATCAGCATTTCTAACACAAGCGTCTTCATCTTCACTTGTCATAACTAGTCTTAGCACGTTCATTATATTCTCAATATATTCTCCACCAATTTCTGCTTCAATTCTACCGTTAGCTATGTCTTCATTCATCCACTCTTCCATATCTGCTAATGTATTAACAGCTTCATTTAGTTTCCAGTTTTGTGCTTGGCCGAATGTCATCATAGCGAATGCACCAATTGTCATAATAGTTTTTTTCATAGTTATTTAATTTTATTTGTTTAAGACTACTCGCGTAGTTTCGATCACTTAGATCTCATCAGTTAAACTTATATAAATGTAGCAAGTTTTATTAGTTCTATTATTAGCATAGTTGCTACCATTACTGCTATTGTATTAAATTGTTTGTTAGTTATTTTCATAGTATTTGAGTTAATATTTCGTAGTGATCATCTTTTTGAGCTTCAGTTAGTTCAGTGAACTTCTTTACACCACCATCATAGTTATGTGAGTGATTTATTATTTGCTGTTCGAGTTCAGATCTGTTTATAGTCTTTTCCATTTCTGAGAATGCTTTAGACCATGACCAATTACTTGGTGAGTTAGGATTATACATAGTTATTTATTTTTATTAGTTATTAATTAGTTTAAGTGTTTGATGTCAAGAATAGAATCACCATCCCATATTATATACTTTTCAAAGTCAGTTGACTCAAACTCATTTTCCATAAAGTCAAAGATGTCTTTTATTTCATCATAAGTATTCTCATTCATTTGAACAAAGGTTGAATCTTCATTTTGATTAGTTGGTATAAATTCTAGTTCTAACATAGTTATAATTTTAAAGTTTTGTGCTGAGTCAAGTGTTCGTTTTATTTATACATGCTAAAGTATGACTATCAACTACATGTTTTGTTTATTATATTATCTTTACTTGATCGTATTTAATTTATAATCATTAGTATAATTATGCCGAGTGACCATGTTGCTAAGAATATATAAGTTAGTCTTTCTTGTATTTTAAATTTATTCATAATAGTTTTTTTAAAGGTGTATATTTATTTATTAATTATTTTTAGTGTTGTAGTGCTGCGCGATGACTCGCGATAACTTACATTAGTATGTATAGTTATTCATATAAGTATAGTATGACAATAGCTTGTTAATATATAAGAGTAACAGGCTACTGTCACATGTTACTTATGATATCTCTGCTAAGTTTCTAGCGAAAGCTGGAACAGTATTAGAGTTAGTATAAGATTTGTATTCTTGAAAACACTTCATTGATTCAAACTTTTCTTGAAATGTTGAGTAGATTTCATCATGATCATAAGTGAATGTAATATCTTTTTTGTTAGTGAAAGTGATTACTGTATTAGTACCTATTAGTGACTTTCTGATTACAAATCTTTTAGTAGTTAAGTTATTAGTTTTCATAGTTTATTTATTTATTTATTATTAATTTAGTTTAGTTATTGTTATTATCTTATTGTAGTCGTATTTATTTTATAATGCTAAGTTTATTAGTAATGTAAAGTAAGTTAGAAATGTTAATGTTAAAGTTAATTTTAATTTATTCATTGTTATTAGATTTTAAATTCATTATTATTATCTTCATTACATCGTATTTATTTTATAACTCAAACAAAAACGTAAAACATGCGAAATATTATATCGAAAACGTAAAAAATGTCAATACAAAACGTCAAAAAACACGTAGGGGCCAAAATATAAATGCAATTTTTTTTAAAAAAACAAAATAAAATTTTATAGCATAGCAAAAAATATCTATATATCTAAGCCGGGCCATAAAAATAGTGACATAAGCCTGTTAAATAGTAAGAGTAGTACCCTATTGTCACAGTGTACCCTTATTTTTTTAAGTAAATTTATCTATTTACCTGTAAATAACTATATTATACGTATAAAACTAAAAATATTCAAAATAATTGCAATTATGAACAAATATCAAGACAAAGAAGCGGCAATGGACGACTACTCTCACGAGAAAAAACTAAAAGCTGACGGTAGATACGAAGCTGCTCACGGAAAAATGGCAAATGCTGAAAATGATTTCGATCACGCACATGCTTTAAAAAGAGATGCACACGATGATGCTTATCATAGGCATTCGAGAAGTAAAGTAATGAAACATATGGGTTCAAGATCTTAAAATATATATTATGCCAGGAAAAGGAAAAATAAAGGAAGCTGTTAAAAAGATTAAGAATAACAGATTTAAAAGACAATTCGCTCGAGGAGAGGAAAAAGGAACTAATGTATACATGGGTAGAGGTTTAGGAATGACTACAAAACAAGAAGCTAAAAAACTACGCAAATCATTTAACAAACCTCAAAAAGCCACAGGAAGTAGAGCTTCAAAAGATAGAATGAATAAATTAGTGAACGAATTAAATGTCAAAATTGGAGATCAATTAAAAAAATTATAACTATGGCATACGGAGATAAACCAAAAAGACAAAAAGACGACATGGGTAACAAAGGTCGTAGATCAGGTAAAGGACCTAAACCTATGAAAGGCGCTAAAAAAGCTAGTAGAGAATCAGCTAAGCAAGAAAGAAAAAACTTAATTACAGAAAACCCTGTAGTTAATAGATCTAATGATTCTGGCTTCGACTATACGCAAAGCAAAAAGGATATTAAGAAGAGATATAAGAAAATGGACAAAGGTGGAAGTGCACCTGCTCTTAACACTCCAATTATAGAACCTATTAACACTGAATTTTTATCAAGAAATAGATTTAATCTTGAAGAGCAAGATAAGCTAAATTTGCAAAGATTTCAGGGATCAACTAAACCTTTAGGTAATACTAAAGCTATGAACGCTATGATGAAGCAAACTATACAAAAAGGATTATCAGCTGATTTAGGAACAAGAATAGCACAATCAGCTGTAAAAACACCAATAGGTTCTGTGAGCAAAGCACCTAGCATGACTGCTCCTAAAATTAAACAACCTTTAGCTGGGAAAATGAAAAAAGGCTTTGAAGGACCAGCGCTTTTAGACGCAATTGAAATGAGTCCTGCAAAAACAACAGGATCATTTAAACCATCTGAAAGAGATATGGCATTAAAAGAAGCTCATTTAGGAACAATATCATCAAAAGCTGGTGGACCTGTTAAACCACCAGTTGTAACTAAGGAAGGTCCTAAACCTCAAAAACCTAAGTCAAAAAGCCAAAAGCCAAAAGGAAAACCTAAATACACAAAATCTGAGACTGTAAAGGCTGAAAAGAAAGTTAAAAGAGGAAAAAGAACAATAAAAGCAAAATTTTAAATTATGCCTATAATATATACATATCCTAAAAAAAGTAATCCTGCTAATAATGATTTAATACTAATATCTGATTCTGAAGATGGCAAGAAGACTAAGCAAGTATTGATAAGTGACATAAGAGGCGCAACTGTTTCTGGGGTTAGTAGTATTATAGCTGGTCAAAATATAGCTATAGATCCTGTTACTGGTACAGGTGATGTTACAATAACATCGACAGCAGATGGAAGTAGACTAGTTGAGACAGTAAAAAACGAAACAGGTTCAGTAATACAAAAAGGCCAACCGCTACACATAACAGGTGTTAGTGGAATAGTTCCAACAGTAGATGTAGCACTTTCGTCAGACGCAAACTTAATGCCCGTTTCTGGATTAGCCAATGAGGAAATAGGAATTGGATCTACAGGTGAAATGATAATATCCGGAATACTAGATGGTATTAACACAGCGGGTATAGAAGGATCACCTGCAGAAGCTTCTATATTATATGTTGGTGGTGATTTTCTAGGAAGTATACCAGGTATAACTACAGATACTCCAACTGGAGAAACAGGTTTAATACAAAACGTTGGTATAATAATTAAAAATAGCCCTGGGTCATCTGGTAGTATTCAAGTAACTGCAATAGGTAGAACTAATGCCACTCCTAATTTAAATAAAGGTAGTATTTTTGTTGGTAATTCAGCTAATTCATCTAGTGTATTATCAGTAGGCACAAATGATTATGTATTAACAGCAAACAGTGCAGCTGCTCAAGGTGTAGAATGGAAACAAACAGTCAGTCAAAATACTAATGTAGCTAATTCAAACTTAGTTTTTGACAATAGTTGGATCACAAACATAGGTAACGAGAATAAATGGAGTATACTGGCGTCACAACCACTGGGACCAGAAGCACCTGGAGAACTTACTATTTCAGTAGCTGGTGGTGTTGACTTTGGAGAGTCTAAACCAACGGCAGCTCCAACTAGCGTTAGTATGGAAAGAGGAACCTTAAATTTAAAGCAAGATAATTGGGAAGTTTCAACTACTGGAACTACACCAGATGGTGATACAGGTTGGCCAGCTCCTCCAACAAAAGTTGATTTAGATGTAAGAAGAGCAAACAACAACTTTTTTGATTTATATCAATCAGTTGATATAAACATAACTAATGCAGTTGTAGGAGCTACTTATAAATTTATAGCTTTTTACCAAGAGCCAGGTTTTAAATTGAACTTATTTTATCAGGATGGTTTGGTTAAATTCCCTAACTCAACTGATGGTAATGTGGGACAAGGAAGTCAAATTGCAACACCAGGTACAGGATTTATTTATGAAGTATATGACTTGTACTGTGTTAAAGAACCAGACCCAGGAGCAGGAATCTTGGGAATTATGTTAGCTACTCAAAGCCTTAATCACTAAATAACCGAACTATCATGTGATAGTATAAATAACCAAACGTTTAACTAAAACCAAATACTATGACGTTTTTATACACCAGTAGAGATTTTACCTCTGCTACACGACCAGATCAAAGAATGATCAACCTTTGGAAACATATAACCACAAAGAGCAATTGGAGAATTGTTCAGTTACCAAATGGATTTTTACAAACAGAGTATTTACATCCAGAAGAAGAAGAATGGATAGACGTGACTAGAAGAGAAACAATACAAGGAGCTGAACAAGCTATAGATGCTTCTATAGAGCATTACTCTAAAAAGCTAGAATTTTTAAAAGGACCAAAAGTGGTCAAAACATTCGAGTAAAAAACCAAATCTAATTTAATTAAATCAAATGAACGAAACAATAGTAAAGCATCTTAACTTCGGTGAAGACGCTAAATCCGCTATATTTAGCGGTATAGAGAAACTCACTAAAGCTGTTAGCTCTACTTTAGGAGCTAGCGGCAAGTGTGTTATACTAGAAGACGGCGCAGGAAACCCTCAAATAACTAAAGACGGAGTAACAGTAGCAGATAGTATTATATTGCTAGATCCAGTAGAAAATATGGGTGCTAAGCTTTTAAAAGAAGCAGCTAGAAAAACCGTTAAAGAAGCTGGTGATGGAACTACAACATCGACAGTATTAGCACACGCTATATTAACTGAAGCATATAAAAGCTCAAAAACAGATATAAGAGCAATTAAAGAAGGCGTTAACAAAGCTGTTGATTCTGTAATAAAATATTTAGAAAAAATATCAATAGAAGTAACAGGCGAGTCAATCCACCAAGTTGCATCGATATCCGCGAATAATGATACAGAACTTGGACGAATTATTGCTGATGCATTTAAAGCCGTTGACGAGACTGGTGTTGTAATGATGGAAACACACGATGCTCCAAAAACAGTTGTAGAAGTAGTAGATGGAGCTCAATACGACAAAGGTTTTAAAAATCCTCACTTTATCACTAATAATGACAGAGGTATAGCAGAATTAGATAACGCTCTAGTATTAATTGTAGAAAACAAGATAGATAACATAAGGCAAATACAAGGCGTACTAGAATATGTTATAAAAAAGAACAAAGCTTTATTGATTATTGCAGACATGGAGCCAGCTGTTTTATCAGCATTAGCCATGAATAAAATGAAAGGCAATATTAAAGTTAATGTAGTTGACGCTCCAGTTTTTGGAGTAAACAAGTTAAATACATTAAAAGACTTATCTTTAATAACAGGTGCTACTATTATAAATGAGGATTTAGGCGATGATATGGATCTTATAACAGAAGAACATCTAGGAAGTTGTTTCAAAGCCGTAAGCACTACATCTGAAACTATAATTCAACAAGATTATTTTTCTGAAGAAATAGATAAAATAATAAGTGAGTTAAAAGAACAGATAAAGCAAACAAAAAACCCTAACATGGTTATTCAACTAGAAAAGCGAATGGCTAGATTAGCAGGTAAGGTTGCTATTGTTAAAGTTGGTGCTAGTTCTGAAGTAGAGTTAAAAGAAAAGAAAGATAGAGTAGAAGATGCTATATGTGCTACAAAAGCCGCTATTAAAGAAGGTATAGTTCCAGGAGGAGGTATCGCTTTGCTTAATGCGTCTGTTTATACAAAGGCTAAGACTGAAGGTGAAAAAGTATTGCTAAAAGCAATTAAAGCTCCTTATGAAACTATCCTTGCAAACGCAGGTCTTGAAATTGTTTATCCCAATGTTAAAAACAAAGGTTTAAATGTGGTTACAGGAAAAGAAGTAAATATGGTTAAAGCAGGGATTATTGATCCATTACTTGTTACTAAAAGTGCTTTAGTTAACGCGGCTTCAGTAGCTACAACTATATTATCCACTGATTGTGTTATTAATAATTTAAGAGCAAATGAAAGCAGTAGGTAAATATATAGTAATAAAAGAACTACAAGAAAAAACCACCGAAACAAAAGGTGGTTTACTCTTGTCAGATAAACAACGAGAAGATATTAGATATCAAGAAGCTGAGGTATTAAACCCAGGTTCTGATGTAACATTATTAAATAAAGGTGATAAAATCTATTATGATAGACACGCTGGTTTTAATATTGAAATTGAAAGTAAAATGTTCAAAGTAATTAAAGAACAAGATATAGTAATAGTAATATAATAATTATGGCAATTAGAAAAAAACCAACTGCTAAAAAATCAACATCATCTAGAAGTGCTAAAATGGCTCCTAAAAGAAAAAAACCTGTTGAAGATGGAAAAACTGAAGTTAAAACAACTTATAGTAAAACCAATAGAAGAGGTAAAGTAAAAAGCATTAGTAAAGAGAAGTACGATAAGGTAGAGAAAAAACAGGAAGATAAGGTAAAAAAGAAAACAGAAAAGTTCCTTAACAAAAAAGTGAGTAGCGCAAATGCTAGTAAAAAATATAAACCAGTTAAAAAAGCAAAATCTAAAGTATCTTCTAAAACAGACGTAGGTGTTAAATCCACAAGAACAAAAAAGACAGTTAAAAAGGGTGGCAAAACTTTTTCAAAAACTACTACATCAAGTAGACCTACAAAAACTAGAACGGCACCAAAAACGATGTCAGGTTCTGGTACGATAACAAAAAGAATGAAATCGATGTCAGGTTCTGGTACGATAAATATGAAATCTAAGAAACGTATATAGATAATATGAAAAATGTTTTTCCAAGTTCCAAGAAAAGAGCTCAACGTCCTGATGAAGTCAGAGGAGAAGGTATACTTCAAATGTTGAAAAACGCTAAGCGAAAAAGAGAGAATAGAAGAGAAATGAAAGCAGATGGAGAATGGAAAGAGTATCAAAGAGAAAATAAACAATACGATAGAAATGCTAGGTTGAAAAAGATGGAATCTAAAGGCAAATCTGAAACTAATAGATATAAAAAATTACATGAAAAAGTTTATAACCCTTTTCCAGAAAATCCACCTAAAAGAAAAGATGCTATTTCAAAGTTCAAACAAGGTTATACTGATAAAAATAAAGGAGATCTTACAGAGTATAATAATGAAAAAAGAGAATTTTATTTTAACAAAGGTAATAAAAAAGTAGAGTTACTACCTAGTGACGATGCTGATAGACCAATAACAAAAGGTGTTAAAAAAAGAAACTTAGGAAAAAACTGGAAATGAGAAAACTCACCTCAGGTGATCTTAGAGAATTAAATTTACTTAAACATTATAGAATCATTCGCAAGTGGGCTTGCAAAACAAACGGATTAAATGATGCTGATTTAGAATTATTAATATATTTAGAAGCAGTAGATTTATTCACAAAACAAGATTTTAAAACCGGTACGTACTCATACAGCTGGGATAACAGGCGCTGGAACAGATTGTTAAAAGAGGGTTGGATAGTAGTTTGGAGAAAACGCAATAGGACAACGCAGAAATATCATATCTATAAAGTATCCATAAAGTGCAAACAGTTAATTAGTCGTATGTACCGTATTATGCTGGGCGAAGAAGATATGCCCAGCAAAAAGCTTAAAAATAACTATATGGACGTTGTTTTAAAAACTTCCATAAACAACGTAAATAAAGATAAAACAAGATAATGAGTAAGTTATTTAACAAAAAGAAAAGAGAAGCTCGAAAAATGAAGAGGTTAGAAGCTAAAGGTAGAGATAATCTTACGCCTGAGCAGAGACGAGCTTTAGACGATTTCCACAGCACTGGATCTACTGATCATAGTGATTATGATATGGGAGATTACGAAAAATCATATAAATAATAATTATGGCACTAAGAAAAAACAATCAAAAAGATTACGCTAACTTTTCTCGAACAGATTCAGATGTTTTAGGAAATAAAAAACCTATAGATCCACCACGACCAGCTCCAAGTGATACTGTAAGAGTATACCCTAATCAAGACTTACCTGAGAAAGTTTTGCCAATGCGTAAAGCTCCGAGTTTATTTGGACCCAGCACTCCAATGACAGGGCATACAGCTACAAAATACGAACCTGAAGATGGGTCAAATGCGAGATATATGGAAATAGATACTACTGGTGTTCCTATAAATAAGAAATCAGGAATGGTAGAAGAGTTTGGAGGTTGGGACACTGATGAAAAGGGCAACCTAAGAGATCCAAAAGGTGGTTTATATTTTGTAAAAGGAGAAAACGTAATAAAAAGAGGAAGAAAAAAACCTTAAAAAATAAAACTAATTATGATTAATAATCAACCAAATAAAATACTTAGTGGTATGCCGCAAACGCAGCAAGATCCACAAACACAAAGAAATTTTACACAGTTTCAAGATATATCAGGAGCAGGTACACTACCTATGAATCCAGTATATGCTTCAACTGCTAAAGTAAATCAACTTGGTAATACTACCCAAGTAGATCCTGCTACAGGACAATCACTAACAATGTAAAAATAAATTATGCCAAGTTACGGAGAAAAACAAATACCAGCAGGAAAACAGTGTAAACCTTGTTTAAAGCCTTTAGCTGGAGAAAGATCTATGAAGTCGAGAGATGTGTCTATTAGAACTAGTTTAAGAATAGATAATATAGAATACAAAGGCAACGCTGCTCTTAGAGCAAATCAGTAAGTTGTGGAAGATATTAAACTGTACGTTTTAAATGCTGGAGCATTTGGCGTTACAATGATGGATTGGTTAGAACCAGTGTTAAAAATTACACTTTTATTAGTTACTATAGGTTACACAGCCCATCGTTGGTGGCTGATGAAAAATAATAGTGATGAGAGAAATAAATAAACTAATTGTACATTGCTCTGCTACCAGGGAAGGTGAAAACTACACTGTAGATACTATACGTAGTTGGCACGTAGACGGTAGAGGTTGGAGCGACATAGGCTATCATTTCTATATAGACTTATATGGTGAAATACACAAAGGTAGAGATATAGCTAAAATCGGGGCTCACTCTAAAGGGCAGAATCGTAATTCAATAGGTATATGCTATTGCGGAGGCGTAGAAGCAGATGGTAAGACCCCGAAAGATACTAGATATGATTGTCAGAAAGATAGCTTGCTAGCAGTGTTAAGAACATTAAAAGCAATGTATCCTGAAGCAACTATACATGGGCATAGAGACTTTGCTAATAAAGCTTGCCCTAGTTTTGATGCAACTGAGGAGTATAAAAATTTATGAAGATAAGTCAAAATACAGAACTTAAAATAGATCTTAAAACTATTTTAGGTATAATAATGTTTACAGCGTCTTTAGTTGGTATGTATTATACTTTACAAGATGACATAGCAGACGCTAAAAAAATGCCTAAAGCTGTTATAGATCGTATAGAATACGATTTAAAACAAAATTGGCATACTGATCATATTAATGAACTTGAAAAAGAAGTTAAAGAACTCAGAGACTGGTGTAGAGAGATAGATCAAGAACTATATAAAAAGAAAAAAAATTAAAATGAAATCAAAAGGTTTAGGCGATACAATAGAAAAATTTACTACAGCTACAGGTATAAAAAAGTTAGCTGATAAAATACCAGGCGGTTGCGGCTGTAGCGCAAGAAAAAATAAGCTAAACGAAATGTTTCCTTATAACAAATAGTATTATGAAAAAAGATAATTTAACAGAGCTTAGAGAAGAACCAGGTAAATCAAATGCTTATACATATAAAAACGTTGCTAAAGGTAATTTTTGTGGACCAGATGAAACATATCCTGTAGATAGTTTAAAAAGAGCAAAGTCTGCTCTAAGTCTAGCGCATAACGCTGAAGACCCAGAAGCTATAAAAAGTTGTGTGTATTCTAAATACCCAGAGCTTAGAAAAGGTAGTAAAATGAAAAATAGAAGATCATGAGTTATAGACAACCTAGATATATTGCTCCAGCTGACCCAAATGTAGTTGGAGAAAAAATGATGGAAGCTACTGATAAGTTTGCTGAAACAGCGGAAAGAAAACAACAAGAAAAATATTGTAGAGAAAATCCTAGTGCTTGCAAAGACAATGATGATGATGACGATTCTGACTCAAAAACTGGAAGTACAAATACTAATATAGCAAATACACTTAAACCTCCTATGCCAGGATCATCCAAACCTAGTGGTAAAAAAGTTAATCTTGGTACTAGAGTTCCAGGTACTGTAGGCGGAATATATAATGTAAACTATGACCCTATGGATCCATCTACTTGGGGTCATTAAATTAAAATTATGGAAACAGTAAAACAAATAGTAAATCACCCACTTTCTAAATCAGTAGCTTGTGGTATGTTAGGTGCAATACTTTTATTAGAAGCCCATCCACTTTATGCTGGTGTAGCTTTTGGTATGGGATTAAGAGAATTACTTTTAGCTTTTAAAAACTAGATTATGCCAAATAGACATCCTAGCCCAAGAAAAATACAACGAAAGAAAAGTAAAGGTTTGTATTATAATCCTAAAAACATGGAGTTTGAAACACTTGATGAACAAAGTAGAAGATTATATAATAAAGGTGTTCCTAAAAATCCAGATGTTATAGTTAATGAAGGTAAACCTAATCAAAAAGGAATGTCTAATAAAGAATATATGGCTGAATATGGAGCTGGAGCTGTTGTTGATAGCTATAAATCTAAAGGTCCATTAAGAAATAGAAAAAGTAAACGTAAAATAAGATAATATGGCAGATTGTTATGACAGCAATGGAAATATAGTACCTTGTGATAAAATAAAATCTTCTTGGAAAAAATCTACAGATATTTCTAAAGGAACTGAAATGAAGGAGATTTATAAACCTTTTAGCTCTGCAAAAAAAGACCCTAAAGTTTATGATAAACTTCAAGCCGAGATTGATTCAGGATTTGCTAAAGCTAAATATGGTTATGAAGGATCTGATTTAAACAAGTATATAAGAGCTAAAAGAACTGACAAGATATACAAAAGCCCTAGCAAATCCCCAGAACAAACAGAAACTCTAGAAAGAATAAACAAAACAGGAGGAAGTATATTTGTAGATTCAACACCACAGTTAAGGACTATTGAAATACACAAAGACCCTTCAGGCGTAGACGGAACAGAAAAAAAAGAAACTAAAAAATCTACTAGTTCAAACTCTAGTAATAAGTACTCAGTAAGTAGTGATGGAAAAATAAGAGGAAGATCATTATACGAATGTGACCCTGAAGACCCAACAGCTTGTGGATTAGACATGGCAAAGCAAACCTCGGCAGAAAGAAAAGCGGAAGACAAAGCTTATAACAAAGCTCAAAAAGATAGAATATATAAAGTAAAACCTGACGGAACTCAAAAACTAAAAAAGACTTTTGACCCTAAAGGATGGCTTCAAGATCAAAAGCTAAAAGCTAGAAATAGATCTAATAAGAGATATGCTAAAAGAGGTAGTAGAAGGTCTAGAAGAAGTTTATTTTAAAATGAGAAAAAAGAAAAAATTTAAAGAAACTAAAGTTGGAGTATTTTTAAAAGAAAAAGCTCCAGCTATATTAGATACAGTAGGAGAGTTTCTTCCTGATAAGGGAGGACTTGGTATTGTAAAAAATCTTATATCAGGTGATTCTAATATAGAACCCAAAGATAAAGAAATGGCTTTAAAGCTATTAGATCAAGATATTGCCGAGATGAACAACATCTCAAATAGATGGCAAAGTGATATGACAAGCGACTCTTGGCTGAGTAAAAATACCAGACCACTGACGCTTATATATTTAACTTTAGCCATGACTATTTTTATAGTACTGGACTCAACGGTGGTATTAGAAATAAACAACGGGTGGGTTTCATTATTGGAAGCTTTATTAATAACAGTATATGTAGCATACTTTGGTAGCAGAGGTGCTGAAAAAATTCAAAAATTAAGAAAATAATAAATTATGAGTGTAATAGGAACAACACTAAAACAGCCGAGAGTATTCGCGCATGATGCTGTAGCTTTACAAGACTTACCAGGATGTGTTTATGCAGGTGTAAAAAGTATAGATATTTTAACTGGACCAGATACTTCAGGTACTGGTTTTGAACTAAATATTACAAATGGGAAGACTTATCAAACATTAAATCCAGACGGCACAGGAAGTGGAGCTGTTATATGCGTTACAGCTATAGGTCCTAATGGAGAAATTACAAGTGCTGAAATTTGTCAGGGTTCTTGCAGTCCGGGATCTTCTTACAGCGAAGGAGATATTCTTACTGTAGTGTGGGAAGAAAGTAATACTTATACATCTGGAACTAATGCAGATAATTTAGTACAAGTAGAAAGTCTTGTATTTCTTCCTTGGGATTATGGATGTCCATTTAGCCCTATGGAAAATAGGTTAACGATAGACGAAATAGATGCATTAGGTAATGTGTTACCAGTTGATAACTCTTTAAAAGCTTTCAAACAGAAAGATATAGTAAAATGGAACTGTAAAGAAGGAGAAGAACCAGGTCAATCTGCTGGTTGTGATTGGGCTACATTTAATCCAGGAGCTGCCTTATATGTTGGCGCTGCCATGGATAGTTTAACTGTTATAATGGAGAGTGGAAGTAAAGCAACTTATACAAATGTACCTGCTGGAAGTTTTATGCCTGTGCTTTGCTTAACAGTATGTGCTGCCAAAGCAAATGAAGAAGGCGTAGACCCTAAAGAAGTTATTTTAGCTTTATTCTAATGATAATAAGTATAGGAAATCAGTTTCAAGATCTTCGAAGACCGAAAGGACCATCTGCTCCGCCAGCGGAGACTTTTTTCATTGAACTTGAAAATGGTTTAGGATTTTTAGAACTACAAAACACAACAGACTTGCTACTTCAAGAAGCAGCACCTTAAATAAATAAAAATGGCAAACGTAAAAATAAGTAATTTACCCGTAGAAACAACTTTAGCTAATATGACTGGTATAGCTGGTTATAACGCGGCTGGAACCGCGCAGATAAGTGGTGCGACTATAGACAGTGCTTTTGCAAAAAGTACCTCAGATCTACAATTTATAGTAGATAATGGTAATATTATTGACAGTAATGGAGGAACAGGTAGTATTCTTTTCAAAAATGGTGCTAGTAATACAATCACTACAATGAGTGTTAACTCAATATCAAGTGATACTAGCTTTAGCATTATTGGAACTACAACTAATACTAATTTAACTTTAACTAGTGGTGGAAATCTAAGAATTACCCCTAACGCCAGTTTAGGAACTCCAGCGGTTGGAGATGTATTAGCTGCTAAAAACACATTAGGCGATGTAGAATGGATTTCAGCTGGAGGTTCAACTCCAGATATTCAAACTGTCGTTAATGCAGGCGGTAATTCAGTTATTAATGATCAAGGTGGGAATCGTTCTTTTATAGATTTTAGAGAAGGAAATACAACTTCACAATTTAGTGTTGGTAAAGATCCAGCAGGTACTTTTGGTATAAGAGTTGGACAAGGTAATTTTTCTCTACAAGGCGCTACATCTGGAACTATTTTTCTACAAACAGGAATTAGCGGACAAAAAAGAATTTCATTGACTGACTCAACTTCAGGTAATGCTGTAGCAGAGCTTACTAGCCAAATGGATTTAAGACTTAGCCCTACTAGCGCTTTTAAGTGTGGTGGTTCAGCTTCATCTGGTACATCAGGACAAGTTCTTACATCAACAGGAACTAGTGTAGAATGGACAACGCCAAGTGCGCCAATTAACTCTTTAACTCCAAGTAACGTCGGTGATCTAGATATGTTTGATGATGGTGTTGTTAGACTTTGGTGGGATACAAGCGCTAGTGACATAGAGCTTGAAATAACAAATCAAGGCGGTGGAAGTGGATCAACCGCTTCTGTATATCATGCATCATACACAAGCTTTGATGGTACAAGCACTACTACAACTACTACAGACTTTAATGCAAATAATGCTACTACAACAGGCACTTTAGATTTTAACTTCACCACTGATGAAGTTATGATACTTAGATTGTGGACTCCAGATGCTTCATTACAACCAGGTTTTGGATATTATGAAGTTACATTTACTAAATCTAGTACTTTATATACTGGCGTACCAATACTCTGTTCAGTGAGAAAAAGTTCTTTTTAAAAAGAATATATAAATAAAAAACAAACAATTAAATTTAATAAAATGAAGATTAAGGAAGATGAATTAAAAACAATTCAAGAACAACAAGGCTTGTTAAACTCTATAATGCTTAAAATAGGAGGTTTAGAAACAGCTAAGCATGCTGCACTTCACGAAATTGCTGCTGTAAATGCTGATGTGGAAGCAACTAAAAAAGAGTTAGAATCTAAATATGGATCTATAGACATAAATGTAGAAACAGGTGAATATACAGAAGTTGATAGAGAACAAAAACTAGAACCTGTTAAATAGCGATCATGAGTAATAAAATTAGAAAAATAAGTATAGGTTCTGATTATAAGAATGACGCAATGCATTACTCCGTAGGCCAAGAGGTTTACGGAGGTCATACTATATCTGATATATTGGTTGATGAACATAATTGTTATAATATATACATAACAAAAAACAACGAAATACTACCTTGGAAAAAGTTTAATTCTAATATGGCTGTTTCTGTTGAATATAACTTAAGTTACAGTGAATAGTCTTTATGACTACATAATAACTCCAGTTGGCGAAAGATATAACAACGAAAAAAAAGTTGGTGATAAATCCTTAGTGTTAAACACTAAAATAGAAGAGTTTAAAGTAATAAATAAAAAGGCTAAGGTGATAAGTGTTCCAAGCGCTTATGATCTACCAATAAAACCTGGTGATATAGTATATGTTCATCATAATGTCTTTAGAAGATTCTACAATATGAAAGGAGTCCAACAAAACAGTAGATCTTATTTTAAAGAGGATTTATATTTTTGTGCACCTGATCAGGTGTATTTATATAACAACGGAGTTAATAATGCATTTTTAGACAGGTGTTTTATAAAACCTTTAAAGTCTGAAAAGTTAGGTGATAAAGTAATACCAAACAAAGGTATTATTAAATATGGAAACGAAAAACTAAAGTCATTAGGTATAAATGATGGTGATTTAGTTAGCTTTCCTGATTTAAGACAATGGGAATTCGTTGTTGACAATCAATTATTATATTGTATGAAATCAAAAGACATTTTAATTAAGCATGAATACGAAGGAAACGAAAAAGAGTATAATCCAAGCTGGGCAATTAGCAGTGAAGGAGCTTATAAAAGTAGCAAAGGAACCGATTGTAGATACGGGCGAGGATGTGACTGCGGACCGACTCAAGAACGCCGCTGCAACTAAAAAACTAGCAATATTTGATGCTTTTGAAATATTAAAAAGACTAGAAGAAGAAGAAAACTTATTAGAAGGAAAACCTAAAGAAGAAGTAAAAGAAGAAAGAGCTTTTAAAGGTTTTGCAGAAGGGCGTAGTAAATGAGTTATCAACAGACACTTTGGAAAGAAATAAAAGATGTTGTTAATGACAAAATTCTCAAAAAACAAAATAAATTAAAAAAGTGGGAATATGGTTACAATGCAGATTATGACTTTATAGTAATTAGTAAAACTGGACAAATTGGACAGATCATTGAAATTCAAAATCTCAGGATTGCTTTACCAGCAGAGCATGAACCGTTTAAACGAAGCGAAAACAAAACGGAACAATACTGGGAAAAACAAGAGTACCCAAAAGAATTAGCTAAAATTAAAAGCAGATTTGACTGGGAGGAATATCCTACAGATTTTAAAGAAAAATGGTTTGATTATATAGATGAAGAATTTAAGAGAAGAGAAGAAGGTTACTGGTTTTATAATAACGGCGTGCCTACTTATATTACAGGCACTCACTATATGTACTTGCAGTGGTCAAAAATCGATGTTGGTTCAGCCGATTATAGAGAAGCAAACAGGTTATTTTTTATATTCTGGCAAGCTTGCAAAGCTGACAATAGATGCTACGGAATGTGTTATCTTAAAAACAGACGATCAGGATTTTCGTTTATGTCGTCCGCTGAACTTGTCAACCAAGCCACAATATCTTCAGACGCTAGATTCGGTATCCTTTCAAAGTCTGGAGCAGATGCTAAAAAAATGTTCACAGATAAAGTTGTCCCGATATCCGTTAACTATCCGTTTTTCTTCAAACCGATCCAGGATGGTATGGATCGTCCTAAGACCGAACTGGCATATAGAGTCCCAGCTTCGAAACTTACTAGACGTAAACTAGACGACAATGTTAAATTAGCCGAGTTAGAAGGATTAGATACAACTATAGATTGGAAAAACACAGGTGACAACTCTTACGATGGTGAGAAATTGAAAATATTAGCTCATGATGAAAGTGGTAAATGGGAAAGACCTGACAATATATTAAATAACTGGAGAGTTACAAAAACTACATTAAGACTAGGACGTAAGATCGTAGGTAAATGTATGATGGGCTCAACTTCAAATGCATTAGATAAAGGTGGAAATAACTTCAAAAAATTATACTACTCTTCAGATGTTACAAAAAGAAATAGAAACGGACAAACAGCTAGCGGACTCTATTCTCTTTTCATCCCTATGGAATGGAACTACGAAGGATTCATGGATACTTTTGGATCACCTGTATTCAATACGCCAGAAAATAAAACAAATGGAATTGATGGTATCCCAATTAAAATTGGAGTAATAGAGCATTGGGAAAATGAAGTTGAAGGATTAAAAGAAGACGCTGATAGTTTAAACGAATATTACAGACAATTTCCTAGAACAGAAAAGCACGCTTTTAGAGATGAAACTAAACAAAGTTTATTTAACTTAACTAAAATCTACGAACAGATAGATTATAACGAAGAAATAAACAATATAAACAGTGTTACAACAGGAAGTTTTCAATGGGTGGATGGTATTAAAGATACTAATGTTATTTTTATGCCAAACAAAGATGGTAGATTTAATATATCATGGGTTCCACCTAAAAATCTTCAAAATCAAGTAATTATAAAAAATGGAGTTAAATACCCTGGAAATGATCATATCGGAGCACTTGGTTGTGATTCTTATGATATTAGTGGTACTGTCGACGGCAAAGGGTCTAATGGATCACTACATGGACTAACAAAATTTTCTATGGAAGACGCACCTCCAAATCATTTCTTTTTAGAATATATAGCTAGACCTCAGACTGCTGATATATTTTTTGAAGAAGTTTTGATGGCATGTGTATTTTATGGAATGCCATTGTTAGCAGAAAACAATAAACCTAGATTACTTTATTACTTTAAACGTAGAGGTTATAGAGGTTTTTCAATGAATAGGCCTGATAAAGTTTGGAACAAGCTTTCAACTACAGAAAAAGAAATAGGTGGAATACCTAATTCTAGCGAAGATATTAAACAAGCACACGCGGCGGCTATAGAATCCTATATAGATTCATATGTTGGTTTAAAAGGTGACTTTTATGGTGATATGTATCATCAAAAAACCTTAGAAGATTGGGCTCAATTTGATATAAATAGAAGAACAAAACACGATGCTTCTATTAGTTCAGGTTTAGCGATAATGGCTTGCAATAAAAATAAGTATAAACCAATTGCCAGTAGACAAACTAAAAAAATTAATTTAGGGATAAAAACGTATAACAATAATGGTATACTTTCAAAAATAATAAATAATGATTTACACCAATAATAGAAGTTCCTTTCCTGATCAAGTAGTACCTCAAGAAGAGAAAATGTCACTAGACTACGGTATGCAAGTGGCAAGAGCAATAGAAGGACAATGGTTTGCTCAAGGTGTTGGTGGAACTAGATATTCTTTTAATTATAATATATTTCACCAAAGAAGATTATATTCTAGAGGAGAACAATCAGTGCAAAAATATAAAGACGAATTATCCGTGAATGGAGATTTATCGTATTTAAACCTAGACTGGAAACCTGTGCCTGTTATTCCTAAATTTGTAGATATTGTAGTTAATGGAATGTCTGAAAAAGTTTACGATATAAAAGCTTATTCTCAAGATCCTTCTTCACAGAAAAAAAGAACTGACTACGGTGAAAAAATACTTAGAGATATAAAGACTAGACAATTTATAAATCAAGTAAAGTCAAAGCTAAATATAGATATAGCTGAAGCACCAGAAGGTTCTCCTGAGACTGAAGAAGAATTAGAAATACACATGCAGCTTGACTATAAGCAAGCAATTGAAATAGCTGAAGAAGAATTAATAGAAAATACTTTAGCTAAAAATAAATTTGACTTAGTAAGAAATAGATTTAACAGAGATTTAGTTGTTTTAGGTATTGGCGCAGTAAAAACAGGTTGGAATAGAACTGAAGGTATTACTGTTGATTATGTTGATCCAGCTAACTTAGTTTGGTCATATACAGAAGATCCTAACTTTGAGGATATATATTACGTTGGGGAAGTTAAATCTTTGAGTATACCTGAGTTAAAAAAGTTATATCCAGAAATACCACCAAAAGAGTTAGAGGAAATTCAAAAATATCCAGGTAATACTAATTATACAAGAAACTGGCAAGGAGAGGACAATAATAACACTGTTCAGGTGCTGTTTTTTGAATATAAAACATTTGCTGATCAAGTTTATAAAATAAAATATACTGATCAAGGTTTAGAAAAAGCTATAGAAAAACACGATTTTTTTAACCCACCACCAAGTGATAAATTTGATAGAGTTTCTAGATCAGTAGAAGTGTTATATAAAGGTGCTAAAATACTAGGTCATCCTATAATGTTGGAATGGGAAATAGCTGAAAATATGACTAGACCCTTCTCTAATGCTACAAAAGTAAATATGAATTATCAAATAGTTGCTCCTCATATTTACAAAGGACGTATAGAATCTCTTGTAGAACGTATGATAGGTTTTGCTGATACTATACAGTTGACCTCGTTGAAACTACAGCAAGTATTATCTAGAACAGTTCCTGATGGTGTGTTTATGGATGTTGATGGTTTAGCAGAGGTTGATTTAGGTAATGGCACTAGTTATAATCCAGCGGAAGCATTAAATATGTATTTTCAAACTGGTAGTATTGTAGGTAGATCAATGACTCAAGATGGAGACTTTAATCACGGTAAAGTTCCAATACAAGAGCTAACTTCATCAAGCGGTCAGCAAAAAATTCAGGCTTTAATACAGACTTATCAATATTATTTACAAATGATAAGAGACGTGACCGGTTTAAATGAAGCTAGAGATGGTAGTAACCCATCAAAAGATAGTTTAGTAGGTTTACAAAAGCTAGCTGCAGCAAACTCAAACACTGCTACTAGACATATATTAAGTGCTAGTTTATATCTAGTATTAAGAGCTTGTGAAAATATTTCGCTTAGAGTTTCAGATAGTTTAGAATTTGATTTATTAAGAGAAAGTTTAATAGACAGTATTAGTTTGTATAATGTTAAAACTTTAGAAGAAATAAAAAATATACATTTATACGATTTTGGTATTTACTTAGAAATAGAACCTGATGAGGAAGAAAGAGCAATGCTTGAGCAAAACATTCAAATGGCTCTTCAACAACAAAGTATAACTTTACCAGACGCTGTAGATATAAGAGAAATAAAAAACCTTAAGCTTGCTAATAAACTTTTAAAATTAAAAGAAGAACAGAAAAGAGAACAAGACAACGCTCAGCAACAGCAAATGATAGCTGCACAAGCAGATGCTCAAGCTCAAACAGCTGAAAGAACAGCTGCTGCAGAAGTTCAAAAGCGACAAGCGATAGCTCAAACAGAACTTCAAATAGAGCAAGGTAAGTCTCAATTTGAATTACAAAAAATAGAAACAGAAGGTCAACTTAAAAAACAATTAGCAGAACTTCAATTTGGTTTTGACAAACAATTAAAACAAATGGAAGTTGATGCTATGCAACAGAAAGAAAATAGAATCGAAGATCGTAAAGACAAACGAACTAAAATACAAGCGACTCAACAGAGTCAAATGATACAACAAAGGCAAGAAGATACTTTACCTACTAACTTTGAAGTACCACGTTAATTATATAATATCATATCATGGAAGAAAAGCCAAAAGAAAACATACCTCAAGAAGGTGAGTTTAAAATGAAGAAAAAACCAAAAAAGTTTTCTAATAAAAAAGTAGAAAACAATAAAATTGATTTAAGTAAAAATAAAGAAGATGCCACTACAGAGTCAAGCACAGTGCACTTGGATGAAAATAAACAAGCCGAAGATGTACAAAAGATGGAAGGAAGCGTATCCAAACCGCCCGTGCAAGAGCTTACCAAAGAAGAAAACAAAGAAGAGAGTGGGTCGCCGATTCAAGAAATAACAGAAGAAGAAGTTAAAAATGAAACTAAAGAAGTTGAAAAAGAACTTAAAGAAGCTGTTAGAGACGAAAAAGTATTAGGTAAAAAATTACCTGAAAATATAGAGAAACTAGTTTCATTTATGGAAGAAACTGGTGGTAATGTAGAAGATTACGTTAGATTAAACGCTGATTACAACAAAGTGGATGACGTAACATTATTAAAAGAATATTATAAATCTTCTAAACCTCATTTAAATATGGAAGAAATTGAGTTTCTACTTAATGATGAATTTTCATATAATGAAGAAGAAGATGATGAAAAAACTATACGCAAGCGAAAGCTTGCTATAAAAGAAGAAGTAGCCAAAGCTAAAGATTTTCTTGAAGAAACAAAATCCAAATATTACGATGAGATCAAGTTGAGACCAGGCGTAACTCAAGAACAACAAAAAGCAATGGACTTTTTCAATAGATACAATAACGAACAAGAGAAAGTTAAAAAGACTCGCGAAGAGTTTATTGACAACACTAACAAGTTCTTTAAAGAAGATTTCAAAGGTTTTGATTTTAATCTTGGAGAGAAAAAGGTTAGATATAATGTTAATAATACAGAAGAGTTATTAGATAGTCAATCTGACATTACTAAATTCTTGGGGATGTTCCTTGATGAAGAAGGTAGAGTTAAAGACTTAAACAAATATCACAAATCTTTGTTCGCTGCTAAAAACATAGATACTATAGCTAGTCACTTTTATGAACAAGGAAAAGCTGATGCTATTAAAAACGTAGCTGCTAATTCTAAAAATATAAGTAATTCACCACGAATATCGCAACCAGACGACTCTATTTATTTAAATGGTCTAAAGGTTAAAGCTATTAGTGGGGCCAATAGTTCTAAATTAAAAATTAAAAAACGATAAAAATTAAAACCAAAAATTATGGCTTTAGGAAATTTTACAGTGCAAAACGCTGGATTAACACCAACTCAAGACCAGTCAATATTGTCAAGTAACTACTTGCAGTGGACTGATCCAAATGCTGCTGACTTTAGCAGTTTTGCACAACAATACTTACCTGAATTATATGAGCAGGAAGTAGAGAGATTCGGTAACAGAACGTTATCTGGATTTTTAAGAATGGTTGGCGCTGAAATGCCAATGACATCTGATCAAGTAATTTGGTCTGAACAAAATAGATTACACATTGGTTATGACAATGTATCAAAAGGAGCACCTGCTGCTAATGGTGAAACTGTATTTTCAGTTATTGTACCTGGTGGTAATGAGGTTGCTGTTAGAGTTAATCAAAACATCGTGGTGTTTGATCCAGCTACTGGATTAACATTAAAAGGTTTAATTACTGTAGCTCCAAATCCTGGAAATCCAACAAACTTAGATTTTACTGCTGTTTGTTATACTGCTGCTGACTTTGCTGCTTTATCAAACGCTGATTTAAAAGTATTCGTTTACGGATCTGACTTTGCAAAAGGAACATTAGGAATGGAAGGATCAGTAACTCCATCTTTCACTCAGTTCTCTAACAAACCAACTATTATTAAAGACAAGTATTTAGTTAATGGTTCTGACACTGCTCAAATCGGTTGGGTTGAAGTTGCTACAGAAGACGGAACGTCTGGATTCTTATGGTATATGAAAGCTGAATCAGAAACTAGATTAAGATATGAAGATTATCTTGAAATGGCGATGGTTGAAGGTGAATTAGCCGCTGCTAATTCTGGTGTTGCTGGCTATACTGGTGGTACTAATGGAACTGGTACTCAAGGTATGTTTGCTGCTTTAGAAGAAAGAGGTAATGTATATGCTGGTTTTTCTGGTGCTGCTAATCCTGGTGCTGGTGCTTTAGGTGATTTCGATCAAATACTTTCACAACTAGATTTACAAGGTGCTATTGAAGAAAACATGTTATTCTTAGACAGGGCTACAGCTTTAGACTTTGATGATATGATTGCTGCTCAAGCTGGTGGTGGATATAACAACACAAGCGCTGCTTCTTATGGTTTATTCGATAACGAAGCTGAAATGGCATTAAACTTTGGTTTTTCTGGTTTCAGAAGAGGTTCTTATGACTTCTACAAAACTGACTGGAAATACTTAAACGATGCTTCTACAAGAGGTATGGTTAACGATATCAAAGGTGTGTTAATTCCTGCTGGAACTTCAACAGTATATGATCAAATGTTAGGATCAAACATCAGACGCCCGTTCTTACACGTAAGATACAGAGCTTCTGAAACAGACGATAGAAGAATGAAATCATGGATCACTGGTTCAGTAGGTGGAGCTTATACTTCATCTCTTGATGCTATGGAAGTTCATTATCTTTCTGAAAGATGTCTATGTGTACAGGCTGCTAATAACTTTGTATTATTTGTAGCGTAATTTATTAATCTTTAAAAACATAAATTATGTCAAGTATAAAAGTAAAAATAGCACAAACAGACGGTTCTTATTTTATATCGTCTCCAAATAATGATTTACCTACCAATTTTGACTTTAGCCCACAATCAACGAATTTTGGCTGGGGTGGAAGTAATTATGTAATTGAAAACTATAAGGTTGATCCAAGTCAAGATATAATAAACTGGAACGCTGGAATTGAACTTGCTTATAGATACATTTGTTTATACCCTAATGAAACAGGATATCCTAATTTAGGTACAGAATTGTCCTTGAATGCAGAGTATATACCTTATCTTGCACTGGATGGTCAAAAATCAATGAATGGTGTTGTATCATCACTAGGTTTATCAGATACAGCAGTAGTTGATTTCAGTTTGATATATTCTTGGTCAGAATTTGGTGCTTCATTTAACACTGATGATTTTAAAGCGATTGTTGGACAATTGAATGTTGTGGGGCAACAAGTTGCCGATGATGCAGATACTTTAGCTAATGATTGTGTAGCAATAGTCGCTGGAGGTCCATTTACGTGGCCAGCTGTTATAGACAGTAGTGGAAATGTTGTATTGGAAGAAAAAGAATGTTCAACACAATTATGTTGTCAAGAATATAAACCAGTTTATCAACTAGCTAAATTACAAACAGAGTCTGCTCCAATTTTTGCAGATGCTAATGTTTCAGCTGACACTATTGTCAAAAAGCACATATACAAGTTTGTACAAAGTGGAGGGAACTAATAACAATTAATAATACAGCCTTTGATTTAAATCAGAGGCTGTATTTAAAATATAAAAATTATGAAAAAAACAATAAGTTATAAAGTAGCCCAACCGCCATTTGGAATCAATGGAGGTCTTGCATTACGTAATTCAGTGAACGGGCAAGTCCTTGATAACAAAGCATACATACCTTATGGCGATCCTTTTACAGAAGCTACATGTTTATACTTGGGGCGAGAAGGTGCTATTATTGCATTAGCCATCCCAAAAGACAAGGGTATTAGGTATGCATTATTTGCTGCTTCTGCTTTAATAAGCCAGTCGTTTCAACTTAATCCCACGTTTGGAAAAGTAATAAATATATCAGGAAATCCGTCTTTAGGTAAATACGTTGATCAATTAATGGAACCGTATGACCCATTAAATGGTAGTGAAGTTAGTCATAGTATTTACACAAAAGCTGCTGCTGAAATAAATAGTAATTTTTCTAAATCAATGGCTTCAGATGAAACTGAGATTATTGATTTTAGTTACCAAATTGAATATTATCCAGCTGTTCTTGATGAATACGCTACTTTGGCAGGTAATTGGTTTAAAACAAAAAACAAAGAGTATTTTGATCCTTTCATAAACAATGATGCTGGAGGAATGGTTAATCTTTATATTGCAGAAGGATTAGGAACTGCTTCTAGATCTGGACAAGACCAAAATAAAATGCAAACTCCTGATGGAAGTTTTATATCTTTTTGGCCATTTGATACAGGAGATCTAACCGAAAATTTATACAGTTATGATCAAGTGGGCTTGCAAGAGCTTCTTAATGATGGTCTTCAACTTTTAACTGCAGTTAGAGATGAACAACTACAAGTATGGGAAGAAGAATATAGCACACAAAAATAAAACAAAAAAATAAATTATATTATATTATATTATGTCAACAAAAGAAAAAACATGGGAAGTTAAAGATAGAAACTATTATCTTTTAAATGATAAATCACCATTAACGTATACACTACGTTCTAAACATACTAGGCGTTTTCCATTAATGCATTTTGATGCTGAAAAAGGATATCAAAGAGAACTTAGATATGCTAGTAATCAAAGATCTGTGTTTACAGATGAACAGCAAGGTATGTCAACATTAGAGCATGTGGTATTTAAAGATGGTGTGTTACATGTACCAAAAGAAAAACAAAACTTACAAAAGTTATTATCTTTATATCACCCAGAACTAAATAAGAAGTACACTGAGTTAGATACAGTTCAAAACGCTGAAGATGATATAGATATCATAGAACTAGAATTTGAAGCTATTGCTTTAGCTAGAGAGTTAGATATAGAACATTGTGAAGCTATATTAAGAGTTGAACAAGGCTCTAGAGTGTCTAAGATGAGTTCTAAGGAGATAAAAAGAGATTTACTTATATTTGCTAAAAGAAACCCAGCTTTGTTTTTAGAGTTATCAAATGATGATAATGTTGAACTTAGAAATTTTGCTATCAAAGCTACTGAAGCAATGATAATAAAATTATCTGCAGATCAAAGAACTTTCGCTTGGGCTAGTAATGGTAAAAAATTAATGACTGTTCCGTTTGAAGAAAACCCATACTCTGCTTTTGCAGCGTGGTTAAAAACTGATGATGGCGTAGAAGTTTATAAATCTATAGAAAAAAAGTTAAAATAATTTCTTAACCTGTAATAATAGTAAAAGGGCGGCAAAGCGCCGCCTTTTTTTTATAAAAAGACTAAAATGGCTATAAATGTAAACACAGTATATAAAACTGTACTAAGTATAATAAACAAAGAACAAAGAGGTTATATAACACCGTATGAGTTTAATCAAATAGCTACGCAAGTACAGTTAGAAATATTTGAAACTTATTTTGAAAATCTTAATCAACAATTGAGAGTTGGTGGAAATAGTAGTGAATATGCTAATAGAGTTAAACTTTTAGAAGAAAAAATAGCTTACTTTGAAGAAGAACAAGTTTTGGTTTTTAACAACGCTGGTGAAGCTACCTTACCAAGTGAAGTTTATAGATTAGGTTCTATAATGTATAAAAAATATGACTATAAAGATATTGAAGTAGAGAAAACTACTAAAAGAGAGTTTAACCATATCGTTAGATCTCCTTTAACAAATCCTATCCCAACTGCACCTACAAGCGGTGTGCAAGGGCCTATATACACACAGATAGGTGACAAGATAAAAACACTACCGATAAGCGATACTAATTCTACATACACTTTAGAATATATTAGAAAACCTAAAAATGTTGTTTGGGCATATACTATAAATGCTGGTTTAGGCAATTATATATTCAATAACTCTAGTAACCCTGTAGATCCAGGTGTTATACCTTCAACTGGTTTTCAAGATTTTGAAATAGACGAAACAGACCAAACTGAAGTTATTTTAAGAATATTAGCGTACTCAGGTATAGTAATAGGAAATTCACAGATCACTCAAACGGCTGCACAAGCTGTAGCTCAACAAGATCAATTAGAAGCAAGTTAAAATGGGACTTATAAAAGAATCAAACGCAGAATATTATTCAGGACAAAAAGTTTTAGGTCCACTTCCTAGCAATACGTCTACACTAACATTTGGAAATTCAGCCACAGGACAAGGTTTTAACACTACTTTAATTAGTGCTTACAATCAAGCTGGTGATCAAATATTATCTAGTTCAAACTTTAATTTATTTCACGCAACTACTTTACAACAAATTCCCGAATCTGAAATATATATAATAAATCCTTCTACAAATGAAGTTGGTTTGCAAAATCAAGTTTTAGCTGGTGATTTTATATTGTGTCAATTAAAAGAATATGCTATAAATAAAAATTATGGTGATTATAGTTATATATCACTTAATGATATTGTAGATAACTTTATAATTGGTTATACTGGTGTTGACCAAATATTAAACGATGTTAAAAGGACTAATATACTTTTTCATGCTAAAAGAAGTTTGCAAGAGCTTTCGTATGACACATTACCCTGCTTGAAATCTCAAGAATTAACAATACCCCCAAGTTTATCTGTGCCAATACCACAAGATTACGTGAACTATGTTAGAGTAGCTTGGTCAGATAGATCAGGTGTTTTACACACTATTAATCCATTAGAAGGATTAAGTACTAATCCAACTGAACTACCTATTCAAGATTCTAATGGCATACCTACACAAAATTCATTTGGCGAAAATAATGAAGCTCAACAATCTTTAATAGAAGAAGAATGGGCTAATGCTAACGACAACAATATAACAGGAGCTTTCAACATGGAAGGTTATAGTGGTGTTTATGATTATGTTTGGTGGAAATTTGTTTATGGTAGAAGATTTGGATTAGATCCTCAATATAGTAATTCTAATGGTTGGTTTAGCATTAATGAAAGAACTGGTAATTTTTCTTTTTCAAGCGATTTAGCTAATAGAACTATAGTGTTAAAGTACATATCTGATGGATTAGGAAGCGAAAGCGATATGAGAGTTCCTAAACTAGCAGAAGAAGCAATGTACATGTCAATAATGTATAATGTAATAGCACCTCGAAAAGATATCGATAGTTTTACTAAAAGCTTTTACAAAAAAGAAAAATCTGTGAAAACTAGAAATGCTAAAATAAGATTACAAAATATAAAACTAGATACATTTACACAGGTTATGAGAGGTAAGTCAAAATGGATTAAACATTAATTATGCCAGAAATAAAAAATACTTTTATGAAGTCCAAGATGAATCAAGACTTGGACGAGAGACTTTTACCTAACGGAGAGTATAGAGAAGGCGTAAATATAGCTGTAAACAAATCAGAAAGTGATGATGTTGGGGCTATGGAAAATATTTTAGGTAATCATCTTTTAACTAATTTTGGTATAACAACTAGAAATTTAGATATAATAGGGTCACAAGTAGATGAAAGTACCAATAGTTTGTATGCTTTCGCGACAAACTATACAGATTCGTCTTTTAACACTTTATCAAATAGAGCTACAAGTGGCTCAGAGTGTTTTGTATTATATTATAATTTTGATACAGATAGCTTCTTAATATTAGTAGCTGGTAGTTTTTTGAATTTTTCTAAAACTCATCCAGTACAAGGTGTAACAATACTTGAAAATCTTTTGTTTTGGACTGACAATCGTAATCAACCTAGAAAAATAAACATAACAAAAGCTTTAGAGCAAAGTTTTACTTCTGGTAGTCCTTATTATTATAGGGAAGAACAAATATCTGTTGCTAAGTATTTTCCTTGGGATCCTATAAAGTTATGGAAAGAAAATTCTAGTGGAGAGATAGAGTCTACAATGAGAGATGTTACATCTAAAACATTGCCTTACTATGTTCAAATAGAAATAACAGATAATCAATTTTCAGCATCTGGTTGGATTAAAGGTATTTGCACAAAACCTGACGCTTCTAACGGTGATGAAGTAGACGCAGCAACGAATATTGCTCAATATGTAGGCGTTGAAAGTGTTGCTGGAAATGAAAGAATTTTATGCGAAGGCGTTGGAATTGGTATTTTAGAAGATACTAATAGTTGGGGTGAAACTATATTAAAAGTTAACGTAATAAATGGTGAGATATATCTTTCAGATGAAGTTCCTAATTTAAATATTGGCGATACGCTAACTATAGGTTTAAACCCGTACTATGATTCTGAATTTCCCGGAGATGAAAATTTTTTAAAAGATAAGTTTATAAAATTAGCCTATAGGTTTAAATTTGACGATAATGAGTATTCTATAGCTTCTCCATTTACGCAATCTATATTTGTTCCTAAAAACGATGGTTATATACAAAATAGACAAGAAGATAATTTTGATGGTGAAAAACAAATATATGATAGTACGATAGCTTCTTTCTTTGAAAATAAAATAACTCAAGTAAAACTTCAGATTCCAACAGCGGCAGATGTAGATAAATTTAGTGATCTTTATGATATATATCATGTTCAAGAAATTGATATATTGTATAAATCTTCAGATAGTCTAAATTTAATGGTTTTAGATACTATAAAAACACAAGAAATAATAAATGCTACTACTACTGATACTTATGAATATGTTTACAACTCTAGAAAACCTATTAGAACTTTACCTGAATCTTATTTAGTAAGAGTTTCTGATGTAACACCTATAAGAGCTTTAACACAAGACACCGCTGGTAATAGAATATTATATGCTAATTACACCGCAAAAACAGCTGTACCAGACAATTTTGATTATAGCGTAAGTGTGACACCTAAACTAAAAGAAGGAGTAACTGGTATAGTTACTAAACCATATTATAGAAAAGAGTATCAAAATCATAGTTTAAAACAAAACAGAACTTATCAAGTTGGTATTGTTTTATCAGACAGATACGGAAGACAATCTGACGTTATATTATCTCAAAATGATTTATCAAAAACAAATAAGTTTGGTAATTTAGGACAATTTGGAGGATCCACAACTTTTTCATACTATAGAAGTGAAGGACAAGATTTGTTTTCTTACAATGGTATTGAACCAGAAGATGTTTGGCCAGGTGATTCTTTAAAGGTTAAATTTAACAATGTAATACCATCAGCTTTAAATACTGTTGGATATGCTGGATTATACGCCGATGAAGGAGGAGTATTACAGTTTGAAGTTCTAAGTCAAGGAGCTAATTGGTTACCTAATAATACTTATCAAGTTGAAGCTTACGACACTGAAGGTGTAGGTACTGGTTTAACATTGCAGGTTGCAGTAGACGCTAATGGAGACACAAATGTAAGTAGTGCTAATATAATTAAAGCTGGAAAAAATTATGGAATAGGTGAATTTGTGTTATTCGAAGAACCAACTGGAAGTGGTGTGCCTGATATAGAAGTGGAAGTAAAAGTTTTAAAAGATGCGAATCCTCTGGGTTGGTACACTTATAAAATAGTAGTTAAACAGCAGCAACAAGACTATTACAATGTTTATCTTCCAGGCATTTTAAATAACTTACCTCAAGACAAAGATTCTACTCAAGATGCTCCATCAACCACACAGACACAACCAGCTGGTGGTTTTTGGTCTACTCCTTTTGGTTTTACATATAGTAAAATAAAGGCATACACACCTCTATATGGAGATAACATAAATAAAGTTCCAAGAGACTTACAAGAAGTAGGTCCAGAACAATCTCTTTTTAATAGTAGTGTAAGCATGTGGCCAAGGGTTGTTAATTATTTAGTTGATGACGCTTTTGCACCTAATGGTGGTAACAATATTTTTAATGGTGATGCATTGGTAAAATGGAGAAATAAAAATATACAAATAACACCTGAAAAAACAGCGGATAAAGTAGTTAGAATAGGTAAATCTAAAGATGTTGGCACGGATAGATCTATAAATGGTTTTGAATTTGGAGCTACAGGAGATTATAGAATCTCGCCTTTTTATTCTATAGCTGGAGATTTAAGTAATCAAATTGAATTTGACAATGACAACTCTGCTTTAATAGCAAGTATTTCAACTCAAAAACAAATAGGTACAGCTGTTGGTTATCTTGATCAATCAAATCAACTTGATCCTAGAAGTTCAAGTTATGCTTTTAATTTTCCTGAACAATGGCCTTTACCTAATTACAAAGTAGGAGTATTAAGCGTATATGAAACAGCTCCTACAGTTTCTAATATACCCATATTTTACGAAACAAATACTACTGGATTAATATCAGAATTAAATGACTTTATATTAGATGAAGATCCAGCACAAGATAATGATTTACCAACCGATTTAGAGTCTTTAAACTTCTTTTTAGACGAAAGCATGGGTGATGGCGATATAGTTACAGGTGATTTTTATCCTCTTACGGCTGGTGGATTAGTAATAAATAACGGTAGTACTTCTATAACACTCACTTTAGCTACAAACGGTAATGGTGGAAACGTTACTAGTGTATTCAGCACTACGCTTATAAAAAATGCTAACAATAGTTTTAAAATGGCTATTGCCCCAAACCAATATTTTGTTTGGTATGCTAGTTCACCTACTGTTGATAATTATACTTTTACTTTTGAAGTGGTTAACGGTAATGTTACTAATAGCATAGTTGTACAACCTCCTAATTTGTTGAATAACATATCACCTTATGCTTATTATCCTGTAGGATCACAAACACCTATGCCTGTACCACCTCCTACTTTTAACCCATCTAATCCAGTTCCTGTAAATCCAGTTAATAGACTTAATTTAAATTTAAAACCAAGAGTAAGATCAAATGGACCTACAGATCCAAACCCTTGTCAACCTCAACCTAATTCTAACACTTATTCTCCTTTAGTCGTTTTAGATGGTTTTAATGGAAGCGCTGATCCTTCAACAAATTCTCCAGAGCCAAACAGAAGACAATTAAGATGGGAGATTGAAGAAGCTTGGGTTGAGTCAGGTTCAGGTTATATAAAGTTAGATGGTAGTAATGCAACAAATAATTGGAATTCACCATTTGGTGATCCATGGTTTAAAATTGGAAATTCACCACAACAAGGAACGCAAACTTTTTCTAATACAATATTTTATAATAGAAGTGTTAGACCTGGTAATCCAAATGGTTTCGGCTTGGACAATGTTTTTCAAAGTGGCAATTTTGTTACGCCCAACAATTGGTATGCGTGTAGTGATCCAGGTGGAACTTGCAATTGGGATGTTGTTGCTTTTGGTAGTATACCTAATGTTATAGATTGTGGTGGTAATAATCCAATATATAAAAAATCAAATGAACCTTTAGGTTACATGTTGTTGGTTAAACTATCAGATGGTGCTTTAGTAGGTCAAACACCAGCTGGTATATCTATATATAGGTACATACAATTTGAAGTAAATTGCTTTACAGGAGACACAAGCGATGAGATTTGTCCTACATACACTTAGTAATATTAATTTAAAACAAGTAATTATATGAGTACAGTAATAGAGGTAAGTTATTTTAACACTTTTTTACTTAAAAGAGCTGTTGGTAGTTTGTTTGAAACTAACTCAGGAACTAATAATGTTTCCGTTAAAGTTAACTCAGAAGCTGTTTGGCCTAGTTTACCTTGGGTTCCTGAAGGTTACCCTTGTTTTGGCGTTGATATGACTAGAAAAAACAGTGCTCCAGCTGAATACAATTGGTACGTAGAAGAATCTAGAATAAGAGGTGGTTACAATAATACACAAACAGAATTAGGACCAAAAGCTTACGCAGCTGTAGAAATAAAAGATGAGCAAGTACTAAGTTCAAGTATAATATATTCAGGCATTTTTAACTCTACAACACAGATAAATGAAACTAATGTGTTTTCTATAGCTGAAGATATAAGAAAAGATGTAGATCCAAGATATGGATCTATACAAAAAATATTTGCATCTAATACTAATCTAGACATATTACAAGAAAATAAATGTAGTAGAGGTTTAATTGATAAAGATGCTATATATTCAGCTTCAGGAGGCGGTTCTCTTACAACTGCTGATGTAGTTATTGGTCAAGTTACACCATATAATGGTGATTATGGAATAAGTAAAAATCCTGAAAGTTTCGCTCACTTTGGTACTAGAAGATATTTTACAGATGCTTATAGAGGAAAAGTTCTTAGACTTACGTATGATGGGCTTACTGAAATAAGCAACTATGGTATGAAAGATTTTTTTAGAGACAAGTTAGGTTCTTTGAGAGAACAACTTTCTTTATATAATGTTTCAGTTACTTTACAAGCAGGAAGTGGTTATGTTATAACGGCAGAGGGTGAAGATGTAGAGTTGTTAGAAAATGGAATGACTTTACAATCATTTCCTAATTCACCCATAATAGTGGATTTAACTGGATATGCTGGATCTGGAGCTAATTCAACTGTAAATATAACTTTAAACAACCAAATAGACATACCTGTCGATGATGAAGCCACATTTTCAAGTTTTAGAAAAGATTCTGTTGTTGGTGGCTTTGATAACTATGCTGACGAGTATTTACTATCTATTCAACCAGCTAATCCAAATGAAGAAGTTGGAGAATATAAAACTTTAGCTTATGATGAAACTGTTAGAGGTTGGGTTAGTTTCTATACTTATAAACCAACAATAATACAAAGTTTTAAAAGAAATTTTTACACGTCTAACAATATAGAGTTATACCAACACTACTTTCCTACAGCTAATAGAAGCTATTTTTATGGAGAACAATATAATTCAAGTATAGTCTTTGTTTTCAATCCCCAACCATCAATAATGAAAAACTTTAAAACAGTTAGTTATGAAGGAAGCAATGGATGGCAAGTAGACTATTTTAGATCTTATTTTACAGGTCCAGATTTTTATTCTAATTGGGAAGAAACTAGAGACACATCAGCATCCGTTAAAAGTTTCACTGAAGGTTTATACATAGACGATCAAGGTTATAACTTAAGAGTTGGGTTTAATAGGAAAGAAAACGTATACATGTCTAACTTAATTAACAATAGTGACGTAGCTTACGAAGAGATTATCTATGGATCAGATATGGCTGGTATAAAAGGTTTTACAGCTGAAGTTAAACTTAGCACAGACGAAAGTACTCAATTAGGCGGTGTTAAAGAACTATTCTCCGCAGGTAGTAAATTTATAAGAACAAATCAAATCAATTAAATGCAATTAAATATTAGAAGATTACAAGAATCAGACTGGAAAATTTTACCAACTTGGTGGGAAAAATGGAATGGGTGGAAAACACCTGATAGAGAAGCATTACCCGATAATGGCCTTTGTGGTCTAATGGTAGAAAAAGGAGAAAGAAAAATACTTGCTGGTTTTATGTATACTACTAACTCAAAAGGAGCTTGGGTAGAATATATAATATCAGACCCAGAATATAGAGAAAACGACAGGCAAGAAGCTTTAGAACTCTTTATAAATGCAGCAGAAAATATATTGAAAGCTCAAGGTTTTAAATACGTTTTATTTGTAGGAAAACATAAAAACTTGATTAACACTTTTGAAAAAAGCGGATGGTTTGTGGATAAAACACCATCATATGAATTAATGAAAAAAATAAATTAATATGGCAGCAGTAACAACAGCAGTGGTAGTAGGAGGCGCGATAGCGGTTGGAGCCAACACAGCTAGTGCTATTTCTAATAATAATAAAGCTAAAAAAGCGAGAATAAAAGCAGGGGAAATAGAAGGTGCTATAACTGATAAAGAAAACGCTATGCAGGCTATAACCAACCCATACGCTAGCGCAACTAATCCTTTTAAAGATCTAACAAATCCATATGCTAAAATGGATAATCCTTATGCTAACTTAGGAGTAGCTACTCAAGCCGCTGAGTTTCAAGCAGAACAAGCTGATCAAGCTTTAGCTAACACCTTAGACACTATGTTAAGGACCGGTAGAGGTTCTGGAGGTGCTACAGCATTAGCTCGTATGGCTCTAGAAAGTAAAAAAGGTATATCTGCTAGTATAGAACAACAAGAGGCTAATAACCAAAAGTTAAAAGCACAAGGCGAACAATCTAGACAAATGGCCGTTGCTCAAGGAGAGTCAACTAGACAAATGGCGGTAGCAAGAGGTGAACAAGCTAGACAAACTCAAGTAGCACAAGGCGAACAATGGAGATTTGCTCAGCAAGAAGAGAGGGACATGGCTAAATTAGATAGATTATCAGCTCAAATGGACAATGAGTTACAAAAAGAACAAGCTCATACTCAAATGAAATACGATGCGTTTGGGAATATAGCTAGCGCTGGAATGGGTACTATAGGTAACTTAGTTGGCGTAGGAGCAATATCACCCAATCCTTAAAATAAAAAAATGAAAGATTATTCTAACCAAGCTACAACTAGTGACAAACACGGTAACAAGCGTGATACTGATAGTGTACAGGATTTTAATAAAGCTGTAGAAATACAATCAGGTGTTGCGGAAAAGGGTTTAAAAAACGACTTTAAACATGCTAGTGATACTATTAATTACTTAAAATTACAAAGTTACAACGGTGGTAACTTAGGATCTTTAAGTAATATTTCAAAGCCTCCTGTAAATACTAACAGTAAAAACGCTAATTTTGTAGCGACTAGAATGAAAGATGCTTATTATCAAGCTGTTGTAGATAATGATCCAGCTAGACAAAAAAAGCTTTTAAACATGCCTGATAAAATAGTAGGTGCTTTATCCATATTTAAGGACGCTAATAGTGCTTTGTCTGAAGCCTTGGTGAAACCGTTAGGATCACCAGGTTCTATAAATGTAGGTTTAATGGCTGAAAACAAACAATGGTTAGATTACATAAGCGACTTCAATGTTAATCAAGATGCTAATTTTAACTTAGAATTAGACGAGAATGATGAGCTTTTAATATACAAAGAGAATAGTGAACCTATATATGTAGAAAGACTTATACAACAACAATTAGATCCAAATATTAACTCAGATCAATTAATACCTTTATTAGGTGATCCGAAAGAATTAGTATATAATAGTATGGATTCAGTAGGAGATGTTCCATTAGTAGAACAAATAACTGCTGATTTAGCATTACAACCTGTAAAAAGTGATAAAGAAGATGTAATGTATACTATAGAAGATAATCAAAAAATAGAAGAAGTTATATCTAATTACGATCATACTAATATATTAAATCAAAAAAGTAGTATGCAGTCTTTATGGCCTCAAGCTCAACAAATGTCTGTAAGTGTTTTAAATGGTTTAGATTATGAAAATCCTGATTCTTGGTCACCTTTAGAAAATAAACTTGTGTCTATATTTTCAGAATACAGAAAGTATTTCCCTAATGTAGATTTAGTAAAGGATTACCAAGAGAATGGTGGAGAACAATGGGGTTCATACATGGGTGCTGAAGTAAACTACACTCAGAAAAACTCACCATTAATTGATTTTCAAAGAGATTTATTAGGTTGGTCTTTTAATAATGGTTATCATAACCAAAGCGTATTACCTTACGTCAAACAAGAATCAGCTGTTAAGCAAGGTGATTCTGATGAAGGTGTTGAAAACGCTGGTGAAGTAGTTAAATCATCTAATAACTTATTTGACGAAACAGTTGAAAAAGTAAATATCGTATAATATGGTTACATTTTCTAGTACTAATTTTAACACAGGTCCTGGCAATCCAAAAAAGAGAAAAGCGAAAAAGCAAGCTAAAAAATCTAGCAAAGCTAGTTTAAAAGGTAAAGGTGGTAGTGGATATTCTCAAGCTCAAGTGTCCACAGCACAAAAAGGGCCTAATTACAATAAAAAGCAAAAAACTCCAAAGACCAAAATAAAACCAGGTACTAATCAAAAATGGGAAGATCTAAAAGGTAGAGAAAAACTTAAGTACACTGTACAGGGTAAAGGTAAGAACACTAAAGATAAAAATGGTAACTACAACTGGAGCGATCATAAAATAAAAGTACCTAAAGTTAATAATAAAGTTAAAAAAGCACCTACGCCAACCGTAACTTCTTCAACTATAAACGACAACAATCCTTACACTCAGTCTTCTGATTATCCATGGAGATATGTACAACCAGCAAAAAAAGAACAAAAAGATAATAAAAAATTAGAGGAAATTAAAAACTGGGCAGAAGAAAATGTTAGTGAAGATGGTTTAATAAACATAGAAAAAGATACTTCTACTATAGATGATCCAGCGTTAAGAAATATTTTAGATGATATATTTGATCCAAGTGTTGATCAAGAGGGAGTAGTAAAACTTGATTTAAATAGAGATCAATACGAAAGATTAGAGCAATATGAGAAGCACGAAACGGGTGATGAGGTAAGAGTCTATGAAGGTGATGGAGAAGATTACACTACGAAAACCCTTACATTGGACGAGGCTACGGAGCATAATCTTAACACTTTAGATAAATTAAAACCTGAAGACAAAGAATTATGGATGTCAGGAGGTAGAAATAGCTATATACCTATAGATGAATTTAATAAAAGATTAAATGAAGTTTATCAAGGAGAAAAGTGGAATAAAGAATTATCTAAAAACAGTTTTGATCCTGATTTTGATATAACTTCAATGGACGAAATAGCTGAAGTTAATCCAAACTTAGCTAATAGAGTTTCAAGCGAGTGGGATAAAATGCAAAACAAAAAAAGAAGTGTTTATAATCCAGACTTAAGAAAAAGTGAAGTTAAAGGTTCTGGTTTTGAAGATTTTAAACTAATAGGTATAAAATGGAAAGGCCCTGAAACCAGTAAACAAGATATATTAATTCCAGAGATAGATTACTCAATGCCTATACCGTTTCAAACTAAAGACGGTGACATAGATTTTGAATACGATTATAAGTTTAAAGAAAGTCAAATTGAAACTTTTATTGGTGGAGAAGATCAGTTAGTTTTAGCTAGAGAAACTCCATACGGAGAAATTGAAGTTAAATATACTCCAGTACCTTTAATGGATTCAGCTATAGATCCTTACGATGACGGCTTTATTATTGACGCTAATGCTGATGAAAAGCGCGAGAAGTATGCACCAACCCCATATGAGTTAAACTTAATATTTGAAGCAAATGCTCAAACTTATATAGATGAACTGTTTCAACCAGACTTAGATTTACTGTTAGTTCCTAGTAAAAGCGATCCAAACGTAAAAATTATTGCAGACTTTGAAGACATGGAACCAGAGGATGCTTATGAGTTTTTCAACACAGCCGTTGATAATTTGAAAAATAGATTTGAAAACGGTGAGATAACAGTTAGAGAAATACTTGAGTCTATAAATTCATCAGAGTTTGCTTCGTATGGTTTTTTCTACGATCCAATAGATAAGAGACTATATGCAGATGTTGCATATGATATAGATGGAGTTCCTAGAACCGCAGATGTTTGGCAAAACCTATATACGGGTGATGTTTTAAACACTGATGGCAAAGCTGCTGATTTTATACAATTTACAGATTGGTATGGTTATATGCCTGACGGTATAAAAGAAGACGATGATGGTGGTTTAAGAGCTTTACAAAAGTATGATACAGAAGATGGATACGAACTTGCTTTACAGAAATCAGAAAGTTTTGCTTTCATTTTTCCTTGGTTAAAGAAAAATCAAGAAACAATAGCTGATAGAATCAAAGAGGGTGGAAAAGCAGACTTTAATAATACAGCTGTTGGTAAACTTCAAGATATATTAAATAGAGCTAATTATTTTAAACAAAGATACGATCAATTGTTAGAGGAAGTACAAAACGATCCTACAACTAACAGTTTATCAGACAACATTAACAAAACTAGCAATACTAAGTTGCAGATGGATAATGTACTTAATGAAATGGCTAGTTCTTTTCAAAGCTATAAGACTGAAACTAAAAAATTAAAACAACAATTTGCTGAGCTAGAAAAAGATCCAAAAAGTAAAGAAAAAGGAAGTAAAACTAGAAGACAGTATGTTAAACTAGGTGAAGAAATAAATAATAGGATAGACAACAATAATGTTATAAAAGATAAGTATAAACAAGTTTTAGCTACTTATAACAGTACTCCAATAAGTTTATATAGTGTACAGTATTTAGACGCTGATGGTAATCAGATATATAAAGACAACACTTCTTTTAATAACCCACCAGCTAATGCGGCTGGTATAGAGCAAACAGTTTTAACTTCACCAGGTAATGAAATTAGTTTTACATACCCTAAAGACGCAACTACTGATGGCGGTTTACCTTTAATAATTAGAGAAAGAGATAATTTTCTTGGTGATTTTTCAGGTTCTAGAGGGCAACTACCAATGAGCGGGTTACAGGTTGAGAACAAGGTTGATCAAATAGGTCTTCATGATGAAATGTCAAAACTTAATGATAAGATAGACTTTTCTAAGAACATGTTAACCAAAACAATACAAAGTTTAAACAGCGCTCAAAAAGCAGCAGAGCAAGAAATGGAAAACATGACCGATGCTATAAGTGAAAAAGGTCAAACATGGGCTCAAGATGTAGCTTTCGTATTCAACAGAATACTAGCTAATGGTGCTAAAATACTACCTGGATTAGGGAGTATAGGGTTAGAAATAACGAAATTACAACACATGCTTACTGAAGCTATATTAGAAGGTGTTGGCGCAGATGAACTTGCAGCTTTAGAAGCTCAAATGGTAGATCTTACTCAAGATGCCATTAGTGCAATGAATGCTGCTGTTGATCAATTTATTGAGGACGAACTTACTATAAAACCTGGTGGATTTGCACAGAGTTATGATTTACAAGATTGGGATACAACTGGGTATCAAGTTTTAGGCTTAGTCACTGATGTTGCTTTTGATATAGCAGTAACTGTAGCTACAGCTGGAGCTAGTAAAGCTAGCACAGTTGGTAGATTAGTTAACTGGGTTGATAATCCATCTAGACTAAAATGGCTAGGTAGAAAGAATGCGCAGATAATGGACGCATATAAAGCTGGTAAAATAAACAAAAGACAAGCTATAACTTTAAGTGCTGTAGAAAATACTCCTATAAGTATTTTAACTAGATTACACGTTGACTCTGTGGTTTCTTTAGATGAAAGTATAAAGGAATTAGAAGCTAAAACAGGTAAGAAAGTTAATCTATCTCCTATGGACAGAAGTATTATAGAGCTTTTTAAACCAGGTATAGAAGCTTACTTGGATAAAATAGGTATAGAAGCTTTAGGCAACTCACGAGCTATGAGTAGACTCGCTACTTATATAACTGGTAGAGCTGCTAAAAATGAAATTAAAGGTATAGGTTTAAAACAATTTGTAAAAAACGAAATTGATCAATTAGTAAAAGCAGGAGCTATAACATATGTAAATGGTTTAGCTTTTAATGTAGCTGATGAGACCATTCAGGAAATGGTTAATATGCTCATCGAAAAATCTCAAGATAATAAATTAATAGAAAAAGGTTGGGAAGATACTTTATTTAACAGTCCTGATTTTGGTAGTGAGGAATATAACAATAGACTTATTGAAACCGCTAAAGTTTCTTTTTTGGGTATGGGTATTGTTAACAAAGGTATGGTTTCTGTAAACGTGATATCAAATGTTAAATCAGTTAGAAATAGACAGAAATGGCTAGAAAACCACGTTGCAGAATGGTCTACATTAAAAAGCAAAGAAGTTGTTGATGTCTACATGAAACAATTAGAAGTTTTAAGAACGCAAACAATAGACAAAATAACAAACAGCGCTGTAGACGAAAGTGTAAAGAAAAAGAAAATTGAAGAAGCAGAGATAAAGTTTAATGAGCAAAAAGCTTCTTTGTTAAAAACTCATGACATACTTCAAAAAGTAGATATAACACTAAGCGATGATGTAGCTGCTCAGCAAGTAATGTTAGAAAGTGAGTTATATGATTTAAAAGAAAAATTAAAAGGTGAGTTGCCTTATAATATAAAACTAGAAACAGAGCAAAGAATAAAAGAAATTGAAGATCAATTAGCTCAATTGTTTGAAGCTACAACAACTGAAGAAGGAGATGTTAAACAAGAATTTACTAGTGATAAATCTCAACAATTTACTGAAAGTCAAAATGAATTTTTGAATAAAATAGAAAATGCAAAAGATAAAGATGTAGATGTAAAAATATTCGATACAAACGAAGAGGCTGAAGCTTATGCTGAATCTATCGGAACTACTTTAAAATCAGACGGAATAACTCAACAAGCTAAGTATATTAAAAAAGATAAAGTATTTATATTCTCTAGAGAAGCTTACTTACTTAATAGAGCTAATAAAACACTTCCGAAGTTTAATCATGAATTAGATCATTACTTTGTGGATGTACTAGAAGAAGAGTTTGGAGATGACATTACATTGAAAATAGCAGAACAAATAGCTAAAGATCTTGAAACTGGTGCTTTAAAGTTTGATAGTCCAGAGTCTGAACAAGAATTTAAGAATTTAATAAATGCTTATATAAAACTTGATCCAGAGAACAAGCAAATGCAAGCTGATGAAATTATAGCTAATGCTAGAGATTTCATGAGAGAAGGAAAACTTGAATCTATTGATTTAGACAAGTTAAAAGACATTGTTTCTACTGAATTAAGTGTAAACTCAGATGGTATATTAGAATCTCAAGAAGCGTCAGATGTTGATTTCTTAAAGCTTTTAGATTTAATGAGTGAAGATGCGGAACTTGCTAAAGAAGAGATTAAGAAAACAATACCTAAAAAACCTACTCCACCACCAGTTACTAAGAAAACTAAAAGAAAACAACCAAAAAGTATTTTAGAGCCAATTGGTCAAGGTGAAGAAGTTGATGCAGATAGGTTTGCTTTAATAGATAATGAAGCTGAAAAGAAAAAGATAATAAGTCAAATAAAAGATCTTATAAAGGATAAAGATAAAAACAAAGACAAAATATCTAGACTTCAAGAAAGAATAAAAGAATTAAATAAAGGTATACAAAATGCTGAAGACGTTGCAACTATAGAAGATCCTAATAGTGGTCCAGGTGCTAAACAGAGAGCTGAAAATAGATTAGATGCTAACAACAAGGAAGCTATAGTTCAATTTGTAGTTAATTCTAAGATGACTGGAAATGAATATACAGGTACCGTTGAGACAAAAGATGGAGAGAAGTTATCTTACTCTATACCTAGATCAGAAATAGAAGAAGCTTTAAGAAGTACTGAATATCCTAATATATATAACGCATTTTTTAAACGTAAAAAGAAGTTTAAAGATATGCCGTTTGGATTAAAAGTTAAGAACGATTTAATTCTTAGATGGCAACAAGTTGTTGATCCACTTATTCAAAAAGATATTAGAGAACAAAGAGATACTGAAGAAGGACCAAGTCTTTTTGTAACAGATAGCAATCTTGAAGAAAGTTTAGAAAAAGTAGAGCCTAAAAAAGCAGCTAAAATAAACATGCGAAAAGCAATGGGTATATTAGAAGGTAGCGATATATTTGAAAAAGTAAAAGAAGGTGTTGTAAACACTTTTAAAGGTGTATTGCCAGAAGTAAAAACTAATAAACTTAAAAAAGCTTTAGAAAAATCTTATGCAACACAAAGTGAACAGTCTGTTAGATTATTAATAGATGAAATGGGTGGTGTAGAGCCATTTTTAGAAACTTACGGTAAAGAGGTTTATGACGTAATATCTCAATCAGCATTTAATAAATCATACCCTGAATTTAACAAAAAACCTCCTAGAAGATTAAGTACTACAGAATTTGATAAACTAGTTTCTGAAGGTTTAATAGATAAAAAAGAAGCTATAACAGCTAGAACGGCTGGTTATTTTCTTTATGAAAAACAACCTTATAATAAAAAGAAATTTATTGAATCTTTTACAAATCCAGAAAAAGGAACTACTTATAGTAAAAAGAATGGTTTAGTTTCATTGTTGGCTAAAGAATTAAGTAAAGACGCTACTATGGAAGTCTTATCTGATCCTGAAGTTATGGAAATGTATAATGAAAGAAACGAACTACTTAATCAAGCTAGAGTTACTATAAATGAAGTAGCTGAGGTTATAGATAAAAATCC
>Ga0208899_1000144_pt1 | contig 44288 bp, 60 predicted proteins | sample VirMetDEL_Nov_24_FD_184518 | JGI IMG/M metagenome (GOLD analysis project Ga0208899, IMG submission 184518) | Aqueous microbial communities from the Delaware River and Bay under freshwater to marine salinity gradient to study organic matter... | ecosystem: Environmental > Aquatic > Marine >... | reverse complement strand
GTCCATGGCACTGGGTTTCTGCCATTACGTGCATAGATAATTTCACGCGTGCGTTCATCTAGATATTCTTCGCAATGATCACGTAATACCTCAAGCTGCCAATCGTATTCAACATCGTATTGTGATTCATCTGCAATTAAATCCAAGATGCAAGATGCATCATCCTGCGATGGCTTATCAAGGCTGGTTACTCGATATGCCTGCTTGAGCGTGTCAGAAATAACCTGCGGCGTTACCTCAAGCACTGCCGCCAATTCAGTCATGGTTGCAGTTCGTCCATGCTCTTGCGCAAATGCCTGTGCAGTTTTGTTGAGCTTTACCAGCATGTCATGCACACCAAGTGGTAGGCGGATGATCGGGTCATATTGCACCAATGCACGACCGATAGCCTGCCGAATCCACCAATAGGCGTAGGTACTGAACTTGTAGCCACGTGTGTAATCAAAAAGCTCTACAGCACGTGAAAGGCCGATATTACCCTCTTGGATAAGATCAAGCATGTCAAGCGTTTGCGTGTTGCGTTTGCTGTACTTTCGCGCTACATGCACCACAAGCTGAAGGTTGGATTGCACAAACCGCTGCCTTGCGCGTTCACCACTACGCAACTCACGGCGTTCTTGCGTTGTTAAAGGTCTTTCAAGATCCTTTAATTCCTTCCATTTCGCAACACGACGGCCAAGTTGTATCTCTTGTTGCGGCGTTAGCAGCGGATAACGCGCGATATTGTTCAAGTAGTCGCCAATAGCGTCAGACATGAGGAATCCGTTGGTTCATACAATGGAAGCACAATTCCACGGTGCTGCCAACGCAGCGCAGTTGCGTGCGTTACATGCTGCAGCAGATTGGAGTGGATTGCTGGAATATGCGCTGTTACTGGCAGAGCAAGAGGCCAGCCAGCGATCACAAATCCACTGGCTGGCGCAAGAAGCATCTGCAGCATTGCGCAGTGGTCTTGAGCAATGGCACCTTGATGCCGCACGTGAGTTAGGTGGTCACTGACCCCATCACCGTTTGGTGTGCGTTGTAATGGCCTACCTTTGCGTAGCTAGTAACTGGGCATTGGCTCATGTTGAAGAAAACCATCTGCCCAATCTTCAAGCCAGGCCATAGCGGCAGTGGCAGCAGCTGCCGACTGTTCTTTAGCTCCAGTGTCAGCACGCTGCCATTCCAACCTGGATCGGCGTAACCTGCGTGCAGATTTTCGTAACCTTCACGTGCGCGGCTGGATTTAAGAAAGAACAGCCCTGCAACGTGTTCAGGCATATGAAATACCTCAATGGTTTGCGCAAGGATGAATTGTCCAGGTCGCAGCCAGTAAGGATTGTCTGCCGTGGCATTTGCAATGCTTAGTGGACGCATGTCTAAATCTTCGGCGGATTCCAACATGATCGTGTCGCCAAGTCGTAGGTCAAGGCTGGCTGGATTGACCAGTGCCTCGTCGTAATTGCGCACCATGCCACCAGTGCATAGTGCTTTGATCTCGTAGTCGCAGAGGATGGTCATTGCTTGATAAGATTGTGAGTGAGATGTTTCTTTGACGTCTCAGCGTCCGTTGCGCCCGGCAGCGGTGAGGCTGGCACCGCGTGAGGACCAGCCACCGGGCACCACTACTAGCGAAGGTGACTACTGGCCCCAGCGGGCAAGAATGACTCGGGCGTATTCCAGCGCAGCAGTGTTCAACGCCACGCGGAAAATGCCTGGCTTAACCTGACCTCCAGTTGCGTCAGAGCAGACCTTGGCCGCGTAGGAGAACTCATCCCGCATCTCCTCGGGCATCAATTCCAGTAGCTCTGTGTCTGTAGGATATGCCGACCCATCTGATTCGCTGGCTAAGTAGGCGCGGGCTTCCTCGGCTTGAGCGTGGATCCTGGCAACATTGCCAGAAAGATCGTGCTTTTCTTGGAAGTAGCTAGAGGCGTAGTTGCCCCAGCCTTCAACTTCACCGGCTGCTTCATGAAGGCAATCAGCCAGCCGCTTGATCAGATCGCGTGGATTTGTGTCAGTCATGGGGATAGAAGTGGTAATGATTACTTGCCCCAGCGGGCGAGAGCGGCGCGGGCGAAGGCGATCAACTCGCTGCCGTACACCTCAACAGCTCGTTCGGTTTCTGGTTCGTATTCGCCAATGGCGATGCCACTGTTTTGGTAAGGGTCAATCGAAGCGGCGGCGATAGCCAACAGCTCCTGATCCGTGGGGCTTGGTTGCACAGGCTGGGCCAAGTGGGCTCGCATCTCGCTGATAACGTCATCCATGTCGCAGCAGGCATCCCAGAACTGGATGGCCTCATCGCAAAGCGTTCGTAGGTCTTTCATGGTGTGATTAGGGCAAGTCTCTTCAATGGTTACTGGCTCACGAGGTGGTGCAGCGGGTGAAAGGTCAGTCATTGAACCCAACTCCATTGTTCACGTTTGCAGATGCGCCAAACCTGCTTCGAGCTGATTCCATACCTGACAGCAAGCTGACCGCAAGTAAGGCCCTGCTCGCGTTCACGCCGCATAGTGCGCACATTGTCCACAGTCAGCACATTGGCCGGGTTGTGTTCGCCACGCTTGAAACCACCAGCAGCGGGCCGGGCCAGCGCCCTACGAGCAAACGACAGAAACGGATCATTCGCTGGCAGGTATTCAGCCAGCCGCTCGGTAAGCTCAGTTGCTAGGGCGTGATGGTTCATCTTGCATGAGTTCTAAAAGTTCAAGCACATGCGCTGCAAATGCAACGTGTGTCATTACTGCATGGGTGCCGGGAGGGCGCCCGTAAGACGCCTCCCACCACTCCTTGAATGCAGCATCAAGGGCGGTTTGATTCATTAGAAGACTGCCTCCTCTGCAGGGCTGCTGGTGCGTGGCATGAACTCAAAGCGGCTGATGCTAAGCACATGCTTACTGCGCTTGGCGCCAGTCTCCTTGTCGTTCCATTCTTGGCGGCGTACTGCACCACTTGCAAGGATGCTGTCGCCTTTCTTGAGCTTATCAACGATTAGCTCTGCAGACTTACCCCATACCTCGCAGTCGATTGCGTTGTTAATCCAGTTGCCATCTTTATCCTTGCCTTCTTGGATACCGCCTGCGAAGTTGGTAACCATGCTGCCGGATTCAAAGGCACGCAGTTGCGGGTCAGTGATGATACGAATGATGCCAGTTGCGTAAAGGCTCATGTCAAGTCAGTGGTGTGATGGAATTGGCTTCTTCAAAAGCCAAGATTTGGGCTAGCGGATACCGAACCCGTGGTGTACGGGCTGGAAAACCAATACGTGGGATGGTGTAATACCTAGGCCCAATGCCACGTGCGCGTTGGTTTTTGATGGCTGCTGGCTTCAACCCCCAACGTGCTGCCAGTTGATCAGTGGTCAGATACGGTTCAGTCATCAGCAAATGGATCCTCATCACCAGCAGGTGCCAGCTTTGCTTCTTTAGCAAGTGCTAGCTCCATGAGCTGCTTGTTTTGGTCGTCGCTTAGGTCAGGCTTGCGCTTGTCCATACGTGCAACGACCTCTTGTAGCTTGTCCAACGTGTCCGCCTTAGCGATTGCAGCCTTACCGGCTTGGAATAGCTTGGTATCACCGGCAGGCTTGGCGGGCAGTGCAGGTGCAGCGGTCACGGTTACCGGCTCAACCTCAGCCTGCTGCATCTCATCAGTGCTGTAAACGCCGGACATATCAGCAGGGAATGCTTTACGCAATGCCAATGCCTCGGAACATTTGGCGATCATCGCAGCACCCATTTTTGACCACAAGCCTTGACCGGCGTTGTAATCAGCAAAGCGTGCAGTACCAGTAAATGGATGCTGGCAGCCTTTGCGGTGGATGATCGTCTTGGCCGCGGCAGGTGGCTTATTGGAGAGCCATACGTCGCGCCAGTCGCCATCGTCACCACACCAATAGGTTTCGCTGCCATCCAACTGGCCAGTGCGTTCTGCAATAGCACGCAAGCCGTCAATGCCAGCTTGAATGGTCATCTTGCCGCCACGTTTGATGGCGTAAATCTGCTTGCTGAATGGATCAAGCCCAGTGCGTTGGCACGCATAAGCAAACAAGCGCAATTCATCTTGACTGCAGCCAGGCGCAATCGTGGTGCTGATCAGCTGGGTTTGCTCTGGTGTCCAGAGTGTGATGCTAGAAGTCATCGGATGTGATGGTTGGGTTGGCAGATAATGCCCATGAAGGCAAGCTGAGTGTTTGGCAGTCATCGCCATAACCAGGCCATTCTTTAGTGGCTTGGCAATCGGCAATCACGCGCATATCGCGTTGCCGTAGCTCGTCACCAGCAGCAAGTGCTGCGGCATCAAGCTCATAGACCGCAACTGCATATGGTGCAGTCTTTTCAACAGCGATGAATACAAACCGCTCAGCGCCATGCAGACCAGACAAGTAATGGCTGGCTTGCACATGGTAGCGAAAGGTGGCAATGCTGCGGGCAAAGCCGGACGGTGATGCATCCGTCGTGGTCTTGAGGTCAACCACTGTGGTGCTGTGATACCAGTCTGGGCGGCATTTACACCGCAAACCAGTGGTGGCGTCATCCCACCAAAACGACTGCTCAGCCTTGCCATTGGCGAGCAGTGCTGATGCTGCAGGATGCACGCGGACGCTGGCAGCCATTGATAGCGCTAGCGCCATGTCGGATTGTGTGACGGCTTCAATGCCAGCAGCGGCCATACTTGCAGCTTGCTCTTTACCAGCTTTGGTATTACGCGGTCCGCAGACGCCATAACGCTGCAGTAGATCCTCAGGTTCAAGCACTGCTGTATGCACCAGCGTGCCAAGTCGCATCGCTGCAGTTGGTTCCACCGGCAAGCGCTGCGGGTCGAGGTAGCGGCTCCAGTAGTGGTATGGCGACTTAGCCACTGCGTGCAGGTGCGAAGCGCTAACGGCTGGGTCGGCGTGATACTGCTCATTGCTGATGGTCATACTGCTGCACCACTACGCAAGGAGCGATGCAAACGGCTGGCAGTGCCGTATGTAGCGACCATTTCAGGAAATGCATCAAGCAAACGACGCTTGTTGCTGGGGTCTGCTTTCAAGCCAGCCTGCGCTAGCGCTTGGAAGAATCCACCGCCGTGTTGATAGGCAGTAGCAAATGTCCAATAGATGTCGGAGTCACTCATGGATCTGTTGGGTGCCGGTGTGGGTTGGCGCACGATGGCCTGCTGCTTCGATGCCGATCATGGCGATCACCCATGCGGCGATAGCCATGCAGCAAATGTTGGCGATTTTGTTGTTCATGCCAGTGCCCTCCGCACGGCGTAACGGCTGATGTTCATGTGATCCGCAATGCGCTGTTGGCTCCAGCCGTAGCTGCGACGCAAGCGGCGTGCGCGTTGCTCAGTGCTTTCAGTTGCCCAAAGCAAGATCAAGACTGGCAATAAGAGCAGTGCCAGTAGTAAGGCGAGTGTGGTGGTCATAGCTGGTGTCGGTTTGGGGTGCCGGGCCAACCGGCGATGCAGCCTTACTTAGGGCGTGTTGGGCTCGTGGTGACGCGTCGTGTGCCCGGTTCCGCGGCGGTTGAGTTTTGCGAGTGGACCGCGCCCCTCGTGCAACCACTATACACCATGTGCCGCCGTGGTCAACCCCCGGCATCCATCCGCAGCCGCGTTGCAGCGACGTGCAGCTCTTGCTGGTCGAGCCAGTCAGCGATGGTATGGATGGCGGCGCGGGCTTCTTCGCGGAAGCCGTCGCCAGTGCCGTTTCTGTAGATGCCATCAGCCACCCGCTCCACCAGCGAATCAGAGGATTCCGTCGCATCTTCGGTGCGATCTCGGGCGACTGGCGCAGTGTCGCCGGTGGTTGCACGCCACAGCTCCAATGCTTCTACGCGGTCGCGGAGTTCAATTAAGCAAGAGTCATCGTTGAAGCGTTGAGCCTGTAGCTCAATCTGAGCCCACTGCTCTGGTGTCGCTTTGTGTTTAGTCATCTCAAACTCCGGTTACGTTCTTCAACAGTCAGCATACACCATGCGCAACCCCCGTCAACCCCTGGCAGCCATGATCTGCTGTGCATCCTCCACACTCCTTGCTACGCCTGCAATGCCGCCTGCTGCCTGGACAGCATCCAACCATTGCTGCTGTTCTGGCCTGATCCTGCCGGTTGGCGTCTTCACCTCAATACTGGTGAACACCGCAACGGTGCTGCCCACCATCTCCGGTGTGATCGTCACGCGCTTCCAGCCGATCAGGTCAGCACTGCCCTTGCACAGGCCAAACTGCACCGGGCGGCCATTCTGGTCACGCAGCGTGCCGGTGTTATTGCGGAAGAGCCTGGTGCTGCCATTGCCGCAGGCGATGCGGATTTCCTGCTGGATGCGTTGTTCGGTCATTTACCAAACTTGCTATTTGCCATTGCTTTTGCTTTGACCATCGGAACCTTTCGTTTCTGCATTAGCCATTTGACAAATGCAACCTTGCGTTTGCCAATGGGCACGGATTCGTCATTCCAGTCGATGTGTTCGGTCATAGCCCCTGCCGCTTAGCCAGTCGCGCCTGATTTGCGTTATAGCGAATTTCAGCCTGAAGAATCCATCTCTGGTAATCAACGCAACTGGCTTCGCTGCGCACTACATCCTTAAAGTAATCCGCAAATGTTCTGCTTTCTTGTTCTTGTTGAGCGCGTAGATTTTTTTCTGTTTTGTTGGCAGAACTAATTCTTTTTAACAACGTTTGATGCAATGCTGCTAAATCCGCTCGGATATTTGTTAGATACTCCCATTCTTTTTGAGTTGACTCGCGCCCTTGGCTTCGCGCGCGGCTTCCCAGTATTTTTAGCCTTGCATTAACTTTGGTTAAATTGTGGCTAACTTCGTTAGCTACATCTTGCGCGTCATCAATGTCAATGGTTGCGCCAGATTCGGCGCTAATGTTGCAATTCAGAATCTTTGAAAACATGGCGATAGGTGGATTAGGTTTTGTTGTGTTGATAAATAAATTGGCTAAATGCCATACCGCTTGGCCAACCTAGCTTGGTAAACCCGCTCAGCCCAGCCGCGTTTGTAGCCGCGTTGCTGCGCTAACTGGCGTAGATCATCCAGTGACTGCGCACTGCCCTGCTCGCGTTTGCGCTGGCGTGCAGCCATCTCTACCAACTCACCATCAACCTGTTGCAGCTCACGGCGTTCCTGCGGTGCAAACACATGGCCGCATTCACGGCATACCTGTGCAGTGCTAATGCTGGTGCTAAAGCAACTAGGGCATACCTTGACGCTTGGTGCGGCCTCGCGGTCGCGTTTAGCGGCACCATCCAAAGTCCAATCGCGTTCTTCAAGGTGGTGGCCAAGCCGCAACGTATTGCCGACATGATCCAGCACCACAGCACGCTTGCCAGGTTGCGGGCGCAGGCACCTGCCGATCATCTGCAAGTGCAGCGCCACTGATGCAGTTGGCCGCAGCAAGATGCAACCGCCAACGCTTGGTACGTCAACGCCTTCGCCAATCAGCGCGCAACTGGTCAGCACCTTCAAACTGCCGGTGCCCAAATCGCTAAGCAGCTGCTGGCGTTGCGTGGTATCCATGCTGCCGTCAATACTTGCTGCAGCAATACCAGCTGATTGGAACAGCGCCGCAACTGCTTCCGCATGGGCCACGGAGCAGCAAAACGCAATTGCCGTCTGGCCTGGTAGGTGCTTGCGGTAATGGCCAAGGCAGTCGCCCATGATCGTGCCAACACGTTGCTCGGCCTCCTTAGCGTCAAAATCACCCATCCGCTTGCGTAGGCCGGTTGAATCGAACCCCGGTGGTGCCAGCACCTTTGCAGCAGCAAGGAATCCTTGCTCAGTGAGCTGCTGCGCAGTTGGGCCTTGCACCATCGTTTGATAATGCTGCCCAAGGCCGCGGCCATCGCTGCGTATCGGTGTTGCCGTCACACCAAGCAGCTTGGCGGCATGAAAGTGCTCAATTACCTTGGCCCATGTGCCCGCTGTTGTGTGGTGCGCTTCATCCACCACTAACAATTGAAAGAACTCACGTGGCAGCAGGTGCAACCTGCGCGCAAGCGTTTGCACACTGGCAACTTGCACCGCATGACTTAGGTCCATGCTTTTGCCAGCAGCAATACGACCATGCCTGACGCCCATTGCCGTAAGGCTGCGGCTGGCTTGATCCAGTAGCTCTGCGCGATGCACCAATATGCAGACGCGGTTGCCTTTGATTGCTGCTTGCTCTGCGATGTAGCTAAAGCACACTGTCTTCCCGCCGCCGGTCGGCAGTACCGCTAGGACTGATTTATGCCCTAGCTGGTATTGCAAGCGGATGTCGGTGATCAGTTGTTGCTGGTACGGGCGGAAGTTCATTGGCATTGCACTCCCTTTCCTGCGTTGCAATCACGGCAAAGCACCTGCAAGTTGTCAGCATCATTGCCGCCGCCTTTGCTGACTGGTGTGATGTGGTCAATTTCAAGCGTTGCGCCATCTTTTGCCGTAACGCCGCACATTTGGCAGCGGTAACCGTCGCGCTTCAGGATTTCAAAGCGCAAGCTGGGTTTGATGGGTTTGCGTTTAATTGGCTCGGGTTCTGGCTTAGGTTCAGGGTCGGAAATGCCAATATTAAACCATTCGATATAAGTCGAACCTTTGTGCTGGAAAATTCCTAATTGAGGTTCGGCAAGACAGCATTCACAATCAAATTGAATTAAAATACCTCCTCTTCTTGGGCTTGGATTAAGACTCATATTGGATTCTTCGCAGTATCTGAATTGAAATGTGCCGTCGTTCCAGTCGCTAATCCCTCCTACCCATATAGATTTACCAGTTTTTGAGTCTTCAAATCTATCATTTATCAAAACTTCTCTGTGGTGCAACATTTCGTTTCCGCAAGAAGGGCATTGCAGGGAATTCCCGTAATCTCCAAAGATTGGCAAATCTGAAACGTGTGGTTTTTGCATGGCTTGGATGCAGGCACTGCCTTGACACCGTAGACTAACCGTATACACTTGTCAAGCCAACGGACGGATCCGATGCCGCTAGCCCGACCAATACCGCTGCGCCTTGCGCCAAACCAGCTGCAGTGGCTGGATTCTTGGCGTGGTGACACGCTTTCGCGTAGCGCTGCCATCCGGTTGCTACTGGAGCAAGCAATCCACTTGCACCGTGATGGTGTGCTGATGGCGCCGGAGTCCAAGTGAAAGAAATTGACTTTTCAGAAGCCCGTCGGTTTATTGCCCTACTCGGCAAACCGGCAGGCACCATTCGCCTGCGTGCTTTTCTGCATCGCCTACATCCCGATAAGCCCAACGACAAGGGCCGCAAAGGTGGCGCACGCAAGCCGCTGATCAAGCAATGGCAATCCGAAGGCCGCGGCGTTTACGTAGTAGTAAACGATGGTGGCGACACCAATGCAGAAATCACAGCCTGCCGTGCGTTTTTTGCCGAATGGGACGACCGCCCGCGCGAATGGCAGATGACCGCATGGCAAGAGCTAGGTCTACCCGAACCAACTTTTCAAATCAATACCGGCGGCAAGTCCATCCACAGCTATTGGGTGCTAGCGGATCCGATCACACCGTCCCATTGGGAGCTAGTGCAAGGCAGGTTGCTTGATTACTGCGATGCAGACCGCAGCATCAAAAACTCATCCCGCGTCATGCGGCTACCTGGCAGCTACTACGCAGAAGCTGATGGCAGCCTCGGTGAGATGTGCCGCATGGTCACCAGCGCGGGCCATCGCTACAGCGTCGCCGATATTGAAGCAGTGCTGCCCAATGAGCAGTATTACAAGCACGAGGAACCTGCTAGACGCCACAGCGAGCAAACTGATCGCGGTATTAATGAGATCCGTGAAGCCCTTGCCGCCATACCACCTCGCGTACCAGGGTCCGGCACCTATCACATCTATCGCAATATCTTCTGGGGCTTGATCCAAGCTTGCGGCAGCACTGAGCAAGCTATTGAGTTGATGCAGCAGCACAGCCCGCAATGGCAAGGGCTGCAGCAAATTGCCGCCTCTGGTGGTGATCGCATCGGTGCTGGGACCTTCTGGTATTGGGCGCGTCATCACGGTTGGCGGCCAGCAACGCCTATGCCGCGCTCTCGCCAGCAGCCAACTCAGCCTGCAGTCGATGGCGAAGCCGTCAACCTGCAGCTATACGACAAGTCCGGCACCGAATGGCTAGAGCTTGCCGTTGAGCATGTTTTTAAGCATCCCCGCGACCGTTGGATTTGCGTTGATGGCATATTGCATTGCTGGAATGGCACGCACTACCAAGCCAAGCCAGATGAAGAGATAGCGCCGCAGTTGGCCGCATTTCTTTCTTTACTGCATGTCAGAACCGAAAAGCAGCCGGAGCCTGTTTACCCATGGCGCCGTCCCAAATACGTGGATGAAGCACTGCAATGGATGCGGCGTCTGCTCAAGCCAGTTGATGTGAACCCAGCCAATGCCATTAACTGCCGCAATGGTGTCGTGTCATGGTCATGGTCTGGCCGCAAGCTTGATCTGACCTTTGCGCCGCATGATCCAGCTGTCGCTTTTACTTACGTCACCGCTTACGACTATGACCCTGAATCCAATGCCCAGCACCTATGGAGGCTGCTTGAAGCAGTAGAGCCCGGTGATCGTGACACGCTGCAGCGCATCCTTGGTAGCGGGTTAGACCTCATCAAATACCGCGCCACACGAGGCAGGCCACGTGCTGTATTGATGATCGGCGAGGGCAGTAACGGTAAAGATACGATCCGAACTGCATTGCGGGATACACTTGGCAGCCGTAATTTCACAAGCTGTACACTTGCTGACTTTCGGCAATATGACCAAGGCCGTAAGTTTCCAATCGCGCCATTGCGTGGTGCATCAGTGAACTGGTCAAGCGAGAACTCGCAGTTTGTCAGTATTGACAACCTGCAGTCATTGAAGGCTGCGATCAGCGGTGAGGAGTTGTCGTATGAGCTAAAAGGCGTACAGGAATCGCAGTTTGTTCCGTCGTCTTTGTTTGTGTTCAACCTCAACAAAGATCCATCACTTACTGGTGAGCAAGCTGCCATTGAAACTCGCTTTCACGTATTTAAATTTCGCAAGACTTTTATGGCGACACCTACTGAACCAAACCATCTGCAGGCAGATCCAAAGCTCAAGGACGATCCCGACTTCATCCAGCAGCAAATATGTCCAGCATTCCTGAATTGGCTGCTTGAAGGTATGGCACTGAGCGTTGCAGATGGCATTGATTACACAACTGGAAGCCAAGCAATGCAGGACGTGCGTAGAGCTAGCTGTCACCTATGGGACTTCTGCGACTCTATCGGCTTGACCTATGAAGAAGGCGCTCAGGTATCAACAAAACGGGTATGGGATGCACTGCAAGAGTGGTATCGAGAAGAGGGTTATTTGGACGACAAAGGTAGATGGTTGATGGACCCGCCAAGTGACCGCACGGTTAAGGCACCCAGGCTTCTGGTGCCGGCATTGCGGCAAATCTTTCCAAAACTTGCGTCCGACAGAAGCCCCGGCAAGACCCGCGAGCGTCTCATCTCTGGTCTCAAGCTGGACTTGTGGACATGATGTCGGACGCAACTTGCGTCCGTGTCGGACGCAAAGCGGACGCAAATTTCGGACGCAAGATCCCTGTCTCTATCTACCTTTTTCCTTGTTCGGACGCAAATAGGGGTAAATCAAGTCAGGTACAAAAACAAGAGGGGGGAATGTTACGGGGTGAACAAAACACACATATAGGGGGGGATAGGAGAAATCCCGATTTTGCGTCCTCCGTTGGTATGACTGGGTTTTTTGCGTCCGACTTGCGTCCGCTTGCGTCCGAACCCAGTCGTGGACTGGCTTTTTGCGTCCGACGTACTATTGGCACCATCAACACCACCAGAAATGCCTGAAATCAAGCTCAACGTGTCCGCTGACGACCTAGCGCGGTTGAACGCTGAAGCAGCAGCGCATGGCATCCCACGTGCGCATCTCATCCGGCAGCGTGCGCTTGGTGGCGGTGGTGTTGCACGATTGACCACGGCGGCGTACCATGCGCTGGTGGCGGACGCCTGCGCTTTCATGCGTGGTGACCTAAGCCGCCGTCATGTTGAAACTCTCGTTGCATATGTCATCGCTCATTCACACCCCAGCCAAACAGCAGCCGGTGATCAACCGACTGCATGACGCCATGACCCAGGCAGTGGCATACGCCACAGCCATTGCCGACAACGCTATTGATGACGGCGTGCCGATACCGGCTGAATTTGTCGACAGCTTTGCCGCTGACTACCAAAGCATCATCACCAGCCTTTCCCGTGCCGCCGGACAATGAAACTCACCACCTGCCAAGCCGATCTCGATCACGCGCTGCGCACCATCGCGCCAGCCGTTGGTCACCGCAGCTCACACCCGATCCTTGATTGCTGCCTGATCCAAGCCGCTGGTGGTGCCATGACCATCACCGGCTTCAACCTTGACCTCGGCATCACCATCACCATCCCAGCCGCAGTCGAGACCGATGGCGCCGTTGCATTGCCATACAGGCTGCTAGCAGGGCTTGTAAGCCGCTTTGATGGTGATGAGGCCATAACCCTCGCAGATGGCGCTTTGACCGCTTCTGCGGGCTCCTACGGGCTTGCTGCGGCTGATGCGGCGGATTACCCCGCAATGCCGGTTGTAGACGCCACCAGCAGTGAGCTGCACCTATCCGCCGGTATCCGCGCTTGCATGGCAGCCGCCAGCACCGACGCCAGCAAGCAGATGCTGCAAGGCATCCACCTAGGCAGTGGTCACATGGAAGCCACAGACGGTCATCGCCTCATGCGTTACGCACTAGACCTGCCTGCTGACCTAGACGTGGTACTGCCAGTCAGCACCATGCGTCTGCTGCAGGATCGCGTTGCAAGCATCGCCGTCGCCAAAGGGCAAGCCGTGATCGACGCAGGTGATGGCATCACCATCTACAGCCGCATCATGGATGGCACCTACCCAGACGTAACCAAGCTGGTGCCGACTGAGTTCAAAAGCACCATCACCGTTGACCGGCGACGCCTTACGCGTGCTCTAGAGCGTGTTGCACTCATTGCTGATGCGCATAACTCCGTGGTAAAGCTCGAGGCAGTAGGTGGCACAATCGCCATCACCGCCGAAGCCGATGCCAACAACGGCAAGGAGCTGCTCAAGGTGGAAGGCACCGCCACTGGCACATGGGCGTTCAACGTCCACTACCTGCTAGATGGCATCAAGGCTTTCAAGCCAGCAGAAGCCGTCACCATCTCCGCTAATTCGGCAACCACACCTGTAGTATTGACACCTGCCGGCGTGGATGGTGTAACCTACCTAGTAATGCCTGTTCAGGTAAAAAGCTAGCATTTATGTATGGCCAGATCTAAGACCAAAGACAAAACTCACTACACTCATGAAGAGCTGTTGTGCATTTGGTCCGAGCTGGCCGAGATTATTGCTGCTGGCAATAACAAAATCTCCGTCCCAAAGCTCATCATTGAAAAATGGGGGGTGTGCCGCCCTACCGCTGATAAGTGGTACGACTGCGCCAAACAACTGCTGTATCAGACTTGGGATCAGTCAACCTTGGCTGAAATGAAAGCCAAGCGTTTGCAAACGCTTGAGATGACAATCGAACGCGGAATGCGGACTAACCAGTTGGGTTCAGTAATTGGCGCAGTCAGGCTGCAGGCTGAAATGCTTGGACTTGTTGGCAAGTGAGCTGCATTGAAGCCGAGCTGCTTACACGCTCGGCATTGCAATTAGATGAATCAAATGAGCTTGACCTAGAAGAGCGCCTTAATACCATCCGAGCTGACCTGCACCCTGGGCAGCTTGATTTTGTAGACGACACCGCAACGCAAATTATTGGCATCTCAGCTGGTTATGGCGCCGGCAAGACTCGTGCGTTATGCGCTAAGGCAGTGATGCTGGCCGCGGCCAATCAAGGTTTCATCGGCGCTGTGATGGAACCAACGGGTCCATTGATACGTGATATCTGGCAGAACGACTTTGAGCAGTTCTTGGAGGCATACGAAATCCCATACACATTCAGGGCATCACCGCTTCCTGAGTACATGCTGCACCTGCCAGGTGGTGACACCAAGATCCTGTGCCGTAGCTTTGAGAACTGGTCACGCATTATTGGCTTGAACCTTGCATGGGTACTTGCAGATGAGATCGACACCGTAACGCCAAGCATTGCAAACAAGGCATTTCCCAAGATCCTTGGCCGCTTGCGCTCCGGCAATGTTCGACAGTTTGGTGCTGCCAGTACACCAGAGGGTTTCCGCTGGATGTGGAACACCTTCGGCAGTGAGGATGCCAAAGGTCGTGCTGATCGCAAGCTGATCAAGATGCGTTCTGTTGATAACCCACATCTGCCGCCAGATTTCATCGAACGGCTCGAGGCAAACTATGATCCGCAATTACTGCGGGCTTATCTTGATGGCGAGTTCGTTAACCTTACTACCGGCCAGGTGTATGACCGCTTCGACCGGGCCAAGCACATCATTGCCGACCTGCCCGATACCAGCCGCGAACCGCTCAGGGTTGGCGTTGACTTCAACGTGGGCAACATGTCTGCCGTCATTGCCATCCGGCAAGGTAGCAGTCTGCTAGTGATAGATGAGATCAGCGGCGCACATGACACTGATGCATTGGCGCAAGAGATCCAAGCGCGTTATCCGCAACGGCGTATCTACATCTACCCAGACGCCAGCGGCGGCAACCGCAGCACCAATGCAAGCCAAACCGATATCCAGATCCTGGAGTCCTACGGCATGTCAAACCAGTCACCGCGGGCAAATCCTCCCGTTCGTGATCGCGTGGCTGCTGTTCAGGCTTTGCTGGAAAACGGCAAAGGCCAAGTGCGGCTCACCATCCACCAACGCTGCAAGCGACTGATCGAATGCTTAGAGCTGCAGTGCTACACCGATAAAGGCGATCCAGATAAAGACGCAGGCCATGACCACATGAATGATGCACTGGGCTACCTCGTCTGGCGTGAGTTCAATCCACTCCACGCTGGTGCTGGCCGCAGCACAGGTATTAGGCTATATTGATTGCGCAAACCATTTACCCTACTCATGCTCACGGGTGTTGAACTACTTGCCAAGGTCAAAGAACTTGGTGACTGCAGCAAGTCTGAATTGGTCCGCGCTTGCGGTTATGTGATCAAGGATCGCCTTGCCTTCACGCAGTTCTACGAAGCATTGCTTGAAGCAAAAGGCATTGAACTCGGCAGCAAGCCTGCCAGTAAAGGTCGTAAATTGACCTACAAGACCAAGGTGCAATTCAACGGCAAGCTATCCGTTGGTGATGGTTACGTCCGTGAGATGGGTTTTGAGCCCGGCACTGAGTTTGAAATCAAGCTTGGTCGTAATAGCATCACGCTGACCGCAGCTGCGTAAACTACCGTCATGACTGCGGCGCTGTAATGGTCTATTCCGGCTTCAATAACTACGACCGGCCTATTGCGCAGCGCCGCGTTACTCGCGTGCAGGATGCCAATACTGCATGGTATGCGCAGGAAGCGCATTGGATCTTGATTGAAGATCTGATGCAAGGCACCTACGGTATGCGCCGCAAGCATCGGCGTTACCTACCGCAAGAACCACGTGAGCTAGATGAGTCCTACGACAACCGTCTAGCACGTAGCGTATGTCCGCCGTTCTATCAACGTCTTGAACGGATGTTGGCTGGCATGTTGACGCGCAAGCCGGTCAAGCTGGACAACGTCCCAGACCAAATTCGTGAGCAGCTGTTTGATGTAGACCTGCAGGGAAATGATCTAAACATCTTCACCTATGAGTTGACTAGGAAGATTGTTCGTTATGGCCACGTTGGCGTCTTAGTTGATTTCCCAACTGCCACTGACGACGAAACACAAAACATCACCGATGTAGCCAGTCTTCGTCCGTACTGGGTTTGCTACACCCCGCGGGACATTCTTGGTTGGCGCTCTGAAATCGTCAACGGCGGCCAGCAGCTGACCATGCTTCGCCTAATGGAGCGCGTCGTTGTTCCTGACGGTGAATTTGGCGAAAAGTACGTTGAGCAGATCCGCGTGCTGCGTCCTGGCTCTTATGAGCTGTACCGCCAAAGCGAAGACAACGGTGATTTCGAGAAAGTAGCCGAAGGCCAGACCAGCCTTGATTACATCCCATTTGCTGTTGCTTATTCCAACCGTGTTGGGCTGCTTGAGTCACGCCCGCCGATGGAAGACATCGCAGAGCTGAACCTCAAGGCGTATCAAATCCAGAGCGATCTGGACAACATGCTGCACATCAGTGCAGTGCCGATGCTGGCGTTCTTTGGGTTCCCGAGTTCTGCTGAGGAAGTCTCTGCTGGTCCTGGTGAAGCAATCGCATTCCCTGCTGAAGGCCGCGCTGAATACATCGAGCCTGACGGCAAGAGCTTTGAAGCGCAGTTCAAGCGCCTTGAGCAACTCGCCGGTCAGATCAACGAACTCGGCTTATCTGCTGTCCTGGGTCAAAAGCTCAGCGCTGAAACTGCTGAATCGAAGCGTATTGATCGCAGCCAGGGCGACAGCACCATGATGGTTATTGCACAGCAAGTGCAAGATCTGATCGACAACTGCCTGCAGTTCCACGCAGACTACGTTGGCCAGCCTCAAGCCGGTTCCAGCTATGTCAACCGGGATTTTGTGGGCGCACGCCTTGAGCCTCAGGAAATCCTCGCGCTGCTGCAGCTCTACACCGCTGGCTCCATCACTCAGAAAACCTTGCTTGATCAACTCAGTGAAGGCGAGATTCTGGGCGACGATTTTGATGTTGAGGAGGAGCTGGAAGCAACGCAAATGGGCGGGTTGATTGAAATGGGCGGCGGCATGGACATGACCTCTGGTGACATGCCTGCAGAGCAAGTTTCCATGGAAGACGACCAAGCTCCCATTGAACAATGACGCAATCTGGCGTAACGCCGCGCCTACTCAACGTTGAACAGTTCAAGAGACGGATTGATCCCAATCAGCCCGTTGAAAACCTGTTCCGCAATGCGATTGACCTAAATCGCTTCAGTAATGGCGTCGCCAAGCAGATCGTTCGTGATTACAACGAGATCATCCTTAGCGCTGTTGCCGATCTAAAGGCAATCGACATTGGCGCAGCAACTGCAGGCGCAGGTATTGTCAGCCCCCAGTCTTATCAAGCGCAGCGTTTGCGTGTGATCCTTGCTCAACTCAAGGAATCGTTGGACGGTTGGGCGGCTCGCAGCACCGCTTATGTAGCCGGTGAGCTACAGGGCTTGGCCGAGCTGCAAACGGAATTCGTCACTGAGCAGTTGAGGCTTGCCGTTGAAGGCGGTCAGATTGGTGCGCGTCAAATCGAGCCCAGTGTTGTTGCACGCGAAGCTGTACGCACTGTTGAGGTTGCACCGAACTTTGCCGCCACGGTGGCCACGGTTGATCCAACGGATATCAACTTCACGCTGCCCGGCACTGGTCAGTTCAACCTGACAGCAGGACAGGGCGCTGCAATCACGTTGCCCAATGGTCAAGTGGTCAGCAAAGCATTTCGCGGCTTGGCTGAATCTCAAGCGCAACGTTTCAACGCTGTTGTGCGTACTGGCCTTTTGTCGGGCGAACCAACCCCGCAGATTGCGCGTCGCCTTGTCGGCAGCCTGAACTTTGGCCAACTTGCCAAAACCGCACGGCAACAAGCCCTAGCCGGTGGTGAGCTGACGAAAATGGCAGACCATCAGGTGTTGACCGTTGTTCGCACGTCAATTCAGCAGGTCGCCAACGCCGCAAGCGACAACGTGTATAAAGCCAACCAGGATGTCACGCAGAAATACAGATACGTCGCCACGCTTGATGGCAAGACCTCAGCGATCTGCCAAAGCCTTGATGGTCAGGAGTTCAACTATGGCGATGGTCCTGTTCCGCCGGTTCACTTCAACTGCCGTTCCACCATTGTGCCGGTGATCAATTACGAAGGGCTTGGCCTGCGTCCACCTGAGGAGGTTTTGGATAAGGGCAGCTTATTTTTCAAGCGATCTGCGGAAGGCGGTCAGGTCAAAGCCAGCACAACCTATGGGCAATGGCTGCGAAACAAACCCAAGGAATACCAAAAAGATGTATTCCGCAGCGAGACACGCGCCGCCTACTTCAGGAAGCTTGCCAATAAATACGGTCCACAAGATGCGCTAAGCCGCATGGTCCGCGAAGATGGCACCGAGGTCACATTGAAGGAACTGCGCGAGGATTACGGCAAGGTCCGGGTTGATTAGGCTGTAACCAGCAGCCACAGTTCCGTGCCGCTTAAGAAAGGCCGAAGCAAAAAGGTCATTCAGGAAAACATCCGCCGTGAAATCAAGGCGGGCAAGGATCCTAAGCAGGCCGCGGCCATTGCCTATTCAAAGGCAGGCAAATCCCGTAAACGTCGCAAGAAAAAATGATGGCTATTGGCATTGGCTCTCGTGTCAGCTGGGTTTATCAAGGGGTTCGCACTTATGGCGTGGTCGTCGGCAAAGAAGGCAAGCGTGGCTCTGTTCGCACTTCCCGCGGCGGTTCTGTTACTCGTGTTGGCTCTGCCGATGACCCTGTGTTGCGAATCAAATCGGAATCAACCGGTAACCCAGTTCTCAAAAAGCGGTCAGAATTGAAGGCAGCGCCAAAACGCAAATGAAAGGCCGAATCTGGGAAGGCAGTTGCACTTACCTGAAATGTGCCGATGGCATTGTTGAAGGTCGTTTCATGTTCCCTACGCCCAATAGCCCTGAAATCCTTGGCGCGTTGCTGGGCAGACTCGCTGAAGGCGTAGAGGTGATTACCTGTACGGAGGATGACGAAGAGGACGATTAGCGGCCTTCCATCTTGAAGATCCATTCCTTTAGCTCGATCACATAGCGCCGCAGTTGATCTGCCTGTTCAGCGTGCCACTTGTCGCCAGTGCTGAAGTATTGGCGCGTATGCAGATCAATCGCACGCAGCAGCTGCACAATCACAGGGTTCCACGGTTCCCGCGTTGGCGTGTTCCACTCCCGCATGATCATTGGCGGAAATTACAACTGCAGTCTGATTGTTTGCCTTGAAAATAGAGATATACTCCACAAGTAACCCTACGGGTCTTTCATGTCCGACGAACAAATGCAGGACGCTACGCCGACTGCAGACAATGGAGAGCTTGATGCACTCAAGAAAAGCATTGAAGCCCTTGAACGCAAAAACTTTGAGCTGATCGGCAAGCTCAAGGAACAAAAGGAAAAAGCGCCAGTCGTTCCTGATGGCGTGGACGTTAAAGAGCTGGTGGAGTTCAAGCGCCGCAAGGAGCAGGAAGAACTCGAATCCAAGGGCAAATACGACGAAGCCCTTAAGCAATACGCCCAGCAGTTCTCCGAACGCGAAGAAGAGCTGAAGCGCAAGATTGCTGACCTTGAATCAAAGCTGACCGTGAATCAGCTGGACAACCGCGTGGTTGCAATCCTGGCTGAGCAGGGCGCACACAATCCTCACGATGCTTTGCGCTTGGTCCGTGATCAACTGAAGCTGGACGAATCAGGTAACCCTGTCGCCGTTGACGGGTACAACGAATTGCCGATGGATCAATGGGTTGAAAAACTCAAGACCGAACGCGGCTACCTGTTCCGCCCGCCCAGCGTCAAAGGTTCTGGCGCTCCTGTCGGCGTCCGCTCTGCTTCCAGCGAGATTCCCGCAGGCATGAAAAACCCGTTTAGCCGCGATCACTTCAACCTGACCGAACAGTCCCGCCTATTCCGTACTGACCGGGATATGTATGACCGATTGAAGGCCGCGGCAAACAATGCTTAATATGTATCCGTTAGGTGTGACGGCTACGCCAGATCGCCATTGGGTTACGCCCGCAAAACCACGAATTTTTTAGGTACTGACTCATGGCGACTCTTCGCTCTGATGTCATCATCCCTGAGATTTTCACGCCTTAATCACAGGGCCCCTAGGGAGTAATTTCTAGGGCTAACGGGGTGAATTGCTGGGAAAGCCACCACCCGCAAGGGCAGGCCAATCAGCAGCCAAGCCAGCCAACAAGCTGGAAGGTTCAACGACTAGATCCCGAGAGGAAACTCAGTAACGGATCCACGAGTGCCCCGCACCCAACCGGTCTTTGACTAGGGGGTGAAGATATAGTCTGACCTGCGTTCGATGGCAAAGGCGCAGAACCAAGGGATAAAGAGCCTTTGGGATAACAACGGTGTATGTGATTGAACAAACCACCCAGCGGAACGCGTTTCTTGCTAGCGGTGTTGTTCAGCCTCTGGAGGCGCTGAATACCTCTGAAGATGGTGGCGATTTCGTCAACATTCCCTTCTGGAAAGCCAACCTGACTGGCGATCTGGAAGTTCTCACTGATTCTTCCAGCCTGACCCCTGGCAAGATCACCGCTGACAAGCAAGTTGGCGTGGTTCTGCACCGCGGTCGCGCTTTTGAAGCTCGTGACCTGGCTGCCCTGGCCGCTGGTTCTGACCCCATGGCCGCTATCGGTCAAAAGGTTGGTGCTTACCTGGCTAACCAACAGCAAGCTGACCTGCTCAAGTGTCTGGAAGGTGTGTTCGGCTCCCTGACCGGTGGCGACTCCCCTGCCTTTGACGCTCTGCGTTTTGACACCAGCGGTGCTACCGCCCTTGGCCCCCGTCAAGTGGCTAAAGCTCGCGCTTTGCTGGGCGATCAAGGCGACAAGCTGACCGCCGTGGCAATGCACTCTGCTTGCTACTACGACTTGGTTGAGCGCAAAGCTATCGACTATGTGCTGTCTAGCGAAATCGCTGGTGGCCTGACCCCTGATAGCGCACAGCCCGACGCCTTCGCCGGTAGCGTTGCTGCTTCCTTCGGTGATGTTCGCGTTCCTACCTACATGGGTATGCGCGTGATCGTCTCTGACGATGTGACCAACAGCGGTGGTAATTACGCTTGTTACTTCTTCACCGATGGCGCTGTTGCCTCTGGTGAGCAAGCTGCTCTGCGTACTGAAACTGATCGTGACATCCTCGCCAAGAGCGATGCCATGTCGGTTGATATGCACTACATCTACCACCCGGTTGGTGCTAAGTGGGCTGTGACCACTGCTAACCCGACCCGCGCTCAGCTGGCCACGGTTACTAACTGGTCGAAAGTGTACGAAACCAAGAACATCGGAATCGTACGCGCTTCTGTTACTTCCAATTATGACTGAGGAGAGTAACTAACCATGGCATCCATTTTTGAAGCAACCGCTGGCAAACTTGTTGGACCCGCTAAAGGTGGCACCGTCACCCAAGGCACCAGCAAGTCCACTGGCGTGACCCTGAACGCTGCTTCGGGTCAAATCACCATGCACAACGCCGCTCTGGCTGACGGCGCCGAAGTCACCTTCACCGTGACCAACAGCGAAGTCGCTGCCACTGATGTCGTTGTCGTAAACCACGGTTCTGCCGGTACTGCTGGCGCTTATGTGGTGCAGGCCAACACTCTGGCTGCAGGATCCTTCAAGATCACTGTGGGCAACGTGTCCGGCGGCTCCCTGGGCGAAGCAATCGTGCTTAACTTCGTTGCTCTGAAGGGCGCTAGCTCCTGATGGGCATGTTCGCCTTCCGGCGACTGCGTGAACGGGAGGTCTCGGCTTCGGCTGGGGCCTCTTTTTCTAATGCAGAGCCCACCCCTAAACTTGAATCAACACCGGAACAAACGGCGCCTAAAAAGCGTCGTACGGTAAAGCCCAAGGCGGAGCCTGCTGATGGCAATCACGATTGACGCCACTGTTGGCGGTGCCAGCGCAAATAGCTATCTCACCCTGGCTGACGCTCAGGCGTTGATTGATGGCATGGTCGAAAACGACGACGTGACCGCATGGGCGTCGGCTACTACTGACCAGAAAAACCGTGCGCTTTACACCGCTACGCAGCGCATTGATCGTGAGCGCTTTCTAGGCGCAAGGGTTACTGACACCCAAGCTTTGCAGTGGCCCCGCACTGGTGTTCGCAAGCCCGACACCTACATCAACACCTACGCAATCGGGTTCCCGTTCAAGATCACCACTGACTATTACACCGACACTGAGATTCCTGATCAGATCAAACAGGCTCAGGTCGTGTTGGCCGTCTACCTCAACAACAACAAAGACGGCATGGGCCTCAGCGGCCTTGAGGATTATCAATCTGTCAGCATCGGCAGCTTGAGCGTCACCACTGCAGGTGCCAACAGCATGGCCACGGGTGCTGATCGTGTCCCGCCGATCTATGAGCGCTATATGACTGGACTTAGAATTAGCGGACCAGGAAACTTTGCCATCAAGCGGAGCTGATCAATGGGCAGGCATAACGGCATCGACCCCGCTTATAGCCTTGGTGGGGATTTTGTGAACACCACTGCCGCTCAGACTGGCCGCTGGAATCGCATCGTCATCGTCAAAAGCAACACATCGTTCAGCGCTTTGGGCGTTGAAAATTACACCGGCAACAGCTTGGTTGGGGAAGGCTTGCCCGCTGGCTTTGAACTTCAGGGCGTGTTCACCAGCTTCACCTTGAACTCGGGTGGCGCTGTCATCGCTTACAACATCTGATCATGGCTAAGTCACACGGCGGAGCATCTGAAGTCAATTACGCCCTTGGCGCTGAGGTTATCACTGACACGGTTGCCCACACTGGTAAGTTCAGCCACATTGACTTCTACGAAAACAGCACGATCACCGCGATTGTGTCCACCAACATCACCGACAGCAGTTTTGCCGGTGCATCAGTCGATCAGGGCGCTCACTTGACTGGTTATTTCACCAGCATCAGACTGCAAAACGGAGCCTGTATCGCCTACAAGATCTGATGGCGCTTTCGACCTCACTGCAGAAAACGGCTCGCAAGCTGATCACAAAGTTTGGCGGTTCGATCACAATTCGCCGCGTCACTACTGGCGCTTACAACCCCACAACAGGTACAGCGACGCCAACCACCAGCGACACCACAATCAAAGGTGTACTGGAAGAGGTACAACAGCGTGAGGTCAACGATCTGGTCAAGGGCAGCGATAAGAAGCTGACCATTGCAGCGGCTGACCTAAGTTTTGAGCCTGCGGTGTCTGACCAAGTGTCAGTATCTGGCCGTGTCTTTCAGTGCATCCAGGTCAATCGAATTGAGCAGGACAACACGGCTATCGTGTTTGAGATGTATCTGAGAGAGTGATATGGCTAGGCAGATCAAGATTGGTGATATTGGCGATTACGCCGAAAAGCAATTCAATGATCTGCTAAAAGCTGCGGTTCTTAAGGCTGACGAGGTACTGAAAAACAACAGCCCCGTTCTTACTGGCCGCTTCCGTGCGAGCTGGGCGATTGGTCAAAATGCTGCGCCATTTAAGGGCGTACCAGAAGGCAGTTACCCAACGCCGCCCCCGCCAAATGCTGTCAACTATCAGCTCGGGCAAGAGAAGGCTGGCAATGTGTACAGCCTGCACAACAATCTGATTTACGCCGAACCTCTGGCTATCAATGGAAGCCGTCGCACTGGCGTTCCTGAAGGCTGGGTTGATTCGATTGCCAAAGACCTTCAGACTTATGTAAACGCTGAAGCCGACCGCATCGGACGCCAACAATGAGCCTCAATACTCTCCGTTCGCATATTGAAAGCCGCATTGCAACTGAATTTGCATCGGCTCCGGTGCTTCAGGTTGCATATCAGAACGTCCCGTTCACGCCGCCGAATAATGCCAGCTGGATTCAAAGCAGCATCACTTGGGGCGACTCGGCCTACATGACCATTCAGACCACATCAAGCCGCGGCACTGGTGATGGTTTCGATCGTCGCAATGGCACTTTGGTATTCAATATCTTCAGCCCTCGTGGTGAAGGCCCCGGCGCAGGACTAACCATTGCTCAACGGTGCATTGACCTGTTTTCACGTTTACAGCTAGAAAATATAAAATTTGACGCTGCAAATGGTCCGCGCACCATCGAACCCGCTGCGCCAGAAGGATTCTTCCAGACTCAAGTAGCCATCACTTTTGAGGCTTACGAGCAAAGCTAGAATTTCTTCAGCCACCTACCGTTCATAACAATGGCTGTCACTGTTTTGTCCGGTACGTCCGGCGCCCTTTACTACAAGCCCGCTGGCACCACCGGTACTTTCGGTGAATCTGGTGTCAACATCGGCACAGACACGATCACAACCGAGACTTATCTCAACCTGAAAGTTGGTGATCCAGTTGAGTTCAGCGTCGTCAACAGCCAAACCGGCGGCGCTGGTTCCGGCACCCTTCCTGCCGGTCTGTCGCTGGCAACTACCTACTACGTCATTAGCTACACCGCATCAACTGGTGAGCTGCAGGTGTCCGCAACCGCAGGTGGTTCTGCTGTTGACATCACCGACGACGGCACCGCAGCTGCTCCCAACGAGTTCCAAGTTGCCTACGCCGCTTACGCCGCTGTCGGTCAGGTTCAGTCCTGGTCCTTTGAGATCAGCCGTTCTGAAATCGACGTGACCACCATCGGTCAAACCGCCGGTCAGTATGCACCCTTCCGTGCCTACATCCCTGGTTTCGCTGATGGCAATGGCACCGCAACGGTGTATGTGACCAACGAAGATTCCGCCCTGTCCAACCGCATGGTGGAAGACGTGCTGCAGCGTCAGCAAGTTGGTTGCGCCTTCAAGCTCTACACCGACAAGCAGAGCAGCGAAGCACTGAGCCGTTCGATTGCAATGGATGCCGTTCTGCTGACTGCCAGCATGAACATCAACCCTGACGACGCTCAGCAAGTTGAGATCACCTTCCGCCCGGCTGGTGTTCCTACCTTCGATTTCAGCACCTCCGCCTGACAATCTTCTGCCGGAATGTTTGCCCCTGGGTTGCACCGGGGGCTTTTTTATGTCTAAAGTGATAACAAAGACCCCATTTTTATGCCTGCGCCTGCTTCGTCAGCTCTTGCCCGTCTGAAAAAGGCTGCAAACCTGACGCCCATCAAGCGTGTGGTGACGTTGACTGATGGCTCGGAGTTTGAGTTTTACTCAGCGCCGTTGACCATGGCAGAGCGTGAGCGCGCTCAAAAGATGCCTGGTGGTGATGACACCAATGGTTTTGCGTTGAACCTCTTGGTCACCAAGGCCGTGGACGACACTGGCAAGCGCTTGTTTCAGGCTGGTGAGATTGCTGAGCTGAAGAACGACGTGCTCGACGCTGATTTGCAATCTTTGATGCTGGCGATCGTGACCAACCCCGAGGAAGAGGAAACGATTGACATGAAAAGCGCTAAAGGCTGAACTCAAGAAAGACAACCTGCTGTTGCTGCAGCTCGGGGTTGCCAAGGAGTTGGGCTATACGTTGGCTCGGCTTAGCGCAGAGGTGACCCTTGAGGAGCTGCTGTTGTGGAGCGGATATTTTGACCTATTGAATGAAGAGCAAGAACGTCAGTTAAAGCGGCGTCGGTAGACTGCTTGTATCAGGAAGGGTTGAGCTGTGGCTGTCGTCGCCAATGTTGCCGTCAATCTTGACGCTCGTGGCGTAACGGAACGGCTTAAAGCTATTCGCCAAACATCTGTAGGCGCGGCAGATGGTTTCAAGAAACTGGGGGATCGCGCCAAGGCTGTAAAAGCTATTGTTGAAGCTCAGCAGGGCGGCTTTGCCAAGGCATCAACAGTTCAGGGCGTATTTGCCGCCAAAGTCAGAAATACTGAGCAAGCAATCAAAGCGCAAATCAGCGCACTTAGAGATGTTCAAAGCAAGGTTCAACTTGGAGGGGCGATTTATCAAAAAGCGGCGCGTCAGATAGCTGATTACGAGCGCGTCCTTAAGGAGGCAAATCAAACTCAAGAGCAAGCCGCGCAATCTGGCAATCGTCTAACGGGTGTAGCTAGCGCTGTTGGTAAGCTGGCGCTCGCTTATGGAACGCTTCGCACCGCGCAGGCTGCATTGCAGGCCGGAATCGGTCGTATTGAATCAGAGCGCAGAATCCAATTTCTTGCTCGCGGGTACGGCGAAGCTGCTCAACTAGCAACTGCTGCATCTCGTGCTGCAGAAAAGTTTGGTGTCAGTCAGACCGAAGCCAATCAAGCTTTGGCCAATACTTACGCTCGATTGCGGCCAGTTGGCATTGAGCTGTCAACGATTGAATCCGTCTATGCAGGTTTTAATACGGCAGCGCGAATCAGTGGTGCAAGTGCTGTTGAAGCCAGCAACGCATTCACTCAGCTTGCACAGGCGTTAGGAAGCGGTGCCCTGCGTGGTGATGAATTCAACTCGATTTCTGAGCAGGTTCCTGGAATCCTGACAGCGATTAGCAAGGAAACAGGGGTCGCTCAAGGTGCGCTTAGAAAATATGCTGCTGATGGCAAAATTACTGCCGATATTGTTATTCGCGCTCTCCAAAGAATCGAAAAAGAAGGTGCCGACCAACTTGCCGAAGCGCTTGATGGTCCGGCGCAAAAAATTAAAGATTTTCAAAAAGCAACTGAAGATGTTCAAGTTGCGCTGACTGAAACAGTTATCCCAGAGCTGACCACAAGCCTTCAAGAATTAGGAAATATAATTTTAGCTTTGGAAGGTCCAATTAAATACATCGGAGGATTGTTGGGTGATGCCTTGGGGGCTGCAAATGATTTGATAGGTTTAGTCTCTCCGGGAACATCAGGCACTCGCAAAGCTATTGAAGCTGGGCGACTGCCACTGGAGAACGATTTTACAGGGATTGGCCGCGGCGAAGGTAGTCGAAAATTATTTGAAGGCACAATTACTCCATTTGGGGTTGGCCTGGAAGGCATCAAAAAAGAAGCATACGTTCTAGCTGAAACCACGGGGAAAACGTACAGCGACGCCCTAGTGGCTTCAATGCAGAAATACTTAAAAGCGAATGACGCTGCGAAAAAAATTGCCGCAGCATTTGAGGCTGGTGAAGGCGGCTTACGCAAGCCTGAGTCAATAATCAAACCGCCTGTTGATCCAAAAAAAGCCAAAAAGCTGGCCGATGAACTTGCTCGTTCGCTAGAGACAGGAGAAAAACTCTTTACTCAGTTCTCCCGTCAAGCTGTTCTGACTGGCGAAGTCTCGGAGATTGAGCGCAAACGACTTCAGATTCAATACGACTACCAAGACCGCGCCGAAAAGATTGCAAAGCTAAAGAACGCTGATCAGCGCATAAATTTAGAAATTATCAATGAAGAGATTAGGAGGTTAGAGACTAGAGAGCTTGATTTAGAAATCCTGAGGGAACAGCTTAAGATATTTGAGAAAATTGCCGGGCTTGATTTCAGCAAAGCCGAAGGGCTGGGCGAAAAAACTTTCGGCAAAAGAGACATGCCGGATGGATTTGCTGCTGATCTTCCTCAGTTGGCTGGCAACAAAAATGCTGCAGGCAAAATCGCAGATGGATTGGCGCCAGAAATCAAAAAGCTTGAAAAGGACTTGAATCCAATCAAGCTGGCAACTGAAACAATTACCCAAGGCGCATTTGCTATTGGCGACGCATTTAGCACTGCCTTTGGTGATGTCATAACCGGTGCAAAATCAACGCAAGAGGCATTGGCTGATGCGTTCCAAGCGATCGGCAAAGCGTTTATCAGTATGGCGCTGGAAATTATTGCCAAGCAGGTGACCTTGATCATTCTGCAAACTATCTTCAATGCCCTTAGCGGCATGGGCGGTGGCACGGGAATTAAGGGGACAGAGGGTCTAGGAGCAAAAGCCTTTTCCAGTCCTGGCATTGGCTCGCAAGGCTTTGCTTCTGGGCTCAAGCTGTTTGCCGATGGCGGTTTTGTTGATCGACCTACAAATGCCTTGATTGGCGAAGGTTCTGAACCTGAATACATCATTCCCGCCAGCAAGATGCGTGCCGCGATGGGACGTTATGCCAGCGGTGCTCGCGGCCCTGGCGTCATCCCTCAAAATGGCGACAGCATGGCAGCCGGTGGCGGCGGTGGCGGCACCTTCACACTCGAAACTGTAGTTATCAATAATGTTGAATACGCTACTGTCGATCAAGTGCGGGCAATGGGGCAACAAGCTGCAGCTAAAGGCGCTGAGAGCGGTTACACCAAGTCCATGCGTACCCTGCAGAACAGCAGGTCACAACGCAGCAAATTGGGAATCGGTCGATGACAGTCGTTGCACTAACCAACTTCATTGAGATCAGCGAACCAGATGGCACGGTCCAACACCGCTTCCAGAATGGCAAACCTGGTCAGACAATCTTGCACCGTGGCGTCGCGTACCCCTATCTGAGCTTCATCTACCAAGGTGCCGCCAAGAACCGAACAGGCGACAACCTGGAATCCCAGCTGGTTTTGTCTGCTAACCAGATCAGCATGAACTATGCCCACCAGGCCGTAGATTTGAACTACCAAATCCGAGTAGATAGCTGCTCGATGAACCCATCCACTTTTGAAGTAGCCAAAACGCTGACAACTGAATACTGGCTTGCTGCCAGCCTCTCCTATGACCCAGAAGTGATTGAGGTGCTACTTAGCAGTGGCATCGACGCTGTGGGTTCCAACGCTCCAATCCGTGTACTGACAACAGCCATCGTTGGTGTGCTGCCAACAACAGCATCAATCCGCAATCTGTGATTGCGCCGCACCAGCTGATCGGGATGCGTTACCGATTGGGTTCAAACCCCGAGCAGCACGGTACTGCCGACTGTTTAAGCCTGGCGCGTGCCGTTGTTCAATACCACGGATTTACCGCGCCGTTACCACAGCGCAGCTGGTACAGGCGTTTACGCCGCAATGACTATAATGTCTTCGAGGAAGAACTACGCCGCTGGGGCGTGTTGACTGAGCTACCTAGACTGGGTTCAGTAGCCTTGTGTCATACCGATCAAGGCGGTTTCGGTCTTGCTGCTTTTTGGGAGGACGGGTGGATCAGTTTCGTAGGGTCGGAGGTGAGTTGGTCCCCCATCGGCGCCCTACAGGTCGTAGGTTGCTACTACCCGCGGAAGCCGAGCTATGCAATGCCATCGGTCTAAGTGAAGACGAGTACTGGCATTTTGTTGAGTTAACCGAAGCGTATAACGGCAAGCGCGCAAAAGAATACGAGCTGATTCCAGATGTACGAAACGATCCTGTCACAATCGTTGTCAGCCTTGTCGTCGGTGCCGCGCTGTATGCTGTTGGGGCGCTGCTAGCGCCAAAACCCCGAGCACCTCAGGTTAGGCAGCGCCAAGCAGAAGCAGCAGCAGCAGCAGCACCAAATCTGCGTACGGGCGATCAGGCTGGTACGCGACGTTTCGCCCCGCTTGCAGGATTTGATTCTGTCCAAGAGCTGGCGAACATTGGCCAGATCATCCCCCTGATCTTTACCCGTAAGGGAGTGCGAGTTGCAGGTCAACTCCTGTGGTCCCAAATGCTGAGCCTTGGTACAGGGCAGCAGTTGCGGGCAATAGTGATGTTCGGCAGTGGCATTGAGCAGGCTCCTGATTTTGAGGGCTTTGCGATTGGCGACACGCTGCTAGAAAATTACACTCGCGCCAAGATTGCGCTGTACTTCAGAAGAGACGGCGGTCGATTCGTTGAAACTGGAGACCGCTACCCGGAAGGAACCGCTGAAATCCTCGACACCACTGACGCTTTTAGCGTTTTCTGGGATCGCACTCAAGCGTACGAACCGTATTTTTCAGGCACCCGTACACCTAGCACCCAGACGCAATTTGGGGGTTATGCCCCGATGCCGAACGGCAATGCCTTCAAAGTCAATTACGAGCTGGTCTTAAAACCAGATAATGTAGATGGTCAAATTAAGAATGACATCGACGTTAAGCGTAACAAACTCAGTACGCGGTTCCCATGCCGAGCTGCCGTCATAAGCATCTCATCAACTGGTGCGGTATATCGCATCGCCTCAGGTGAAGAAATTGCTGATGGTTTTAGTCCGTGGGGACTCGAAGATGTTAATTCTTCAGTCGAAGCAATCCGCATCAACGCTGACGAAGCCTGTGCAGTCGGCGATCTGTATTTGATTGGCGAGCGCTTTGCGGTCGGTCAGTCGCTGAATACAACGCGAGCCTGGGACACCTCGGTAGAAAAGGACTTTACGCTTTCGTGGTCAGACGAAACCCCTTACACCGGATTTGTCGAAACACGTTCGGTTTTGGACAGGGTACTTCCGTATGAAAACGCAATTATCCAACGAGCTGCTGTCGCTGTTGTATCAAACAACAGAAGCTGTGATGTTACGGAGATTGGCATCAGGTCTGTCGTCTGGAAACAAATTAACGGATTTCCCAATATCAACAGCAGGCCATCTTCTGATGTACTGACCTCCTATGAGCAAAAGAACGGAAACATTGCGCTTGGCTCGATCAACAAGTACATCAAGCGGCTTAGCTTCTTTCGTTTGTTCGTGCGACCGCTGGGTCAAGATGCCGACTGGACTGACATCAGCTATGGCACCTTGTTTTGCGTAAGCGGCCAGACGCCCCAGCCTCAGTACAACTACATCAGGATTTCCCAGATTCGTGGGCAGTATGAGTTCAAGTTAGCCCCTGTCCCTGGGACGGTAGCTCACCGTTTCTTTACCGATCGAGATGTCTGGTTGCTGCGACCAGGTAGTCGCTTTTCCTATTCAACTGACAACTTTACGATCGTTTTCAGCGGCACGCCCTTTCGCCTAACGGTGGCTGAGCAATGTAACCGTGAGTGGATTTTTGGTACACCACCGGATGATTTTACCGGAGCGGTCGTCGGCGTAGACCGTTACACAAACGGCATTGGCGTCCCGTTAAAAAAGGATTGGGTGCTTGTATCTACCAGATTAAACGCAGACAATAATGTTAAGAACCAATGGCGTGCAGGAACTACATTTGGTTTAACCGTTTATTTCCGCTGGGATGGCAATATTGTTGGCACTCAGCCTTACGACAATAACACTGGTAATGTAGCTCCCTTAAACGTTACTGGCGACGTGCAGTACCGCCCCACAAACCCAACTGTAGAGACGATCACAGTCCAAAATGCTAGGGGCGGCTCCCAGTACATTAGCTATGAAGCTTCAATCTCACGCTACGAATGGCAAGCAGTAGATACTTCAATAACTAACCAAGTCGTAAATGCCAGCGGTGGCAGTGGCAGCGGGCTGCAGTTTCGCGTAAGGCAGTATAACAATGGTGCCATTGATTGGAGCATCGAAAGCCAAGGAACGGGGTATCAAAGTGGAGATTCTGTGTCCATCCCCGTAGCAAACCAGACCGTCATTCTGCGTACAGACGAAAGAGAGCTCTTAACTGAAAATCAAAATCCGTTCGACGCAATTACAGACTTCCCGCTGTATGACGCAGAACGCAGCAGCCACATGGACGGTCCCGAGCACGAAGTCGTCTATGTCAACGAGCAGCTGGCGCAGTCCGCAAGTCAATATGACAACTTGGCCATTGCTGGACTTCGCATCAATAGCTCAAAAGAGTGGTCAAATTTCAGCTCGTTGTCCGCTTTTATCAAACTGGGCACCCGCGTAAACCGCCTTCTTACACCTAGCTTCTCGGCAACTAATCTGCTGCCTGAGATCGCCTATGCCCTTCTAACTGACACAACAATCGGCGCTGGTGCGTCAATCGGCACCCAGCAAGTAGACAAGGATCGCATGACTCTTGCTGCACAGTTCTGTCAGGCAAACAACTTCACTTGGGACGGTGTTATCAGCGATCGCGTTAACCTAAGGGAATGGATTTATGAGCAAGCCGGATATTGTCTGCTGGACTTTACGATCCTTGGTGGCCGTTTCAGTTTGGTGCCATCGGTGCCATACAACACTAACTATGTCATCAATCCTGAAGGGAAACCGGCAGTAAAAGCTCTATTTACTGACGGCAATATCCGCAATATGAAAGTGACTTGGTTGAGCCCCGAGGAGCGCCGTTTATTCAAAGCCACTTGCCTATGGCGGCAGGACAAAGATAACGGCTTCCCTGAAACCAAGGTCGTCAGCGTCCGACTAGCAGATTTTGAAGGAGGCAGTGAAGGCGACCCAGAAGAAACTTTTGACATGAGCGGGTGGTGTACGACGCAGGAGCACCCGCTGACTTTTGCCCGTTACGCGCTAAAGCTGCGCCAGTTAGTTGATCACAGCGTCACCTTTGAGACAACACCTCAAGCGGCGATGAACCTGGCACCTGGCGAATACTTCAGGCTGGTTTCCGAGGTAACGCACACCAGCCGCTTCAATAATGGCAGCATTTCCGAGGACGGTATTATCCAGAGCCAAGACCTGCTGGATGGCAGCTACTCAATCCTTTATTGGGTGCCTGGAACGACAGAGGTGCAAAGCGGAACACTAACGGCTACAAATGGCCGCACCACGCAAACTGTTTTGTTTGGAACCGTTTTTGCCTTAAACAACACGACTACCGTCAACCGGCTCTATAAGGTTGAAACGCTTTCCTACGGCGAGGATGGTTTGGTCGATGTCGCGGCGAGTTACGCGCCTTTGACGGACCGTGGAACGCTAGCCGTTCTAGACTGGGGGGACGATGAGATGTTTGTCATCGAAACCTACTGATGAAAAAGCCTAAACTGCCATAAGCCAGCGCATAGCCATGCCTGCCCTGTTTCCTGCTATACGACCAACAAGCCGCAGCTATCGTCCTGGCAAGTTTCCCCAGGTTGAATTTCAGGCACAAAACGGCGCCACTACTGTTATCCGCTTCGGGCAGAAGCCCTTCAATTCCGAGCTGCAACTAGCCTTTGCCAATATCACCGATACTGAAGCTGCACAAATCGTGGATCATTACGAAGAGCGCATGGCGCTGTTTTCTAATGTTACATTTAGCGCCAGCAACGTTTTGTCTGGACTCGGATCAGCGTTGTCCGACAAGGTCATAGAGCTTGATACAGGTCTCGTTTGGCGCTATGCCGAACCTCCGCAAGTTGAAAGTGTCTACCCAGGCGTGAGCACAGTCACCTGTAAATTTACGGGTTACTTAGACGGTGCCTAGAATGGAACCACAAGCATCGACGGATCATGGCGTTTTACAGCGGTCTTAGCGGACAGCTTTACCTTGGATCTACCAAGATCGGTAAAGTCCAAAACTGGTCACTGAATGTGACGCAGGCTGTACTGGAAACGACCTGCCTTGAAGACACTGATCGCACGTTGATCAACGGTGTGCGGAGTGCCACCGGCGGCTGTCGTGTGTTTTACCACTCTGATGGCACAGCTACCAACTTCATTACCAATCTCATTAAAACTGGCGGCACTAGTGCAGAAGACGGCGTAGCTACGCAGTCTGATGTTGTCACTTTCAAGCTGCACGTTGATAGCAGCAAATTTATTCAGGTTTACGCTTGGATTACCGGCGTAAGCATGAGCATGGCAGTCGGGGAAGTATTTGCCATCGATGTTACTTTTGAGGTGACGGGTCAAGCCATCAGCTCAAACCTCTGATGTCGATTTACCTTGGGTATACCGGATCAGTTGAACTGGACCGGGATTCTACGGATGCACCGCTTGAAACCACACTGGATCCAAGTGATGTCAATGTATCGCGTCGTCGGTTTTCGGTTGATTTTCGTGCCAACACGTTAGTCACAGGGGATCGTATCGAGATTGCAACTGTAGACGGATCAAATCTGCAGTTAGTGGATGGTCACCTTTACCCAGATGGCCAGTGGTATGTCCACTTAGATGAAGCGGGTGGCTTGCGCCTTTATGATCGCTTTCAAGCATCACTTTCTGGGGCGCAAGGCGATGCCGTCGCACTAATTGCGCCTAGCGCAACGCAGGCTATTACAATACAAACTAAAAATGATCGTTATAGATTTGTGGCAAAAATTAAAGACTTTGAATTAACTACAACAAGAGACACTGTTGATTTGACATCCCTCGGCAGTGAATTTCGCAGCCAGTACGAACAGGGACTGATATCAGGACAAGGCGCGTTGAATTGTTTTTGGGAAAGTTCTCCAACGGTTGGTTTCGCTAACTACAGTGGCAATGAAATTGAGTTCCCTTCGTACCTGGCGCGGTTGGTCGTTCGCGTTCAGCAGGGCGCTGATTTTAATGGGCGGTTTTTCATTTACGCCGGAACACCAGAAAACCCTGAAAGCGTCTGGTATGAAGCCAAATGCGTCATTACCAATGTTGCCGTTTCTGTCCCAAACGACACCGCAATCGAAACCCGCGTTGATTTTGTGACATCTGGCGACATCGTCCTAAAACAGGGATTGCCGCCGTCCTACATCTTGCAGGAAGACAGCTCTTACCTGCTACAGGAAGACGGCAACCGCTTGTTGCAGGAGAACTAAACTGTGCGTAAGCGCTCTGCAATCTAGGGGAGTAAGACCTTGCCAGATCTTGAGATCTCGAATCTGCCAGTCCTTAGTGCAGCGTCGCTGCAAGCCACGGATCCGCTTGCCATTGCGGACCTGTCGGCAGCAGAGACCAAAAAGATTACCGTTAAGGACCTGCTTGAGGGTGGTTTCGACCTGGTTGATGATGCCACCATCCCGGCGGCGAAAATCTCGGGCAGCACTATCGGGGTGGGCAGCGTTGATACCGCTGAACTTGCCGATCTAGCAGTCACCACGGCAAAAATTAACAATGATGCAGTAACTTTTGCCAAAATTCAAAACATCAATACCGATGTTTTGCTCGGTCGCGCTAGTGCAGGCGCTGGTGATGTAGAAGAGATTGCCTGCACGCTGGCAGGCCGTGCGCTGCTTGACGACGCAGATGCCGCCGCTCAACGCACCACGCTTGGGTTAGGCACACTTGCCACCCAAAGTGGCACCTTTAGTGGCACCAGCTCTGGCACCAATACGGGTGACCAGACAATCACACTGACTGGTGATGTCACTGGAAGCGGCACCGGCACTTTTGCCGCAAGTTTGTCAGCCGGATCGGTCGACACCGTTGAGCTTGCCGATGGTGCAGTTACCTACGCAAAAATCCAAGACACCAGCAATACCGACATCATCCTTGGTCGTGGATCAATCGGTGCTGGCACGCTTGAGGAAATCACCTGTACTGCAGCAGGTCGCGCATTATTGGATGACGCTGATGCAGCAGCACAGCGCATTACTCTCGGCCTCGGTGATTTAGCAACATCAACCGGAACCTGGGTCAACGGTTCTAGTTTCAGTGGTACGAGCAGCGGCACTAATACAGGCGATCAAACGATCACGCTGACAGGTGATGTCACAGGTAGTGGCACTGGCTCATTTGCTACATCAATAGCAAACGACAGTATTACTGAAAGCAAGATTTCAAATAATGCCGTTACTTACGCAAAACTTCAAGCTGCAACCAGCGGTGATGTTTTGCTCGGTCGCGCTGTTAGTGCCGGAACTATTGAAGAAATTAGCTGTACTGCTGCTGGTCGTGCGCTGCTTGGCGGTGCCGACGCCGCTGCTCAACGCACCACGCTTGGATTAAGCAGCCTTGCCACTGCGACCGGCACTTGGGTTAACGGTTCCAGTTTTAGTGGCACTAGCAGCGGAACTAACACAGGCGATCAAACTATTAGCCTCACTGGCTCTGTAACGGGTAGCGGCACTGGCAGCTTTGCAACAAGCATCAGCTCGGGAGCGGTTGGCACCACTGAACTTGCTGATCTGTCTGTCACTTATGGCAAAACAAATTTCGCCGATGGATCAATTCCAGGTGCAAAACTTCAAACGGACAGCGTAACTTCACTGCAACTTGCAGCCGGATCTGTCGGTGCCAGCGAATTAGCCGACAACTCAGTTGACACCAACGCACTGATTGACGGCAACGTCACCGACATCAAGCTTGCAAACGGCATTGATGGTGCAAAACTCAGCTCTGATACGGTTACAGCAGCCAAGATTCCAGCAGCATCATTAGACCGTGGTCTAGACAAAACAACGGGCAGCATTGGGCACACTAATTCAATTACTGCCGCAACCCGCAGCGGTATTTCCTTCGATGCTCAAGGTCATATCACGGCAACAGCTGCGCTTGTCGCAGCAGACCTTCCGCTTGCTACTACAAGTGCGGTTGGCGCCGTCAGTATTCCTGCAGATTCCGGTTTATCTGTATCTGGAACTGGCGAACTAAGCATTGCCAACACGCTGACTGCGGGCACAGTTTCGGGGATTACATATGACAGCAACGGTCTAATTACGTCTGCAGTCGCTCTGACTAGCTCAGATCTACCTGTAGCAACCCCGAGCGCAATCGGTGCGGTTAGCGTGCCAGGCGCGGGCGGTCTTGAAGTTGATGGCAGTGGCAACTTAACTATTGCAAATAGTTCCGTCACAGTCGGTACATATCCGAAGGTTACCGTTAACCAAAAAGGCATAGTTACCAGCGGTGCAAATCTTGTTGCTGCTGATGTTCCAGATATTAGTGCTGCAAAGCTAACCAGCGGCACGCTTGACGTTGCGCGTATTGGCGCCGGAACAATTACAGGTGACAAACTCGCAGATTCTTCCACTGTTACCTTCGGCGGCGCTGGATCTACTGCTGGCGTCGTTACATTTCCGACTGCGTCTTTTCAGGGAGAATTTTTCTTTGATGCAATCAATAATGACCTTTATTTGTGGGATGGCAGTGCTTGGCAGCCTGTTACGATTACAAGCGGTGAAATCATCTTTGCTGGTACATACGACGCTTCAACAAACCTTGTCGCGTCTGTTACTACGCAAGGTCAAGCTGCTGGGCTAAGTGCTGGCTCCGCATTGCCTGCGGCGTCAAATGATAATCGCCAGTATTACTTAGTCGTTAGCGAGCTTGGGACGGGCACAGCCCCTGCGCCTGCTGTTTCGCTAAATCCTCCCGATATTTTGCTGTCTAGTGGCACAACCTGGGAGTTGCTTGATGTCTCCAGTTTTGTCGCTTCGCAGCAAGCAACAAACATTAGCGTTACGCCTGCTGGCGGGATTCAATCTACAAATGTTCAAGCGGCATTACAGGAGCTTGATACAGAAAAACTCTCCACGGCTGGTGGAACGGTTACCGGCAATCTTGAAATCGGTGCCACTGGTTCGCTGACATTTGAAGGTCCGACGCCTGACCTATTTGAAACGACGCTAGCTGTTGCCGATCCGACAGCAGATCGCACTTTAACGTTCCCGGATGTCAGCGGCACCATCATCACAAGCGGTGACACTGGAACCGTCACGAGCACGATGATCGCCGATGGCACCATCGTCAATGACGACATCAACGCTAGTGCCAATATCGCGTTCAGCAAACTTGCGTCGCTAACTAGTGGTCACATACTGATTGGCAGCGCATCTAACGTAACCACCGCCGTTGCAATTACAGGCGACATCAGCATCAGCAATGCTGGTGTTACTTCAATTTCTGCTGGCGCCATTGTTGACGCTGACATTAACGCTAGCGCCGCAATTACTGCGACAAAAATTCAAGCTGCTACGACCAGTAATGCTGGTGTCGTTCAACTTAACAACACCACCAGCTCCACATCAACTACGCAAGCTGCTACCGCTAATGCCGTCAAGACTGCCTATGACTTGATTGCATCGGCAATGCCAAAAGCCGGTGGCACGTTCACTGGTGCAGTGACAATCGGCAACACAGGCAGTTTGCTGTTTGAAGGTGCTACGGACGACAGCTTTGAAACTACACTTGCGGCTGCCGATCCAACAGCAGATCGTACACTCACATTGCCTGATGCCACTGGAACAGTTGCATTGACCAGTCAACTGGACGACGGAACGTTCTAGACGGCTAGCATAGGGGCAGTAATTTCCGGCCAGGAAACTGGCGTTAAGGAATGGCTTTACAGCATCTGCGTTCTAATACTGCTAGCAAGCGTCCTACTCCTGCTTCGATGGCAGACGGGCAGCTAGCAGTCAACACGAATGCAACCAGCCCCGGCTTGTTCTTTAAGGATGCAGCAGGTGATCTAGTTAAGGTCGGCCCTGTTCATGTTGGAACGTCTGCACCAAATAGCAGCCCTGCCGGATCTAGTGGCAATGCGCTTGGTGAGCAGTGGCTGGATACCAGCGGTGGCGGTTATGTGTTCAAGGTGTGGGATGGTAGCGCATGGCGCAGTGAAGCCGGTCAGTTCGTAATTGCAGCGACTGGAACGGCAGCAGCGCCTTCAATTACTTTTACTGGTGACACGAACACCGGTCTGTATTCACCCGGCGCAGACCAAGTAGCCATCTCGACTAATGGTCAGGGGCGGTTGTTTGTTGATGCAAGTGGGAATGTTGGGGTTGGCAGTGGAGTTTCAGCAAGCGGACTTGGAGGAAATTATGGAACTCTTAGCATTCGCGGTAAAACCAACGATTTTGGCGGCGGCATTATTTTTGAATCGCTTGATGGCACTGATCGCACGTTTGCGTACGGTGATGTTGGAGCGTTTTACTTAATCACTCAAGATACTCGCCCCTTAGTTCTTGGGACAAATGCTACCGAAAAACTCCGCATCACATCGGACGGGAAGCTGGGTCTGGGGACTAGTAGCCCTACTGCGCCCTTAACAATAGCTTATAGCGGCGCGGAAGCACAGTTACAGATAAACAATTCTGGTAACAACAGGATGGTTTATCTGGGAGCTTACAGTGCAAACGAAGGTATTCTTCGGCTTTTCAATAGCTCGGACGTAGAGACAGTTCGCATACCCGCTGAAAGCACCGCAGGCGTTCACACATTCTTCAATGCAGGCAACGTAGGGATTGGCACTACTTCAGTTCAGGACTTACTTCATCTAAACACAGCAGCGGCTGGCAACGCTTTAAGAATCTCTAACGGGTCCAACCTCGCTCGGTTGATCTTTGCAACAAATACAACGTCTTCTATTGCATCCAATAACTCAGACTTAGACATTAACGCCACAGAGGCGTACAACCTCACTTTCACCACAAACGGCACCGAACGCGCCCGAATCGACACCTCCGGCAGGTTGTTAGTTGGCACGGCTAATGCTTCTAGCGCAGGTAACAGTCAATACTCTTATGTGCAAATTCAAGGTGGTCCTTCCGGCTCAGCTTGGGGAGGCATTGCGCTAAGAAGGAACGAGCCAGCTACATCTATTGTTGGCGGTGAGGCTATTGGTCAGGTTATTTATGCGGATAGTACCGGCAATGATTTTGCTCGCATTGAATGCTTTGCCGACGCAGCCGCTGGATCTGGCGATTATCCAGGGCGCCTCGTATTCAGCACGACGGCGAATGGGGCGTCTTCTCCGACCCCCCGCATGACCATCAAAAACGATGGCAAGGTGGGAATTGGCGTTACGAGTCCTGCCGATAACCTAGAAGTTACGGGCGGAATCAGGGGAGGATCGTTAAAAGCTACCTCAGGTCTTAATTCATTTCCATCAGCCGGTGGAGTAGTGATCTATAACACTTCTGGAGTTGGAGGTGTAATTAGATCGCACTCCAATGATTCTGGCGCGGCAAATCCGCTTACTTTTATTGCCAGTGGTACGGAGGATGCCCGCATCGACAGCTCGGGCAGGCTGTTGGTTGGCACGTCTACTGCGATTGGGAATGGAGATGGTGCAGGCACATTTGGAAAGGTTCAAGTTCACGGATCTGGATACTATGCTGTCGATACCGGACAATTTAGTAATGATGTTTTCGGACCGACTATCTATTTAAGCAAAAGTAGAAATGGGACAGTTGGTACGCAAACCGTTGTTCAATCTGGAGATCATTTAGGAGAGATTCGTTTTGCTGGCTCTGATGGGACACGTTTCCAAAACGCTGCTCGTATTGCTGCCGAAGTAGACGGCACTCCCGGCGCTAACGACATGCCGGGCAGGCTTGTCTTTTCTACAACGGCGGATGGTGCGAGCAGCCCGACGGAGCGGATGAGGATCAGTGCAGATGGCACCACCTCGCTCCTGGGCGATCTCGACATAGACGGCAGTTACCGCAGCAACATCGTTGCGGTGGCGGCACTAGACATTGATTGCAGCGCTGGCAATTACTTCACCAAGACTATCAGCTCTAATAGCACTTTCACCTTCTCCAATGCTACTTCTAGTCGTGCTATCTCCTTCACTTTGGAGCTAACCCACACCAGTGGTACGGTTACCTGGCCAGCTTCCGTAAAGTGGCCAAGTGATACCGCGCCAACTTTAACAACAGGGAAAACACATCTGTTTATGTTCGTCACTGATGACGGCGGTACGCGCTGGCGTGGTGCTGCTCTTGTCGATTACGTCAACTGATCATGGATCCTCTTACTCGATCTTTACTGATGACCGCAGGCGGCGAAACTCCTGCCGTGCAAGTAGGAACTGTGCTGTGGCAAGGCACCAACGACACTTCGGTTACATTAACGTCTGGATCAGACACTTATTCAGTCAGCGGCACCACGAATGGCGACCAGACCTATGGAGACACCGTGCCATCCGTTACGACGACGGGCTGGTATTTAGACGTTGAGCTTTTGCAGGGTTACAGTTCGTATGTTGGTTGGCTTGGCGTTTGCAACACAACAACATCTTTCAACGCCAACACATCACCGCAGCCATTTACAGGGTGGTACTGGAATGGCCCCATTTGGTATCCAGGTGGCACAGACAGCACTAACTCTTCTGCTTTGACTGCTGATACATACCGCATTGCCATGCGAAGTGAATCAGGAACGCCCAAAATCTACTTCCGCAAACTTGGCGCCGCTATTCGCGGTCCCATTGATGTCCCTACTGGTACGCTGCGCCTCATGATGCTTGGTCAAAGTGGTTTTACCCTTCCCGAAGTGACTATTCTCAACTCAGGTGCCGTCTACGAGGGCGGTGGAGGACTTTTCTGATGTTCATCAACACCACCACACTGGAATACCCGGTCAGTTTTCAACAAATCCGACAAGCCAATCCCGGCGTGTCATTTTCAGCCCCACCCGTAGACGAAGACGTACGCCCCTATGGCTACGCCCTCGTGCAGCAGACAGAAGCGCCGACACCGAGCGCCACTGAAACGCTTGTGGAGGCTACTCCTATTGAAATCAACGAAGCATGGGTCCAGCAATGGATCCTGCGTGCCGCTACAGACGAAGAGTTATTGCTGCGCTGCAACTATCAAGTTTTTTGGAATGGTCTGTTGATCTCTACTGCATATCAAAAAATACGCAGTCAATCGTGTTTGGACCTTTCCTTAAACGTGGCCTGCACAGAGTTTATGGCAGCCATGAGCGACGCAAAAGCTGGTCGCGCCAATAAAAATGCACTGCAGACTTGCATCAATTTTGTTATTGCCGGTGCAGTGCTCGATGAAGCTGATTTACAAGAGCTGCAACAGCTTCTTGTAGATGCTGACATGAGTAATGTCTACAATCTGTGATCTAAATCCTAGGGTGATCTCTAATGGCCGTAAAAAGTAAGACCACACTGGCACTGGCAATATGCAAATTGCAGGATTGCCTTTTGCTTCTGCCGCATCTGAAAACGGTCGAACTTGCACGCTACTCGCTAGTCACCCAGGCGGGCAACCGGCCATACCCAACAGGTTGCAAACCCTCTATTCTTCTGAAGCACACGGTTTAATCATGGCTACCACCTTCACCTGGGGCATCAACACGCTTGAGCGCGAAACCGACGATGGCTTCGTGTTCACTGCTCACTACACCGTGAACGCCAACGACGGCACCTATTCTTCTGGTGCTTATGGCTCCATCGGTTTTGAGCGCCCCGACAACCCGATCCCTTACGCCGATCTGACTGAAGATTTGGTGATTGGCTGGGTCAAGGAAGCCCTTGGCGGCGACGAAAAGGTTGCTGAAATTGAAGCAGCTCTGCAGGGTCAAATCGATGAGCAGCGTTCGCCATCAAAAGCAGCTGGCGTACCGTGGGCATCCTGATCACTGCACTGGCACTGCTGCTGGCTTGCCTCATCCTTGCTGGCATGATCTGGCAGTGGTGCCATACTTCTGACTGGCAGGACAGGTACTGGTAATGGTTGTAAAAGCTAAAACCGGCACTGGCCGGCTGGATCACCAAGCTGGCAAACCCAAGCTGACGCGCCAAGGTAATGGCAAGCGCTCCAAGCCACGTGGCACCAGAAAACTCCGCAAAGGGCAGGGTCGCTAACCTGTATGAGTAGCTTGTTGCTGCCATGATTGAAGTCATCGCCGCAGTGGCCGGCGCATCTATTTCCGTTGCTGCCATGGGCGCAATGGGTTTTAGTCGCAAGTCAGACGAGGCGCGTGATGCTGTAATCAGATTGACTTCAGCAGTAGAGCACATCGCCACACAGCTAGAAGTGCTGCATACTGACATTAAGGATGACCGCAAGGAATTTTTCTCACGCCTTAATACCGTTGAGCAAAGGGTCTCTAAGCTAGAAGTACGCCTGCCATCCTGTTGATCCATGGACTTCATCCATCACCCCGCTTTCTGGATCGTTGTTGCAGCAGCTTCTGAGCTGATTGCCCTGTCTCCCCTAAAGGACAACAGCATTATCCAGCTGGTGTTTCACGCCCTGCGTTCGATCAAAGGAAAAAAGCTCTAGGTAAAACCTGGGAGCAAGCAGCGCGGGAGTGGTGGTTTGAGACCATGCTCCCCGGCAGGTTGGACGATGCTGAGCGTGATTGGCACGCGGCACAGCCTGCTGACCTTGAGCCGGTGATCACGTATGAGCCGGTGGATGAGACGCTGCAAACGGGCGGCAGCCGCCTGCTGGGTGGCGCGATGGAGATCAAAGCCCCATGGAAACGAGAATGAGCAACACGGCGCCGATCACCCTTGAGCAGCTGTTCAGGTACTACAAGCAGCTGCCACATCAGGCCGCGGCGATTGACCTGCTCGAGCAAGACCTGGCGGTGAATGGCTACCAAGCCGCCATGCGACGTGATCGTGCATGGTTCGCTACCTGGAGCCAAGACGGCAAGCAGACGGATCTGGCCGCGGCTATCAAGATCATTAAAGAGTTTGAAGGCGTGCACCTATCGGCCTATCCCGATCCGTTGAGCGGCGGCGACCCGTGGACGATCGGTTATGGCACCACGCGCTACAGCGGCGGTGTGCCGGTCAAGCGCGGCGATCGGATCACGATGATCGAAGCCGACATGTTGTTGCGCCTTGAGATCGATCGCATCCACGACAAGCTGCGCAGCACCGTGCCGGATTGGAAGGTGATGGATGACAATCAGCGATCAGCGCTGATCAGCTTTGCCTACAACCTCGGCTCTGGGTTCTATGGCACTCAGGGCTTCGAGACGATCAGCAGATGCCTGCGCGAGCGTGATTGGGCTGCAGTACCAGCTGCGCTTGAGCTTTACCGCAATCCCGGCACCAACGTGGAGGCCGGCCTATTGCGGCGCAGGAGAGCAGAGGGGCAGCTATGGGGCAGGCACCAGGTGCAACAGCAGCAGGAGCCAGCCAAGCTGCGCCCTGGCAGTTCCTTCAGCTCACGGATCACGCCTCACATCCGGCTGGGTGAGTTTGCGCTGGATCAAGAGGCCAGACGCTTTGACAATCAGGGCCAGGTAGACATCGCTGCGGAACTGGCGGCCTTTATGGAGCGTGCGCGTGTGCAGTTCGGTGGCAAGCCGATCATCATCACCAGCGGCTACAGGCCGCCTGCGGTGAACACTGCAGTAGGTGGCGCCAGCAACAGCGAGCATCTTTACCGGCCCGGCTGCGGTGCTGTGGATTTCTACATTGCAGGAGCAGACATCAACGCAGTGCAGCGCTGGTGCGATGCAAACTGGCCATATTCACTGGGCTATGGCGCACCCAAAGGTTTTGTGCATCTCGGAATACGAAGCGGTCGACCGAAGGTACGATGGGACTACTGACTCCACTGCGTGGATCACTGCATTGATGGCACCAACCTTATCCCAAAACGCAGTGCAAAACACAAATTCCGGCAAGAAATCTTTAAGGCATGGCAACATCAATGCGCTTATTGCGGCGAATCTGCTGATACATTAGATCATGTCAGGCCGCGGCATAAAGGTGGTGCTACTGTAACCACTAATCTTGTACCAGCGTGCCGTAATTGCAATCGCCGTAAAGGTAGCGAGGAATGGCGCGAATGGTTTAATCGTCAGGATTCTTATCTGTTAGATCGTGAATTGGCTGTGCTGCAGTGGATTCAAGCATCTGATGATAAAACACCTTAGCTTGCCATTCTTGCTGGTGATTTTTACACATCCCAGCTAGGCAAACTCTCCACGTGTTCCCTACTTTTATTATGGTTGGTCCCAAGAGGAGTGCCTGCCAGGGGATTGCCTATCAGCATACGAAGGCGATTGATACCACGTCGCTGCAGTTGGCACATATGCGTGCGTGATAGGCCCATTTGCTTTTCTAGCTCAGTCCATGGCACAGGGTTCCTACCATTACGTGCATAGATAATTTCACGCGTGCGTTCGTCTAGATATTCTTCGCAATGATCACGTAATACTTCAAGCTGCCAATCGTATTCAACATCGTATTGTGATTCATCCGCAATTAAATCCAAGATGCAAGATGCATCATCTTGCGATGGCTTATCAAGGCTGGTTACGCGATATGCCTGTTTGAGCGTGTCAGAAATAACCTGCGGCGTTACCTCAAGCACTG
>Ga0208899_1000140_pt1 | contig 44589 bp, 55 predicted proteins | sample VirMetDEL_Nov_24_FD_184518 | JGI IMG/M metagenome (GOLD analysis project Ga0208899, IMG submission 184518) | Aqueous microbial communities from the Delaware River and Bay under freshwater to marine salinity gradient to study organic matter... | ecosystem: Environmental > Aquatic > Marine >... | reverse complement strand
TAGCAGCAGGTGCTAAATGCCCTTTATCGTAAGGGTTCCCCTTGTAGTCGTTGTTGTCAGAAGTGTAGTAATCCTTTTCTTTATAAAAATTCATAGAACCTCTATCTACGTTTTTAGGTCTGTCTATAGATAAATAGGTTAGGGTAATTGGTTGTTGTTTACTTTCAGAGTAGTAAACAGTGAAGATTGGTGTTTCGACGGTAACGTCTTCACAACATTCTCTCTTTTCTTGTGTTAATCCTTCACTGGAACAGCCCATTACCGCCAGTAAAACTAATAATCTAAGTGTCTTCATAGTTTAAATTGAAAAATTCGTAATTTTTCTTTACATATTTGTTAGTGCCCTCAGTTTGTATTGCTTCTTCTTCTGAGTCATATATTGCTTCTACAGGGCATTCGTAGATACAAGCACCGCAGTCAATGCAAGTTTCAGGATTTATGTACATTGATTCTTCCCCTTCAACAATACAGTCTTCGATAGGGCAGACCAGTATACATGCACCGTCTTTAACTTCAATGCATTTACTACCGATGATGTGACTCATTAGTCTTTAAAATACTTCTCCAATGCTGATAATCTATCATCAGCGTCTACTAATGTAATTAAAGCTTCTTCAGCATTTTTATAGAAGTCTTCTGTTGAATGATCTCCAATACCTACTGCTTTGTTCCCTAATAGCTCTAATGATAATAGTGCTTTTGCTTTATCTGCTTCTGCAGATGTTTTTAACATTTTGTATAATTCTCGTGTCATAATATATTAAGATAAGATTAATTTTAATAATAAACAACTACATTAAGTATTTTTTAGTAATTTTAATTTCGTCTATTTTTATATTTAATTTTTTAGCATAGAGTGATAATGCTCCTCCTTCACAGTACCCGCATCCTATGTTTGACCATTTATTACATTCTTGAACTCCGTCTTCATTGTGTGGATTTCCGTTCCATACCCTTCCTTTATGCCATAAATTTTCCCATAAAGTTTGAACATTTATTATATAATTAAGTAGTAATTCACTTGTACCTTTTATATATGGAACTGATATAATTTTTTCGTCAATATAATTACATATTACAAAGTTACAGTCTAGATCCTGTATTACCTTCATAAACAACACTAAAGAAGGGTTAGCTTGAACTATACTTAATTTTATTTCTTCGTTTTTATGTAGTTTATTAGTGTATATAGTGTTACTGTCAAACGGTATAAAATTATCGTCTAGTAGTAGTTTAAATTTATCTAAATTTATATTATCAGCATCAAAATGAGTAACTCTTTGTTTATACTTAACAGATAGTTTTAGAAGATTAACTATTTTTTCATAGTAGCTAAAGTCTTTTCTAATGTACCTAATAGTGTGACAGTGCACAAAAGACTCCGGATAATCTGAACAGACATGTATTTGATGGCTTTTACCAATACGGTCAATAGTTTTAGAGTATCTCTGTACCCATTTATTTCCTACACAAAGAGTACTGAATATCATATTAATTTTTTACTGTAGTATATCCAGCTATCATCTTCAAAAAGTTGAACTGGGATTCCTATCACCTCTGTAACAGCTTTCTTAACTCCAGGCCATCTATCGTTAAAATCATGACCCCCTATAACTCCGTCAGACTTTAACTTAGGGTAATAGAGTTCTAAATCTCTTTTAACATCTTCATAAGAATGATTCGCATCGATATAGATAAAATCTATACTTTTATCCTCAAACCTATCTACAACATTGTAACTGTAATCTGATATTAATGTTATATTGTCAAAGTATCGAGTATTTTTTATATATTCGTCTTTGACGACATCCCAATCATATTCCATTTCTTTATTAAATTCTTCTTCTCCTTTATGTGGTTCTATAACATAAGTAGTTTTAAATAGACCGGTACAGGCTATCATCATTGTAGATTCACCCATATACGCACCAATTTCAATCATTTTTAAATCTCTTATTTTACCGGTATAAAAAATATTACCAATTTCCTTCAACATACTATTAAACCCAAAGTACATATAATTAAGCCTAAATTTCTGAGAGGGGTTTGATTTCCAATTAGAAGGAGTGTTAAATCGCTGAGTTATCATATAAGTTTTTTCTGCACTGGGTTTATATGGAAAGGAGTTCTATAAAAATTTTCAAATATTACTTGACTATCAGTATAAACACAAGCATATAAGCATCTAGGTTTGTTAGTACGATTGGGCTTTGAACTATGAGGAGTATCTCCATGAATTGCTACTATATCTCCTGCTCTAGGGTAAATTTTTTGATTCTTAACCTGTAATGTACCGTTTAAATCTGTAAAATCATCTAATATAACACATAAATTAACTGAGTTCGTTCCTTTTGTTTCATTGTCAGTGTGTGTTTTAAACTGAAAGCTATCTTCTGCTAGTTTAACTACTAGTTGATCATTATACAACCAAACATCTTTAGTTTCTAAAAGAGTACTAGAGTATTCATACATTAAATCAGACCTGTAAAATTCTAAAAGGTATTCATCATAGGCTCCTGCGCAGCCTAATCCTTTCCAGTGTTTAGGAGGTCCCTTTTTGGTGGGTTGACCTATTCTAGTATCCACCCATTCTCTCCATAGAATAGCTTTAGTTCTAAGTTTATTGATTTGATGCTGTGGAATAGCAGATTTTATATGAACCCATCCTTCTTTTTTATATTTATCTAGCATGTGTTATCCAAATATTTCTACTCTTATATCTTTCATCATCTCAAAGTCTCTTCTTTTCAGCTCTCCTCTTCCTTGTTCAATCATTATATTCCAACCGCAGAAATAAACTAAAGGTTTATCTTCAAGATTATCAATTAAATCTAAATAATGCTTATGAACGTGCCCTTTCTTATAACCTTCTCTATCCTCTTGGGATAAAACAGGAATATATTCAAAGTTGTCTAGCTCTTTATCAAACTTTTCGAATTCTTCTTTGTAAAGTAAATCTGAGTGTTTTCTTGTACCGAAAAATAATTTAATATTTTTAAAAGGTACTTTATTTTCGTAAATATAGTTTAACATAGACCTGAATGGTGATACTCCGGAACCTGTTGATATAAAATAAATATCTCTATCCATTAAATTATCAGGTAAAGTAAATATTCCCATAGGTCCTTTATAAAGTATTTCATCTCCAGGTTCTATATAGTTAAAAAGATATTCAGACATAGCTCCGCCATTTAAATAAGTAACTATAAGTTCAAACTTATTAGAACCGTCTGGCCATGAAGCTACAGAATAGTTTCTTGCTACAGGTTTATCAAATCCAGGAACATAGGCATGGATTTGTACTAATTGACCTGGAATGAAGGTTAATTTATCGTATAAAGGCGACTCAAAAATGAACCGCCAATTTTTATCTGTTTCTTTTATTATTTGACTTAATATTGCTACTTCCATTAAACTTCTCTTTGATCTTCGAATGCAATTATATGAGGTCTCCAAGTCATCCTATATCCATTATCTCTAACCCAATCAAAAAGAATAGGATAAGACTTATATAAAGCTTCTCTTGAATCTCCTGCTGGCATAAACCAGACTTTTTCTCTAGGCACCTCTAGAGTATCTATGCATTCTAAAATTTCTACTAGTGCATTTTCATCTTTACCATCCCATACTGGTTTGATATGGTAATCTGAATGATATGATATGCTTTTTTTCATAGCCTCATAATTAAGTCTAAACTTATTATGCTGCTTTATCATTCTTTCGTCAGTTAATCTTCCCTGTGGTGTCTCAACTCCGACAACGGGTACAGAATTACTAAACTTGGGACTAATACTAAGCAAGTCAATAGGGTAATCAGTAGCAATAAAATGGCTACCTTCAGTCTCAATAGTAATGACAATATTTCTATCATGTGCAAAATGTGTTAGTTCGTTTACTAATTTAGGATGCATAGTAGGAGAACCTCCAGTTAACATCATTTCTGATATATGAGGATTATCGTCATACATCTTAATAATATCATTAAAGTTCCATTTACCTTTTTCAGGATGAATACTTGTATACCAAGAATCACACCATCCGCCTTCTCCAAAATAACATCTATGAGTACATCCTGTAGTTCTAATAACTACTGTAGGGTATCCTGCTCTGGATCCTTCTGATTGTACTGCTGTGTAAAGCTCTACTACGGGTAGATTTTTACTATAATCTTCAATGCGACCCAGGGACATATATAGCTGTATTTTTACCGTGTTCTCTAAACTCTACTTTAATTATCTCTACCCTTCCTTCAGTTTCTTCTTTAATAAACTCATTTACTTTTTTGAAAATAAATTCAGCAAATCTTTCTGCTCCTACAGCATCAACTATTCTTACTTGAGCAGCTCCTACTTCCCCCATTTTTAGGAAAGCGTCTTTGAACGGGTCATCTTGTGCGATTATAACTGTATGATCAAACATATAATCGAACCAATCTTTAGGACTTCTACCTCCTATAGTTCCTTTTGCTCTTTTCATACCACCGAAATCCCAAACCCAGTTTCTTTCATCTAAATCTCCTTCAAACCATAATTTAAAAGATACTCCGTATCCATGTAAATACTGGCAATGAGTAGTAGTAGCTTTATGCTGTCTAAATACAGTAGAGAATCCATCAAAAACCTTAGTAGAAATAAATCTAGGTTTTACCTTTTTATATTTTCTTAATTTACTATGCATAACTATACTAATTCTTCTCCGATTCCTACTATTTCTGCTAAAAATAAGCCAATAAACCCTATTTCAAACATACCAAAAAAACCAAAGCCACATGCTCCTAGTCTTATTGCTGATTTAATAAAGCTTATTCTCTGATGAAGAAATGCATCAGGTAATTCCTGCTTAACAGGGTCTTTCAGTTTTCTCAACTCTAATTTAATGTCGTTAAGTTGAGTCTGATAGTTAATATTTTGTGCTTGTCGACCTTCTAGGTCTTTTAGTTCTTCGGTGATATCTCTTTCAGATATAATTTGTTCACCTTTTCTTATTATAGCCATTTTTCGTGTTTTTAAAGTGGTGCTGTGACACTATTGTCTAATCTTATATTGTAAGATATGAATAATATATCATTTATCCAAATATTTAAAATATTTTTTAAAATCAATTATTCCGTTTTGTTTATTATTTTTAAAATAGTCGATTACTGCTTTTGCGAGTACTCTATTTTCTTTTTCCATCATATGATTAACATCATTTTTATAATCTACTTTAGATCTCTTTTTTACATCTTCATTTAAATTTAAATTTGCTTGCCCGGCATTTTTAAAAACGTATCCTTGCATAGAATTATCAAAACTAGGGATAATTAAAGTATTAATATCCTTTTTACCAAAAAATTCATCTAAGGTAAACAAAATTCCTTTTTGAGCTAATCCAATATAGTCTTTAGGTGTATATAATCTATGGAGATTGATAAACGTCTGATACTCTTCAAGATTTTTTATTCTACTTGCTGCTATTTCTTTATTAAATTTAGGATTTAAAGTAGGAATCCTAAATTGGTTTGGCAATCTAATAGGATCACTTATACAGAAAACTAAGTAATCTAAATCTACTTCATATTCTTCTAAATACTTATAAGCATGAAATAAAGTATCTCCATATATACACTCATTGTGTATTTCACAACCTAACTCTTTTGCTACTAATTCAGTCCATGCAAAGTCTATGTGCTTTCTTTGATTAGCTGCGCAATAACTATCTCCAAAATAACCTATATTCATTAAAAATTTTTATAGATAAAAGGATCTCTTTTTTTTAGCTCTTTTAATTTCTCTTGAAATTCTTTTTCTAATTTTTCTTTAAGTTTTTTTTCTTTTTCTTCTTCTTTATTCATTTTCTTTTAGTTATTATGAAATTATTAAGCACTAAAACATTTATTTCTGAATCTAAAAATCTTTCAATAGCTTGTAAAGGTGTTCTAGTAATAGTTTGATCTTTAAGGTTAAAAGAAGTATTAAGAACTACTTCGTGTCCGGTCTGTTTACCAACTTCTTTAAGCAGCTCATAATAATTAGTATTAGATTCTTTAGTTACTGTTTGAACTCTACATGTTCCGTCAATATGAGTAGCTGCTTCAAAAAGTCTTGTGTTATTTTTAGCTACTATATTCATATAGGGTACTGGTTCTTTTATGTTAAAGTATTTCTTAGATTTTTCTAACGTTACAGAAGGAGCAAATGGTCTAAATCCTTCTCTTTTTTTAATTATTTTATTTAGTTTTTTTCTCATTTCAGCATGTTTAGGAGATGCTATAATTGATCTATTTCCTAAAGCTCTTGCTCCAAATTCCATTCTTTCTCTAAACAACGCAACTATCTTCTCTTCCTTAATAAACTTAGCTATTTCGGTAATAAGTTCACTATTATTATATTTTTTAAAGTATAGTATATTATCAAAAAAGTCTAAAAATAAAGTAATGTCTTTATCCTTATACGAATCCCCTAAATAAGGGTTACTATTGTCTCTACGTTTACCTTTATAACTTTCTAAACAAGCACCTATAGCAGAACCAGCATCTGAAGGAGCGAAAGGGATATGAACAGATTTAAAGTACTCATATGCTTTTATATTAGCAACTCCATTATACGCACATCCGCCTCCTAAACAGATATTAGAGCTTTTAGTAAGTTTTTTAGCAGTGTTTAGTAATTTACCAAACTGCATTTCATATATTTTTTGTAGAGCGGCAGCTAGATCTTTATGATCTTGTGTTATAGGTTCTTCTGGAAATTTAGGTGCTAATCCAAGTAACTTACATAAATCTAGGTTAAACATTACTCTATCAGAATATTCCCAAGTAAAGTAATTTTGTTTTATCTCAAATTTATTACCTTTTTTAACAAAAATTGAATCTAATTTTTTAAAATATACATCTGGGTTACCAAATGGTGCTAATCCCATTACCTTGTATTCGCCCTCATTAGGTTTAAACCCTAAAAACGCAGTTATTGTAGAATATAACATTCCTAGAGAATTAGGAAAATCTATAGAAAGCTTTTTTATTATTTTTCCGTTTCTTCCTTCAGATATAGTAATAGTCTCCCATTCTCCTACTCCATCTACTGTTAATATGGCAGCATGTTTAAAAGGACTAGTATAGTAAGAAAAAGCAGCATGAGATAAATGATGGTCTACGTATTTAATTTTACCTGAATAACCAAAATGAAGGTACAGTAAAATATCTGGTGCTTTAATATAATGTTTTACTAAAAATCTTAACTTATTATATAAAGTTTTAAATGGTCTTTTTGCAAAAGTCTTTAGTACCCTATCTTTCTTCTTTTCGGGATTTTCATACCAACATACTTCATCTATCTCACTTATATGTCTTAAGTTAGCTTTTTTAAGTATCCATTTAATAGAATGTACAGGAAAAGAGCTGTCATGTTTTATTTCTGTAAACCTTTCTTCTTCTATAGCATAAAGAACCTTACCGTTTTTTACTAAACAAGCAGCAGAATCATGATAAAAAGCTGATATTCCTAGTTGTATCATATTTTACGGTTTTCCCAATATCTTTCAAATCCAAAATACCCTATAGTTTTGAGTATAGTGTCAAACCCGCCTACAGTCAAACCTACTTTCCAGCTTCCACTAATAGTAAAAGCAACTGTGAATGTAATAAATGTAGCGATAGTCCTCCAAATAATTGTCTTAATAAAAGTCTCTTTATAACTTGCCATCTTCTTTTAATTTAGCTCTAATTTTAGTAGCTGATACTTTTTTTATTTCTTCTGGTGGAACATGTTCGATAATCTCATAACCAACTCCTCTACCATAATTAACTGACTCTATGTCAGGTACTATAGATATAAATATTCTTCCTTCCTCAATTAAGTCATTAAGTTCTTCTTGAATATTCATCATTACTTCATGTGGAGTCCATGGTTGGTTTTCACTAGGTTCAACGTTACGAATTCCTATCCAAACATTTTTACCTTCATTTAATCTTTGATCGATTAACCAACGGTGACCTTCGTGCCAAGGTTGCCATCTACCTATAAATAAACTATATGCCTTCATCTCTAACTAAATTATAACAAATTGCTCTATCTCCAGGTTCTTTAGGTGATAGATCATTAATTAAGTACCTAGGTCCTCTTTCAATCCCCATAATTAACCTATCGTATGGAATATTATTTACAATTAACTCATATTGAGTTTGTCCTCTCATCATTTTTGTATCCGGTCTTGCAGTTGTAAGTATAATCATATGACCTTCGTCTCTAACTTGTTGTAAAAACTGCTTAGTAGACTTAATAGCTACTGCCGGAGTATCAAGATATGTATCAAATTCTCTGTACTTAAAAATAGTACCGTCGATATCTACAAAATAAGTTTTCTTTTTAACTGTATCCATGTACGTAATTAGCAACTTTTATTAATGACTCTTCTGGGCTATCCAGAGTAGTATCTATATCTAAATATTCTTCGGTTGGTTGTGTATATTCTTCTACCCAGTATTTTTCTCTTCCTCTTCTACCAAGTTCTGGGTTATAATAAACATGAATCTCTTTTATTTGCCATCCAAGTAATTTTTTAAATTCTTCTCTTTGATCTTTATACGGAGAAACTAAAGAAACTATAACATCTTTTCCTTTATTATGTAAATAATGTGCTATTTTTTGAGCTGCATCAATATTACTTCTTCTTCCTTTTTCACTGTAGTCTTTATTAGCAAATAACTCTCTCATCTCATCTCCATCTATTCTAAAAGCATGAGGAAGCCATTTATCTTTTAACTCATTAGCTAAAGTAGTTTTTCCAGAATGTGGCTGCCCAGTAAACCAGTAAATCATATAAGTGATTTTTTATATTTAAATTTTTGTCTTAATTTATTTTTAGGATCTAAATGAGGCATTAGTTCATTTGGATCAATATCTATACCCCAAGGTTTAATAGTCTTAGTAACAGTATCTAAATCACCTGAATATAAATTTTCATACCAAGTAATTGGTAAAGAAAGTGATTTAGCTATTTTAATTATAAGATCACACCTTTCATTAACTATCTCCATGTCTAAATCTAACTTATCAGTCTCGGCTATACTATATTTTTCTTGCCATTGCCCTTGAGTTATAGCGTGAGCTCTACTTTCAGCTAATGCTACTCTATCTTTTCTAGATAAAATTATAACATTATCGAAATAAGTAACAAGGTCAGCATAAAAATCAAATATACTGATACCTTGTAAATTATACGGGACATGTTCAACTATAGTCTTAACAAGAGTAAATTTTTTTAAAACATCAGGGTATTTGTATGTTTTTTTACTCCATAATCCATAGTTCCATGGTTCCCCAACATACAAAAGATTACATACTTTACCTAAAGTTCTTGTAAGATTAGTCGTCCCTGATCTATGTGTACCTAATATAAGAACTCTCATTGAATTAATTTTGAGCCTCCAGCAGGAGTCGAACCTACAGCCTTCTCTTTACAATTGAGATGCTCTTCCTATTGAGCTTCAGAGGCATTCCGTATTATGCGTACTCAGCTAATAGTTTTTCAACATGAGTTTTCGCAATTGAGTAATCAACTGGTCCAGTTTCATCTTCGTATTGTACAGGATCATCCACGCCCAGTTTAATGAACGCCTCGATTCGTTCCACAGATGAAGCGGATTTATAATCACTATTGCCGCTAGGGTAAGGCTTATAAGAAGTATTAGTCCTACTGTAAACGCTGTTAAAATCAATACCAAGCTTTCCGCAAAGCGTTTGACCATCTTGTAAAATTCCATATTTGTCAGTATCTAAATAAGGTGTAAAGTAACCTACTTTTTCTGATTCCCAGTTTCCTATTCTGAAAGCTGCATCATCAGCATCTCTAAACTCTTGTCTACAGTCAGGATAAATAGCATGATCACCAGCATGAATACCTAATGCGATATCTGTATCGTTTCCATTAGCATTAGCTTCTGATAGAGCAACTGCTTGAACTAAAGAAGCAAATATTTTGTTTCTATTAGGTACTACAGTAGCTTTCATGTTATCTTCTTCGTAATGACCTTCCGGTACATCGTCTCCACCTTCAACTAGGTTAGAATTAAGTAAGTTAACTAAGCCATCAAGCTTAATTACTTGGTATTTAACTTCGTGCCCATTATCATTTAAATAGTTAATTAAAGACTGAGCTTTTAAAAGTTCTACTCTATGCTTTTGACCATAATCAAAAGATAAAGCTGTAACATTATCGTACTCTGATAAACATTTGAGTAGTAAAGTAGAGGAGTCCATCCCTCCAGAAAGACTTACAACAACATTTTTTGCCATAATAAATAAAAATTAAAAATTGCCAGGTATTATAAGCGTATAGGCAAACGCTACTCTATTATAGAGGTTATTTTTTCTTGATAATTTTTATATGCGTTGATATATTCTTTAATAGAAGAAAAATTTCTATTATTTGAACTATTTGTTTTCTCTTCAATTATAGCTTTTAAAGCATAACCAAAGTTTCCAGGATAGCATATAGTTTTAATATATTCAGTATCATTTTCTCCTTTAGTAACTCTTTCGTATACAGTATATCCTCCGGTAGAAGACTTACTAACAAAAAAGGGTTCTAAAATAGCATCTGTAATTATAGTATCGCTTGCTGGAATTGAATCAGGTCTTCTTAACATAACTTATTTTATTAATTGTTTTAATTTTTCTTCGCTTAACATACCTACTTCCTTAGTAGATGTACCATCTTCATTAATAAAGACCGTTAAAGGTATACTTCTAACTTTGTATTTAGCAGCTAAACCTGTTGTATCTTTATCAACATTTATGTTTTCATGCTCTACATTCAGTTCTGTAACTACCTTATCAAAGACTGGAGCATATGTCTTACAAGGGCCACACCAATCGGCATAAAATTTAATTACCTTCATTATTTAAATTTTTTTCTGAATTTTCTATTATTTCCTTTATTTCCGCCTCTTTTAGGCTCTTCTTTCATAAAATTATTAGCTTTCATCCAAGCTACTACTTGTGTAATGTTTTGTTTCATAGAATTTCCCATATAACTTATTTGTTTATATATAAGATAAGAAAAATTCTTCTAATAACCAACTATCCGTCACAAGATAAACAGTCTAATTCTGTTCTAGAACCTATGTCTCCGTTGATTACCGAATCGGTTCTTAAGTAATATAGTGTTTTTATTCCTAATCTCCAAGCAGATTGATGAACTTCATTAATAAATTTAGGAGAATCAGTGGGGTCAAAAGCTAAATTTAATGATTGCGTTTGATCTATATACTTTTGCCTTACTGCTGCTTGTTCTACTAATTGCAATTGATTGATTTCTGCAAATGTAAGAAATATTGGTTTATCTTCTGCTGGCATTACATCTTCTGGTAGGTTTGCTATACTTCCTCTGTCTTTCATAATTTGATCCCATACTTCTTCTGTATTAGCTCCTTTTTCTTCTAAATAAGTTTCTAAGGCAGGATTTTTTCTAATAAAAGTACCTTTTGCAGAGTTGAAAGTATAGATATTAGCAGGTACAGGTTCGATACCGGCTGAAACTCCTCCAGATAATGTTGAATTTGATACAGTAGGTGCTATTGCTAATAAGTGACTATTTCTCATTCCTGTTCCTCTACACCATATCGGTTCTCCATACTCATCTGCTAGTCTTCTTGAAGCTATCTCTGCATCGTTTTTAATTTTAGAGAAAATCTGGTGAGTTAATGATGTAGCTGCAATTGAAGCAAATGGTATTCTTTCGTTTTGAAGTAAAGTATGCCATCCTAACACACCTAAACCTACTGCTCTACCTTTTTTTGCAGAACGATGAGGTCTTACTAGTGATTCCCTTCCAGAAGTTTTTGCTAAGAATTCTTCTAAAACTCCATCTAAGAAATATATTGCGGTTTCTATAAGGTCTGTGTTTTTCCACTCGTGCCATTTAGTTAAATTTACTGATGATAAACAACAAATAAAACTATGCTCTTCGTCTGTGAAAAGTGTTATTTCAGAACAGATATTGGTCATTGTAACCTCTAAATTATTCTTTTTATATGCAGGTGGGTTAGCATTATTTACATTATCTTTAAACATAATATAAGGCTCTCCAGTTTCCATTCTAGATTTAAGTATAGTTATCCAAGTATCCATAGCCTCCTGGTCTCTATGCTCTAATTTTTGCATAAAGTTATCATCCACTACAACGCATTGATGAAGGTTTAGACACTGTCTATTAGGATCACCTTTTGGTCTCCTGATTTCTAAATATTCTAATATATCTGGATGATTTATATCTAAGTTTACAGATGCTGCTCCTCTTCTTACAGCACCTTGATTAGTAGCTATAATAGTAGAATCATAAATTTTAGCCCATGGCACAATGCCTTCTGACTGGCCTATTGAGTTTCCTATTTTTGCTCCTCTTCCTCTAACTTTACTTAATCCTATCCCTACTCCTCCTCCAAGTGAAGTTAATCTCATAAGTTCTGCATTAGTTAGCCCAATACCTCTGATAGAATCAGGAGTATCAATACCAAAGCAAGAGATTGGTAAACCTTTATCAGTACCTGTATTAGAAAGTACAGGGGAAGCTAAATTCAACCATCCTTTCCATATGTATCTAAAAAATTTACTAGCTAAGTCTGGTCTATCTAATCGTAATGCTACTCTGTCGGCTACTCTTTTATAAGCTTTCCTTGGTGTTTCACCTGGTAGTAAGTATCCGTTTGATATAGTTGCTAGTGATACCTCTGTCATCCATTCAGGATAATCTTTTCCTTTTTCCCATTGGGAATAATCCACTGTTATACTCATATATTATAATTAAAAAGCTGATCCCCAGTCTACATGACCTTTTGAATAATTCGTAACTCTACTGGCAAAGAAATCAGTATGTTGTTTTCCTGCTATAACTGCATCAAACCATTTCATAGTTTTTAATGCTCCTTTATCTATATCTGCTGATGGAATTAAAGGTTCTAACCCTAAATCGTTCATCTTAGTATTAATTCTATGCTTAATAAAATTTTTGAGCTCATCTTTAGATAAATTCTCTAAATCACCCATTTCAAATGCTTTATCAATAAAGTCAAATTCTAGTTTCATAGCTAATCTACCAGCATCTTCAATTTCTTTGACTAATTTCTTTGTTTTAAACTTAGGATGCTCTTCCATTAATGTTCTAAATAACCAGCAACCAGCGTTTGAATGTAAAGACTCATCTCTTACAGACCATTCTACTATCTGCCCTACACCTTTAAGTTTATTTCTCATTTTAAACGACAAAAGAACTGCAAAAGAGGAGAAAAGATTTACACCTTCTGTAAACGCAGAAAAAATCGCTAATGACTTAGCTCTTTCATGCCAGTTAGGAGTACCGTCGTGATTGTCTCTCACATTCATTAACGATTCAATCTTAGCCATCGTAGCTTCATCTTCTAAGAATTCGCTAAAGTCGTCTAATCCTAATTGTTCGTTTAACAAAGAATAAGCTTCTGCGTGTATTGTTTCAGAAGAACCTAATGTAGTACCCATCATAATGATTTCAGGTTTTCTAAACCATTTTGTTACTAAAGTAGACCAGTAATCGTTGACTACTGTTTCGGTTTGAGCAAAACCTTTTAATATTTGACCAACTACATTTTTTTCATGTGGTTTCATATTAGATTTCCAATCAGAAACATCATTAGCCATTGGTACTTCAGTATGAAGCCAATGTGCTTGTTGCTGCTTTAACCAGTAATCATATGCTTGTGGGTATTCAAAGGGTTTATACACAACTCTTTCTTCTAATAAACTCATATTTCTATTGCTTTTTTAATGTTTAAAACCAAAATGTCCTCAAAAGTTATTCAAGGACGCTATAATAAATATAATATATATTTGTGTTTCTAGCAACATATATATTAGATTTTTTCGAATATTTTATTAACAGTAGCTCTATCTACTCCGCCAGTGACAGAGTTATCATCATCCAGTAGATCTGCAGCACTAGTTTCTTCTAAAAACTCTATTTGACCGTTGTTAGTATTCATCTTTACGTTATAGGTCATACCGTCTTGTCCGTATCTATTTTTCATAACGTGAATTCTACCTGTTCCCAGTACTTTATCTTCTTTTTGTCTTGATAAAGATAGGCATATATCAGCAACCATCATCTTATCGTAACTTCCAGCGGCTTTATCTCCTTCAATAATAGAATCTCTAGCACCCATTCTATTTACCTGAGAAGGTGTAAGGATTGGTATTTTAAGATCCTTAGCTAAACCTTTAGTTGCTATAAATACATCGTCTATTTCATGCTTTCTTTCGGTATTTCTACCTCTAGAAGGAGCTTTTAAATAATCTACATAGTCAATTATAATAAGATCTGGTTTATGATCTATATCCATACATTTTTGTACGTGTGCTTTGATAGTATTGACTGAAGCACCTTTTGGTGGGTATTCTTTTACAATTAACCTACCTTTAAGATTGTCTACATGCTTCTGTACGTCTTTTCTATGTTTATTTACTTCATCTATACTATATCCAGTAAAGTAACAGTCAAATCTTTTTCCTACATAGTCTTCTCCTAATTCTAGAGTATAAAAGTTTACTTTATACCCCATTTTAACCGCATGCGCAGCAATTGCAACCATAGTCCAAGATTTACCGCCGCCAGGAGAACCAAACACAATTCCAAGATCACCGGGACCGAATCCGCCTTGTATACCATCGTTAAGAATAGGCCAAGGACTAGGGATAGTAGGACGATAATCAACCCTATACCTAGTTTCAATATCTTTATTGTATTCATGTCCAATATTTTTATCCATTCCAGCTTTAATAGCTTTTTCTACTAAGTTTCTAATACCATCAAAATCACCATCTTTAAGTAAATCAGCAGAATCTAATATAGCTGCTTTCATTTCTTGATTCTTACAAAACTTAGCAAATTCCTCTTGCACATACTCTAAATCATCTTGGGTTGCTTGATAAGAGTTTCTTAATTCTTCTTTTAATGCAGTTTGTAGGACATCGTTATCAAGTTTTTGCAGTTCGATCTTAAGTACATCCATCGTAACTGTAGTATGATACTTATCGTAATACTCACATATCTGATTTATAATCCATTTATGTGAATCAGCATCGAAATAACTATCTGACAGTACATCTCTAACGTTAAGTAAGAATGCTTTATCTGTAAGTAGTGAACCTAGTACTTTTAATTGGAAACCTTTTCCAAATTGATGTAAACTCTTTAATGTCATTTATAACCTATTTTTTAAAAACCGTTAAACCCCTAAAATTTTCTAACCACCCTTCTGTATTTTTAGTAATGCCTTCTATTTTATCATTCTCTAATAAATGTAAGAAAGCACCTGCTTGTAAGTCGGGTATATCTTCTTTTACTATATCCAATATAGTACTTTTTTCGTTATCATCCAACACACTTTCGTGTAAATTCATTAATTTATAGTTAGTCTCAACTTTATCCCATTCGTGTACTATTTTAGAAAATATTTTCTTACCTTCTAGGTTGTTTTCACATACCTCAAAAACATAATCTAATGTCATATTAGGTTTAGTTACTAAGTCCGGGAATTGAGAAACTATAGTTTTTATTCCTAATCCTTTTACTCCTTTAAGTCCATCTGAGTTATCACCAAGTAGTGCTTTAACTATATTATAATTCTGTGGAATAACTTTTAATTCGTCTTCTATATTATCTACTGTAAAAGTTTTCTTTTTTACTGGTGCATATACTTCTATATTCTTATTTACCATCTGTAAGAAATCTTTATCTGATGATATTATAGTAATTTTCTTATTACTCTTATCAGCCTGTTGTGCTAAGTAAGCTATAATATCATCTGCCTCTAATTTCTCCATCATTATTTGCTGTAGAGGTAAACATTCTAAATAATCTTTAGTTCTAAATAACTGACCTATTAATGCTTCAGTTTCTTCAGCTTTAGTATCATATAATCCCCAATGAGTAATTCTCGATGTAGCTCTATTAGCTTTGTAGTTAGGATCTATATTTTTTCTATTAGCAGATCCTCCTTTTCCATCCCATACTACGATTACTCGAGTTGGGTCAAATATCCTAGTCACATACCCCAAAGATCGCAAAAAGCCAACAAGGCCTCCGATATGGTGACCTGTTGGACTCATTGCTTTGAGCAGCGAAAAACTACGAATAAGCATATTCATAGCATCTATGACCAAAATATGGTCGTTTAGCTCAGGGGGTGGGGTCTGCTTTAAGTTATTTAGTATTTTTGTGTAGCTCACTAGTCTAGTAGGTTAGGTGATATTGGAGTTTCTTCTAGATCACCCTCTTCTATAAGATCAAAGTCTACTGAACCTACTAGTTTTAACCAGTGTTCTTTATGTGCATCTTTATACTTATCGATAGCTCTCTTATCATCAGGAATAAATCCATGAGGTGTCATTACTACTCTACCTCTAGATTGTACTCCTCCAATATGATTTTTTTCTACTTGGACGTTAGTTCTCTTTGCAAATTCCACTTGCATACCACTTTTTATAGCTTTAATCTTAGAAGTACCAGGATTAGTAATATTACCAAAAGTAACAACTAACGTGGCATCGTACCACATAGACATTCCACCTTTATTCTGTAATTTAGGTTGTCCCATCGGTGATTCTGGCTTCATAGTCCATACTTTATTGATAGCAACTAGTGTATTAGTGTAAGGAGAATTTTCTTTTCTTGATAATAGAATCTTTTGATTAAGATTGTTACCAAATTGTGTAGACATCGCACCTGCATTCCATTCATTATTGTTCTTATTAGAACGTACTGATAAATCACAAGGTACTGAACCTATACTATCCCAGAAGAAGCATAAATCATAAGGTAAGTTACCTTTAGCTTGTTCGTCCATAAGATCAGCTATATAAACAGCTACATCTTCAATAGTATTTAATAATCCTCTGTCTGCGTATAAGAAATGACCTTCATAGTCTGTAACGTTTCCATTAGCGTCTTTAACCTCATTAAACTGTAGTCCCATTTCTTTAGCGTGTTCCCAAGACCATTTCATCTCAGTAACGATAAAGACTGGGAGAATGCCCAGTTTTTGAGCATTCACCGCAGCTTCTATAAGGGCAGTGGTTTTGCCCGTATCACTATGTCCTCTTAACAGAGTGATATGTCCGGTGGGAATACCGGGGAGGGAAGTAATGTCCTGAAAAGCTTTAGATAAAGGTATCCATCCTTGTTCTTTAAACTTCACAGACGCATTAGAAAATCCTTTCTTATTCTTAAAATTACTTAAACTGAACGACTTTCGAACATTCGCAGTCGCTCTTGCTTTAACTTCTTCTTTTTTCTTTGCCATTTTTACTCGTTAAATAGGTCATCAAATTTACTAACTGTATCTTTGTTGCCAGCGGTAGCTGTTTCTAAAGTAAAGTCAGCCTTTTGAGGACTTGAGCTTTCTGGCTTTGCGGCTGCAGGAGTGTCTTCTGCTGAGCCTGGGTTAAGGTGATTCTGTAACTGCTTCTTAATAAAGTCATAATCGTATTGAGTATGTACTTCAGAAGGATTAGGTTGAGTTTTTAACCAAGTCTCTACTTTATCATTATCGTCTGATAAAGGAGTCTGTCTAGGTTTTATTCTAACCGTAGTTTCAGGGTAAGGGTTACCTGCTTGTTGTTCTACAACTAAGTCCCATCCGTTTATAACGTCTGTGATATCCCCTATATCTTCATCAGCAATTAACGCTAATAAAGCTTTGTATATAGTGATCCCGAATCCCCATAATCTTACACCTTTTTCTTCTTCTCCTCTAACTACTACAGGTGCAAATATTCTTGTCTTAGGTGAGATTTTACCGGCTAAAGACCAATTGTCTCTATCAGAAGTTTTTCTTAGTTCTTTTACGAACTCTTCAATAGGGTCTTGTTTACCGAAATTTGATAAAGCAACCATAGGGTATTTTCCAATACCGTAGTGAAACTTTAGTTCTTTGAAAGGCATAGTTGGATCAAAAAACGAAGGCACTAGCCTTACAGTTTGTTTTCCTAACTCTGGTTTCCAAAAAATTGTTGAGTAGTCAGTCTTTTCTCTTTGCTGACCGTTGTTGTTCAAGGCATCTAGCTTAGCCTTAATAGCATTTAAATCCATATAACTAATTTTTTAAATTATAACTTTATATTAATATAAGAAAAATAAAATTAACGAGCAACTATAGCTCAATTATTTTATATAACTTGGTATTAATTCTTTTTAAATCTGGTCCTTTTGTAAGAAGTACACAATTCTTAAAATCTGGCCAGTTAATTCTATATGAAGTATCTAGTACTCCGCCATTTAACTCTTTAATAAGTGTATTAAGAGCATTTATTGTGTATAGGGTGTTGGATTCTTTTTTTCTGTGAACTAAAATAGTATTTTCTAGAAACGTACCTACATTACCAAAATCAACATTATACGTACAGATATACTCGTTTAAACTTTTGGAGTATAGTACAAATATTTTGTTGTAAATAATGTTGTAGCGCTCTTGAATGTTTTCTAAAACAGGCTCAAGCGTTTCTTCTGTAGCGAATGTACAGAATAATTTATTACTCATATCTTCATTTAATGTTATAGGGTCGATATCGTAATCAAACCTATTTTCTGCAACCGTTGTCATTTGTTATAAATATTAAAGTGTTTCATAAACATAAATCTTTAGAGTATTTAAATTTTACCGGGTATTTTTTACCAGATTCTAAAATAGTCTGAAGTTCTTCTAGTGTATCCTTACCATCTTCCTTGTTAAAGTCGAAAAGTAGTGAATCGTAAGTATATAGTACTACTTTTGTTTTTTTATTTTGTAGATATCTTAATACATCTTTTAAGATAAGAATATTTCTTGATGTTTCCAACGATTGCATTAAATAATTCATAAGCTTTTGTGGATTCATATCTTTTAACTCTTCTGTAAAAGGTTTATTCGATACTGGGTTCTCAACTTCACCTAGTGCTTCATACTTAATCCATAGGGAATTAATAAACTTTTGAATTTGAACAAAGATATCTACATCTTTATACTCTTCTGGTATTCTACCGTACAAAGCATGAAAATTAATTTGCTTAGCTTTACTATATTCTTCGTCTCCTACTACTTCTTTTTTAAAGTACTTTTTAGCAAGTTGCATATGAGCTGATTCGTCAGTTAATTCATAACCTAATTGCTCACAAAGTAACCTAACATGATATCCGTCAAAGTCAAACTCTACAAAAAAGTCATTTTGAGGTTTAAAACTCTTTCTATGCTTTTCAGTTTTAGGTATAGCAGCATAATTTACTGAATTAAAAGCATTAGTAGGTCTTGATGTTATATTATATAGGTTATAGTATGTATAGGTAACATCATCGATAGTATTCTGTTTTAACTCTCTTGGAGTAAACATTTCTGTAAACTGTTCTGTATAAATTCCTAATCCTGACTGTTCTAGTAAGTAGAATACGTTTGTTGCAGTTTTATTATAAAAATCGAATCCGCTTGGAATACTTAATTCTATAGTATCTTTTACTTTTTCGTAAATCTTTTCGCACGCTTCATATAACTTTGATATTGGAATTAATTTATTGGTAATACTTGTATTTTTATATTTGTTGTAAAAACTATTGATAAAAGAAAAATCTCTAGAATAATCTAACTTATCAAATTTTACCATAGAATAAAGTAAAGATAAGTCCGTAGCTCCTTGAAGATTAAAGTGATATAAAAGGTATTTCTTGTCTAATGTATAAAGTGATGTGTACGCTTTAAGTAGTTCGTAGACACGCTCTTTATCTACATTAAGTCCTTCCTCATGATCTATAGGAATAATAAATCCATGTTTACTATTGATAGGTCTAAGGTAAACTGCTACTGTAGATGTAAGTTTAGGATGATAATAATAGTTAGTTGGAACTATATCAACATAGCCTCCTAATCTACCTAATGACTGTAACCTTTCTAATTGAGTGTCTGTCTCAATAATATAAAACATATATAACCTTTTATGTAATATAAGATAAAAATCTTAGACTACAAACTCTCCATAATTTTTAACTATCTGAGATAACCCTTTGATAGTCTTTTCAGCTTTTTCTATCTCTACTTTATTTTGAGATGCTGCTCCGAAATAAATATAAGGTCCTTTATTCACATTTCCAACTGGTCCTTTTAAAACCCATGATACCTCTACTGATAAAGTATAACTTAATAGGTTAAATCTTTTATAATTCTGCTTATTTACTTCTACTACTGCTTTAGTTCTTCTATCTTGAATAAAGTACCTAGTAAATTTTTCGTTTATATAATCTGCTTCAGTAGGTCTAATAAGATCATTTTTTAATACTAAAGGACTATTATTACTTACATCAGCTAGCCTAAAGTCAGTAAGTTTTTTTGTATTATTATTAAAAGCTTTTCCAGTATAGACTTCTCCGGTAAATGTTTCTATATAAGAACCTATATATTCATTACCGTTATCATAAAATATTTCACCTCCTTTGGTAAATTTAACGTTATATTTAGATTTTGGTAAGTACATATTAACTAAAAGTAAAGTGCCAGTGACCGCCTGTAGCATGTCCTGAAGGTTTTTTGTATTCGTTTAAGTAACCTGTAATATTATTTACCATAAGTCTTGCTTGATCGACTATTTTAGATGCAACCTCTATTTGTTGTATCGTTGCATCTTGTTGTATAGCTAAATCTAAAGCTTTACCAATTCTATGAAAAGAAGATTTCGGAGGATCAGGATTAAATATATGAAACTCATCATGACCGCCAGTAAATCTCCATTTTAAATCTTTTACTCCTTCTCTAGACTGTATAAACTTAATTTGATTTATGAGCTGTATACCTCCCCTAGCAGTTGATGCTGTAATATCATTACCACTAGAAGTTATTTCGTATCCTTTTTCTACAAAATCGACTTCACCTTCTATTTTCTTTCTTAAATTAGTAGCATTAGGAAATAAACTTTCATCTTCTTGGTCTACATTTTGTATTAGTTGTAATGAAGATATTATTTCAGAAGTATCATCTACAATTTTTTCAGTTTTCTCATATTCTGAGGTAATCATCATAAGAGCTGAAATAGATGTGATCCATTGATTACTTTCAATTTTGTTATCTATACCAGTTATCGTAAAGCTTACGTTGTTTTTATATCTAGACGGCAATAAACCGGGTCCAATATTAAATGTATCTGTAATTCGCAAACCGGATATTCCTAAAATATCAAAACTAAGTTGTATAGGTATTAATCCAGGAGGATTAGTTTTTTTTGTTATGATTTCATTTTTTAATAATAAATTCATTACAGCTTGATGAGCTGGTTTAATGTTACTCATAGACGTAGTAGGAATAATTTTTTTAGTATTTAACCTACCAAAATAATTTACTACTGTTTCTAGATTATCTATTAATTTTTTTCTTTCTTGAGCAGCTTTTTCTTGTTTACTTTTTGAAAAATCATCTTGAGTACGTGTAGGAATAATTCTATCTACTACGTCATCATAAAAATTATCAAAATTAAATACATTTTCTGTTATACTTGATCCACCTGCTGAAGCGGCTATAGCTATAAGGTTGCTTAAATTAGAAGGAATCTGACTTGATAAACTTATATTAGTAGCTAAGCTTTTAAATCCTACTAAATCAAAAGTAGTATTTACTCCGTTATTGTCAGGTATTATGTTACGATCTACTACATAGTAAACTTGATCAGAATCATGTAAATCTAATTGATTAATATTCCCAGTACTTGAACTTATTGCATTTAATATACTTCTTACGATATCGTATATATTTATAGCTTCTTTTGATGTATTAGCTATAGCTTCTGAGTATATATTTTTTATAAAGTTTACATTTACTAAAATATTTAAAATATCATTAGTTTCACCTTTTATACAGTTATGTAGTGATTCAGATGAAGCTATATTAACTTTAATTCTAGCATTTAAATCCTTAGGTTTAGGGAGTATACATACATCAGGTTGAAAAGAAATATGATCATTAAAGCTAACGAAAGGCGTTCTATTTTTATAGTTAGTTTGAGGAGTTTTAGTATCAAAATTATTAGTAAAGAACTTTACGAATGGAACATCGTTATCTTTAAGCTGATAATGATTATTAATAAAGTTTAAAAAACTTCCTAAAGTAATATATTTGTAAGAAGCTAAGCCAGAGCCTTTGTCTGAATTAGCTGCATTTAAGTTAGCAATAAAGACATTATTAAACTCTCTTAATATTTCTTTTTTTGCTTTTTCATATGCATTATAATTTATTAAATCGAAAGGTTCAAATAAATTATTATCATCTTCGCACGGAAAAGGTATTGTATTCATTATAAGTTCTAGGTACCCGTAAAACTTATTAGAAACTCCAACTCCTTTTTCTTCTTCACTTACTCCAGGTTGAAATAATCCTGATAGAGATTCAGTTAATTCTCCATATCCTGTTATATCTATAGAACAATCATACACTCCTTCATTTGTATAGCTCCAAATAAAGTTACTAACCCTTCCTAAAATTGCATCATAATTATACGAATTTTCTCCTCTTTTTTCATTTAGTTTTTTAAGTATATTTACTGATCTATGTAAATCTTTTTTCTTGTCACTGTTCTCTAAATTATCAAACCAATTTGTATAGGTTTTAACACTTGAGGATACTTCTTTAGTTTCATTATCTAGAATCAATGTATGACCCCATTCTAATAACATAGAGAAACCTGGTAAAAGATAAAGTTTTTCGAATTTCTCTAAATCATCTAGACTATTAACTTGAAAATTTACTGTTGCTTTTTTTATAGTTCCAAAAGATCCTTGAGTTTTAATAGCTACATTAGTAATACCAGCCATGGGTTTAAATCCGTACTCGTTACTGTGTCCATAAGAACTATTACTATCTTGGGTAAAACCCTGTTTAAGTTTTCCATTATAGGTTCCACCAAAAAGAATATTCTCTTTAGCTAATTTGTTTGTAGTCCCAACTGCACGTTCCCCTCTAAGTATCGATTGTTCTAATTGCTGAGAACTTACTGGTGCTGTTACATCTTTTTGATCTACTCCAGAAGATAATTTTACCCAGCTAGTTCTACTATTAAGAAATAGTAAGTCACTATCAGTTCGTTTAGTATCTCGTTTACTAACTATACTTTTTCTAGCCTCTAATTGTAGTTTGACGCTTTCTTGTATATTACTGTATATAGTAGAATCTGTAGACCAACCTAATGACATTTATCTTGAAGAATTTATATCATCATATAACTGTAAAGCTAATTCCTTAGAAGCAGGTATTCTTATTTGAGCACCTGGTGTAGGGTTAAGAGAAGCTTTTTGATGATTGTTAGAAGAAGCTATAATCCACCATAAGGTAGAATCATTATAATATTGAGATGCAAGTTTATCGTATCTATCGCTTACCGAAGCAATAATGTATATATCGTCTTCAGATTCCGGAATAGAAGGATATATAGGGTTAGTAATATAACTTATACCTTCTTTAGTTTTATATTTATCTATATCTTTATATCGTCTCATTAATTAAAAGGCTTTTTTTTAGGATTAGTTAAAAAAGGTTTATTACCAGTTTCTGGAATAAAATTATGAACTGGTCTAAAGCTTAGACTTACATCTAATACCATAGGTAATTCTTGTACATCAGAATCTGAGTCTCCATTTTCTGGTTCAGTCATTGCTATTTCCCATGGGTATGTTGTATTCCAAGATAAATCTATAGATTCTACAAATCCTGGTAATTCATAAAAAAAGCTACCTACAGTTAATTTTGTAAAAGTACCTCTCATAAATCCATCTTTGTTATAGGTAGGAGATGTTGTAGATATTAAGTTATTTAGTTTATTGTAGATAGGTTTTAATTCATGTCTAGTCATAGCAGCGACTTTAAAAGAAATACTTACCGATCTTTGAGAACTTAAATAATTATAAAAAGGTTCACCTCTACCAATATAATTAGTAGAAGTCCAATCAGCTGTATGGCTATCGTCTATAGAATCTATTAAAGCTCTAAATACTAAAAATGTATTTTGCCCAGTATTATCTGAATCTATAACTTCGAATCTAAATTTAACTAAATCTCTGTAATCTATATTAGCTTTAAATTCTGCGAAGTTACCTTCAAATGGTTCTAATGCGTTTATTCTATCAAGATCAAATGGAGAAACATCTTTTGAAAATTTGGATTTTTTCAATTTTCCATTTTTATCAGTCATATTCCCGATATTTCCTAACCCTACTCTATTTTCTATTTTTCTAGGTATAGTAGGTTGAGCCATTCTTTCGGGTGCTACTTGACCTGGGTAAGTAAAAGGAGAGGTCAGCAATTGTCCATCTTCACCCTGTTTTTTAATTTCTATAGAAGTTGTTTGAGTTTTTAATGTAAATCTATCATCTTCTTTTTCAAATGCATTAACATACCTACCGCCTTCTTTTACTTCACCGGCATAGTTTCTACCTAAGTAATGAGAGTTTCTCTGAAAGCCTTTAACAAAGTGGATACCTGTGCCATTAACAGGAACTTGTGCTAATGTAGAACCGAGTACTCTAGCAGCATTAACACTCCCACCTAATAAATTACCTAGTAAACTTGAACCTTGTTCTTCTTGAGCTTTACCTTTTATTCGTACTCTTCCTAATTGAGCTTCATTAGATAAGTAACTTAATCCTTGAGCTCTAGTCATAAGTGAAGCTATTCTGGCTAAATCATCTCCTCTTTTACTTCCTTGAGTAGATTTTTCTCCTTGCTCTTCTATAGTAGACGGAATAGTCTTTTGAATTATAGGTTCATTACCTACATTAAAAGTTCCGTACTTAAGTTTATTAAGCTGAGTTTTGCCTTCGGTATAGTTTTTTAATATTGACATATGTTAACTTTTATAGCTTGACATTACTAATGTTTCGCCAACTTTTCTACCTTCTAAGTTTATAGTTGCTCCTTTTTCTACTGCTGATATTAATCTTTTAAGAAGAGAGTTTGTTTCATTACCAAATTTAGTACCACCAGCCATTACTAAGGTATCTTTAGGGTTAGACTTTATTGTAAAGTCATTAACATTAATTTTATTAACTTGTGCTTTTGCAGATTTTTCTTCATCACTTAATGCGTAGCTATCTCTGACATTTTGCGATATATATCCACTACGACTACTGGTTATAAGTCTAGTCATCTCCGTATGTTTTCTCATAGCAGATTCGTAAGCGGTCATTATTTTTTGTGCTTCTTCAGCAGTATACTTTTGTCCAGTTGCAGAATTTTCTTGCTGCATTAATCCTTGAACACGTTGATTCCTTTCGTATACATCACTCTGTCCGGTAAGAAAAGCTAACATCTTTAAGGCTTTCGGTAATAGACTTGTAAGCGTATCTAAAAATCCGGTACTTACTAAGTTTGTAAATTGTTGCTTAGCATTTTCAAGAGCATTATTAAATTGTTCCTGTGCAGTTATATTCGCTTTTATTTCCTTAAATGATGCTCCTCTAAGTATACCTTCTTGTATTGCAATTTTTTCGGTTTGACTAGCAGCATTTTTATATAAATCTTGTGTTTCTTTTGTTGCTCTATTAAGAGCTCTAGTAATTTGTATAGACTTAACTAATTCATCCGCATTTAATCCTGTTGCTTTAGCTAAGGATTGTTGAATCATCGGACTTCTTAACTGTTCATCAGTTAGATTTTGAGTCTGTTTTAGTACCTCCGCTGTAGCTCCAGCTATATCACCTGTAGCAGCTAAAGCTCTAGCTCTTTCAAAAGTAAATTGTTTTCCAGTTAAAAGTTCAGCTTCTAATTCAGCGCCTATAGATTGTTCAAAGTCTAATAAACTATCTGCTACATTAGCAGCTTGAGTTAGAGACACTCCAAATCTTCTAGTTTGCAGTACAGCAGCTGTTAATTCTTTACCAGAATTTCCAAAATTTGCTAATATGGATGCTGAGGTTTTCCCTAATTCTTTAAATATTGATTGGGCAGAAATTAAATATCCGTTATTTTCAGCAGTAGCTACAGCTGTTGCGTTTGTATTATTGAAAACTTCTTCAGTTGTAAGGCCCTGATTAGTAAATAATGTATCTAAGTAAGCTGCTTCATTGCCCGCTAAACCTAATTTTTTTGTAAGAGTAGCTACATTTTCAATTGATTTTCCTTGTGAAAAAGTAAAAGCTCCTTGAAAATCAACTAATTGTTGTTGAGCAGCAATTAGATCTTTAGTAGTGTATAACGCTTTAGTTAAATAGTTATTTTGATTTTGTAGATTCTGTACTATAGCTCGACCTTGTTCTTTTGTAACACCAAATGCTTTTGCTACTTTGACAGCTTGTTCATCTGCAGCAAACACTGTCTCAACAAAGAATTGAGCTATTTTAACTAATCCTGTAAGAATTGCTAAAGGTCCTATTTTTAAAGCTTTACCCATAGATTTTACTCCAACTAACATTAAATCAAATCCTTTTTTACCCCCAACAGCAGCTTTACGCATATTTTCTGTAGCTCCTGATGCGTTTACTAACCCTCCGAAGAATTTAGTTTTACCTAATCTACTAAAGATTTCGCCGGTTATACCCATTCTCTTTTCTATCTCTTCTATTTTTGCTTTTGATGCGTTTAATGCCTCTTCTTCTATATCAAGTGCTTTATTTGCTGCTTTTAAACCACGTTTCTGGGCTGCTGTTAAGTTCTTACCCGTAATCTTCTGTGCTGCATCTAATTTACCTTGTAACTCTATTCTTTTAATGGCTAAATTCTGTAAGTCTCTGGTAATATCTTTAGAGGACAAGAGTCCTTGTTCTATCTTATATTGATTTGCAGAAAATTGACTGGAAGATTTAACTAAACTGTTAAAAGCCCTATTAATATCATTAGATATAGTTTTTATTGCCCCAGCTTGAGCTCCATCAAAAGCTGTTTCGATTGAGTCTTTTATAGTACCGGCAATTTGAGACCCTACGTTTAAGAGAGTATCTTGTACGTATGCCGTTGTTTCGTCAATAGTTTTTTTGTTTTTAGGATCTATAGCCATACTGTAGTATATGTTATAAATAGGAAAGACGTCTATTTTTTAGACGCCTTTGCAGTAAAGGAAGGTTTTATATCTGGCCCGAAGGTTTTTTTGTTTTTAGGGCTCTTAGATTTATTTTGTTCAGCTAAATCATCGAAATGACTTTGTATTTTCTGAAAAGTAAATTTTCTTAGCCAAATAGGCATATTATATACATCGTACCAGGTATAACCTCCATTACCGTTAAATACAATTTCGTGAATTTGTGTAAAAATATTTTGCCTATGTTCAGGCGTCAGGCCAAAAAAAGTCAAGTCCTATAGGGACAATGACGTCCTCCTCACCGCCCATAGAATTTGTAAATGTATATGTAAGATCAATATCTGGGTTAATACTTTTATAGAATGTTCTTATAGCCCTAGCATCTTTAGCTAATAGAAACTTATCAACAAATTCTCTAATGTCTTTTGTTTCTTTTAAACCATTTACTGATGTAATAAGGTGTTTTAATCTTGATGTTGAAGAAGTATTACGTTCTTTATTTATTTTTTGATTACCTTCTATCTCTTTAGAAATTAATGTTTCGTCTTTAGTAGAAAGACATTTTATAGTGACTATATTATCGGTATTAGGTAATTTAAACTCAAATTCGTTTTTACCTTCTTGAAATAAACTGTAATCTACTTTAACGTGTTTTAATTTAGTTAAATCAACTACGATAGATTCATTTCCATACTTAATATTATAATCTTTACCGTATGATAAAAGTCTAACTGCTATCATTAAAGCATTTTTATCTCCTATCAAAATATCATCTATATTAATAGTTTTATCTACTAATAAAGACTCAACTAGTTTATCTATAACATTACCTTTAGTAATGTAATTTGCATTAGTAAGAATATCTTCTTCTTTTGCAGTCATATACTTCATTTCAACCTCACCTTTGCTTAAAGGGGATTCTTTTGGGTATAATAAGCCTTTTGAAGGTAGTTCTACTGTTTCAGTAGGTAGAGTAAATTTTGATTCCATAAATTTTATTTAATATAACTTGTCTTTTATATAAATATACGAAAAATAAATTATGCGACAAACAAAAAACCCGACTAAATGCCGGGTTCTAAGATATATATGTGGTAGTATATTAGAAGTTCAGTATACAATAATCCATTGATACGGTTAAGTTAAGGTCAACTACTTCAGAATTAGACCAATCATACTGTCCGAAGTCAGCATTTTGAATAAATGCTCCTTTGATAACCCATTCACCGATTATATCCCCAACAGGACCTAATACGTTTAAAGTTAAGTCTTTTTTATAGAAGTCTGAATATCCAGCTCTTCCTGTTACTGATTCATAAGATAAACGAGCCCACTCCATTACTGCTTGCGCACCTGATGGTGTGATTGGATCATATAGAGTCATATCTATATCTCCCCACTCTCTCTTTCCACGAATCTTTCTATAAGAGTTGATATGGTCTAATTTTATTACTTCGTCAGTAAAGTTCGGAGACGATACTTGCTTGACCATAAACGAAGGAATACCGTCTATAAAAAGGGCAAATCTATTTTGCACTTTCGGCTCAAACGCTCTGAACATTATTTCATTTGGGTCTAATACTGCCATTTTATGTTATTAATTTATTATAAATAGTTATTTATTTTATTATGCTCCAAAAGATGCTCCTGTCGGTTCAACTGTGAAGTCTAGTACTATAAATTCTGCTGTTTTAGCTGGCTGTATAAATATCTGACCTACTAATTGGTTTCTATCTACTACATCTGCTGTATTATTACTATCGTCCATTGTTACTCTGTATGCGAAAAGACCTTGTCTTTGTACTACTGAGTCTAAATATGGATTAACTGCAGCTAAGAATTTATTTCTTGTATTTACTGTATTTTGTTCAAATACTAAGTTCTGTGCTTGGTTACCAATAAACTCTTTTAAGTCTATTAATAATCTTCTTACATTTACTCTATCTAAAGCAGAAGCTTTAGTTTGTAAAGTCTTTTGACCAAATACTGCTATTCCACTTCCAGGGAAAGAAGCTATTGGGTTTACCTTTGCATCATATAAAGTATCTCTTTGTGTACGAGATAATCTTCTTTCTGCTTGAATTACTCCAGCTAAACCTCCTCTTACTAATCCTGCAGGTGCAAACCATGGTGCGTTAGCTCCATCTGTAAATGCATATACTCCTGGAATAAATGTTGAAGCTGGTACGAATACATTCTTACCTGTTGCTGAATCTGTTTGTAGCCAAGGCCAGTATGCCGCTGCATAAGAACTATTTAATGTATCAGCTTGACCTGTTACGTTAGATACTGTAGCTCCGTGTGCATATAAATCTACTACTGCGATACAGTCTCCTCTGCTTTCTGCTAAGTCAATTAATCCGTCTACTGTAGCTCCGTGATAATTATCTACTATACCTGGTGCAGATATTACATTAAATTTATAATCGTCTGCATTATTTAGTAAAGTAATAATATTAGTATAGTCACCAGTGCCTAATCCTTGTGAATTAGCATTAATATTATCAAAGAACTTCATACCTGCATGAACAATCTCTCCATCAGCATCAAAGAACGCTCCTGATTGTGCAGTCGGTAATGAACCTGTATGTGCTCCAACTCTTCTTGCTCCATTGTTACCAATGTAATTGATAGTAGGAAGATTAACAGCACTTACTCTAATGTATTTTGATCTATTTACATACTCTCCTGAAGTTACTACATGATCGTTAGTACCAGCAATAGCTTGTGACTGATTACCGATTACTTTTTCAATATAGTTAGGTGAGTTAGGATCTAGATCAACATTATTAAATGTTTCTAATACAATCTTATTTTTTAAATTATCATCTCCTCTTCTAACAGAAACAGTAAATGTACCTTTTGCTTCGCTTACGTTTGAGATCTCCCATCTCAAATTGTCACTTGATCCAGATACGATAGATGAATCGCTATTTTGTTCTCCTAGTATAGCAGTTGAACCTGTAGCGTTATTATAAATTGCTCCTTTACCAATAGTCTCTAATTGGAAAGGTTGGTTACTTCCGTTATCAGAAGCAGATATATGAGTACTGCTTGCTGCTGTGAATGAACCTGTTACAACTCTTGCTACTAATAAGTTATTTCCTCCTTGAGAAAAATAGTTTTTAGCGGCTATAGAAGTTAAAAATTCTTGATTAGTAGAAGCGGATTCAAATGTATCTCCGAATACTCTTACATATTCATTATAGGAAGTAACGACAGTAGGAATTTCTACCGGTCCTTTTACTGCTGGTCCTATTATACATGCTCCTACTTCTGTTGGTGCTGGGGTTATAAAAGAAATATCATTTTCTCTTGTAAATACACCTGGGGAGATTATAGTTTCTGCCATGTTAGGTTAAATTTAATTTATGTCTATTAATAAATATATTGTAATACTCGAAAAACCTCTTATGAAAAGAGTATTCGTCGTCTTATATAAATAGACTACATTATTCGAAAATTATAGAGGAACAAATAAGCCTTTTGCAGAATCAACAGCACCTTTTCCATATTTTAACGTAAGGTCTTTTCCTAGCTCAACTTTCATTTGTTCTGTCTTTGACATAAAACCTTTTACAGCTTCTATCCTTCTTTCTATAGATAGTTCAGTTTTTTTTATTTCTGCACATTCTTGATCGATTAAAGTTTCTCTTTTTTGAATGTTTAAAATAGCCTCTGTTTCAGATTCTTCTAGTTTTATACTTCTTTTTATTGCCATTGTTTGTTATTTGGTAATTTTAAATTTATATCTTGTATAAGTTCTATATTATAGTATTCAAATAATTCACTCCATAGCAAACTACCTTCGTACTCTTTTGCTATCCAGTACTGAAGCTTTTTATCTAATTGTATAGCTTCTTTCATAAATCCTCTATGGTAACTCCTTGTTCCATCGTCTTGAAACATTTTATTAATAACGTGTGGATAACAAGTAAAAACTCTTTCATCTATAGCTTTGTAATGAATATAACCATAAACACATTCCTCTTTTGTAGTTTCATTTAATAAAGGTTGATTTTGAAGATATGCTTTTCTAAAACTATTCTTCATATCTTCTTTATATGTAATAACGTCTGTATCTAAATCTGGTTTAAATTTAACTATAGATTTGTATTTATACGGGTCTTTAATTAAGTTAGTAGCATACCAAGTAGACTGTAAGTAGGATATTCTCTTTCTTTTATGTTCAGGTTTAGTAAATAGAAAGGTTGTTTCATTACAGTATTTTTTATATCTCTCTAATTTTTTTATCCATCTGCTATTCTCTTCTGTTTGCCAAGAATGAACAAATAGATCAGTATCTTTATCTAAAAATGGAATAATATTATCTGACAGTCCGTATAAAAAGCCAGATATAAAAACTGCTTTACTCATAATTTATAATGTAATCTGAACATACTCCTAATCTACCTTCTATCTTATCTTTTTTATATTCAGGCATTACTGCTATACTTCCTTCTATATAGGTACCAGGATTAGCCCACATATAACCTTTTGATGTAATAATAACGTCATCTGTATCATGCCAAAAGTAATTAAAATATACTCCTCCTCTATCTATTTCTACTAACTTAGATAAAGCATCATGGTTTTTACAATGTATCCATAAATACCTATAGTAGTTTTCGATAAAATCAAGAGGTATAGAATACTGTGGTTCATCATGACCTAAAACAAACTTACCGTTGTCATACCAAAAGTCTACTTCAACGTTATAACCTTTTCTTATAGCATCTACTATGTAAGATGGTTTATTTTCTTTAGATTCATCCTTACCGTTTATATTACCTCTATGAGAAATTAGAATCATTATTTTCTAAATAATATTTTAAATCTTCAGGTGTGCCTAATCCCCACATCTTAGTAATATCGAAGGTACGAATCTCTTTTCCATCTTCAATAGCTTGATTGAATACAGGACAAACATAAAACTCATTGTTTACTCTAATATCTTTTTCAATCATTTTTTCAGCATACTTAACAAAATCAGAACCTTTCTTCCAATAGTAATAACCAACTGTTGCTGTATCAGAAATAGGATTTTTTTCGGCAACTTCTGTAACCAGCCCTGCTTTATTAATTTTAGCAAACGACCATTTAGGGTGAGTGGCTTTAAAAGTAACTATACCTCCATCAGCATCTGTTTCATTCATTTTATATAAAAACTCATTTGAATCCCACTCTACAAACTGATCTGAGTTGGCAAAGAATAAAGGATTATTGTTGTCTATATATTTCTTAGCTAATAAAGCAGTACAGGCTGCTCCTTCAGTTACTCCGCCTACTTCTACTATTTTACATTTTGGAGTTATTAAATTAAGTAGAGTATCTAAATTATATTTTTCTCTGTGTTGTTTCTGTACTACATAAATAAAATTAGCTTTAATGTTTAAATTCTCAGTAACAACTTGAATCATAGGTTTACCTTTAACATCAATTAAAGGTTTAGGAAATGTATATCCTGCTTGCTCAAATCTACTTCCAGCTCCTGCCATAGGAATAAGAACGTTGAGGTTTTCATCTCTCCATGCCGGTATAGATTGTTTTTCTCCCATATCTATCTCTTCTATTTTACTTATAATTTTGTTTACAACTACTTCCGATGGGTTTTTTACTCTGTAAATGTAAGACTTACTTCTGGAAGCTGCAAGTAATCCATAAGGCGAATCTTCTACTATAAGAGTTTCTTCTGGTAGTACACTCATTTTAGATATTGCTGTCCAGTATATTTCTGGATGAGGTTTAGGGTTAGTAACATCCTCTCCTGAAAGTATAAAGTCCATATATTCAGCTAATCCTAATTTAGCTAAAACTGTTATAGCAGTCTTACGTATAGAGTTGGTACATAATCCCATTTTAAAACCTTTTTTAGATAAAGCAGACATAATAGTCTGTAATCTAGGGTCAGGTTTAATGTCTCTCAACATTTCAAAAGTAATTAACTGTTTCTTTTTCCATATTTCATTATGCTTTTCAACAGGTAATCCTTTGTTTTGAGATAGTACTTTGAGTTTTTGTTTGGTAGTTAAACCATCATAAACAGCAAGATGTTCAGCCCAATCAAAAGCATATTCTCCTAACGCTTCATTTAATGCTTTAAAGTGTAGATGTTTTGTTTCAATTAAAACTCCATCTAAATCAAAAATAATTAACTTTATACTACTCATTTGAATCTTTCTCTATAATAATCGTGATTAAATATTTGCTGATCGTTAAACTTGTTAAGTTCCCTATATTGATCTTCTTTTGACATTTTACTAAACTTCCTTAAGTTTGATAGCATTTTAGGGGTTACAGAAACTTTTCCGTCTCTAGTATCATTAATGTCTAAAATAGTAAAATGTCTTTCTAAAACGTCTATACCTTGAAATATAGCAAGCTTAGAAGAAAGTAATTTATCTTCATGAGGGTTAGAATGATCACTTAGTCCTACATTTTTAACTCCTAATGCTCTATAAAAATCTATATTCTGTAAATTAAGTCTATCTAAAGGGGTAGGGTATATACATGTGCACTGCATCATATAATACTCTATTCCCATTTCGTTTAAGTTTTTTATAGTTAATTTTATTTCTTCTAGAGATAAACTAGAAGTAGAAAAAAATAATCTTTTAAATTTAAAGGCTTTTAACTTTTTACCGTAATCAAAAGCAGGTATTGAATAACCAGATATTTTTAAGTTATCATATCCTAATTCATTAAATCTAGGAGCATGTTGTGGTACAAAAATAGTAGTCATAGACTCAACTCCATACTCCATACATTTAAATATAAAAAGCTCTTCGTCTTTTCTGCTAAGTTCTAATCCTTTTAGTCTCTCATATTCAGGTTCATACGGTCTATAATCTTCGTAGTTTTCTCTATAGGTAAGATTACTAGCATATATGGTTTGTATTTTAACTATATCACTACATACTGCAGCAGTTTTTATCATTGACTCTAAAGTCTCTAAATTACCGTTATGATTTTGACAAAGTTCAGATATTAGTTTCATTTAACTTTTCTATTACTCTTTTATATGCTTTTTCTTGTGCTTCTATTGCTGTTCCACCTATATGAGGTGTAATAAGAATACTATTATGGTTCTCTATCTTTAGAGCTGTTGCTTTAGAAGTATGTTCTTCTTTAATTACGTCGGTAGCATAACCTAGTACTTTACCTTCGTACAGTCCTTTAAGTATATCTACTTCATCTACTACTTCACCACGACTAGTATTTACAATATAGATATTATTTTTGAATTTTCCAACAAATTCTTCGTTTATATAATTTATATTTACATCTTTGTAATCTATATTAATAGATAAAAAATCAGTATCACTAAAAAAATTATTATCTACAAAATCTATATCAGCTTTTAATACCTGTTTAAATATAGGTTTAGTTATTTTCTCTAATATTTTTCCTAATCTACCGTATCCTAGTATACCTAAAGTTTTTTCTTTCAATTCAACTATAGTACCTATCTGTCTGGGAATGGCCAAACAAAGATATAAGTTATGTTCTGCGGTAGAATGAATTTGTTCTAATATACTATCATTCTTTATCGATATAACCGGTATAGAGACGTTTATATGATTGTCGCCAGTAGATGGAGTAATAATCCCTTTTATACTAGATTCTTCTATATCTTTATCCTCTATAATATACTTTAAGTAGTTAGGAGCGGCAAATAAATAATCAACGCTTTTAAATATATTAAGCTGGTCTTTTGGTAACCCTACCATGCTGATGCATTTGAAATTAGCTTTTACATATTTGCTAAAGTTAGGTAAATGATTAAATGGGGTTAAAAATCCTATAGTTTTCATATTTCAAAAAATGAATTATTAATTAATGTTTCTTTATAATTTGCTTTAGTTTTCCAGAACTCATGTTCACAATTTATAATCTGTAAGCTATTGTCTCTTGTTTTAGTAACTGCGCTATTAATATTTGTAATCATAAGTAATTCTGCAAATAACCTAGTGTCTGGGAGATTCTTAGATAAAATTACAACTATTCCTTTATAATTATTTTTTGCTACTGTGTTTTGTAGATTAATAGATTGTATATCTGCTTGAATAACTTCAGCATTACCTAAACTAAGAGTAGGGTTATAAAAATTTGGCTCTTCTAAATACTTCCGATTATCTCTAGAATAGTCACATAAACCTTTATAGATAGATTTATAGAATTTATCTTCTTTAGAGTTTAATTCCATTTCTTTAATCATACCAGGATCAATTAACTGCAAGTAGTGTTCTCTATTCCAATTAACAAAACCGTCTCTTAATTTACTTCCATCTCCAAAAAGAAATTTACTAAACTTATTTTCAATATTGCGGAACTTTTGAGATAAGTACTCTTCATTCGTATAAATCTTTATTCTGCTGTTAAAAAAAACTCTACTAAATTTATTAAAACTTCTAAATGTACTTTGTCTGTAGAAAGAAGAAGGATGTATACTTCCAGTATTTTGGTTTATATTATTTGCTTTTAAAATATTAGTAGATGTTTCCTTATGCTGTTTTACTCCTTCGAGTTCAGGTTTTAAAAGATCAGGAACAAAAAAATCTATTGTATAATCTTCAACTTTTTTTGTAGGTTGGTAATACTCGACTAGTTGATCTTTAGTTTGAATTTTTGTAATACAGTCTTCTTTTTCAAATACTATATTATGTTCTTTATTTACATAGATAAAAACGTTCTTAAGGTTACCGTTTAAAAATATCGCTCCATTAAATCTAGTAAAACCAGGATGAACGATAGAGCTAAATTCTTTCCTTCTAGTATAAAGATCAGAAAGTTTTATAGTCTCATTTTTAAAAGTAGGTTTTACTGAGAAATGAGAGGGTAGGTTAGTTTTCATATCATTTGATATGAGTGTTTCAATCATATTGAACTTATGTCTTAAAGCTAATGGTTGATCACCGTATAAAGAAAATTCTAATATTCTAGAGGCAAAGCTATAATATTGATTTATGGTAGTATTAAACCCGTCAGTACCGTATAGTGTGTTGAATCTAATATTATTTACTAGGGTTTCATAATCAAAATAACGATACTGTGATACAGCATATTTTAGGTCAAAGTCATCACAGTGGTATATATCGGTAGTAGCAAGTACTGTGTCTATAACTTTATGACTTGAAGGGGTCAGGTTGATCATAATGTAACTTTAAATCGTAATTAAATTTAATATATTCTATTCCATCAGGAAGTATAACTGTTCTAAAAGACATTCCTAAATCATTAAACTTTTTTAAGTTATCTACTTTATCCCATCTTTTAACAAAAAACCAACTAGCATCAGTATCTATAATCGTATGCTTTAATTTTTTAAGTTGTTTGATTGCTATTTTTTTATCAGTATAAGTCTTTTTAATATAAGAGTTGTAGTCATTTATATTATCAAGAATAAATTCAGTATACTTAGCTCCTACTCCATTTATTTCATACATGGCTCTAAATTTTGAAAGGTATTCTAAATTTTCTTTACTTCCAACTAGAAATCCTACTCTACAGCCTGCTGCTCCATAAGCTTTTGAAAATGTCTTTGTGACTATTAAGTTTGGATATTTTTTTACTAAGTGTATACAGCTATCTTGTTCCGTAAACTCTATATAAGCTTCATCAATTATAACTGTTTTGCCAGTCTCTAGCAAAGTAATTATTTGGCCTTCTGTATATAAGTCTCCTAATGGAGAATTAGGATTAGCTAAAATAATAAATTTAGTTTTATTATCAATTAAGTATAGAAGGTCATTAATATTTAATTTTGTACTTTTATATTTAGCTTTTCTGAGTTCTACTTGGTATAATTCACTAAATACTTTGTACATTGGAAAACAATAATCAGAAGAAACTATATTATTTCCTTTAACATCAAAAGTTTCAAAAATAGTTTTAATAGCAAAAGTTGAACCAGGTGTTAATAGTAAGTTTTCTACTTTGATATCGTAGTAACTACATATTTTATCTTTAAGTCTAGATGTATTAGGGTAGAAGCATATATCTGTTTGTTTCAAACTACTAAAAAATTCTTTTAACTGAGTATCAGGAATAGGGTAGTTTCTTTCATTCTGAGTAAGTACATATTTATGTAGGGTTTTATCTTCTTGATTACATTTTCTATATACGTCTTTTAAATGTTTTTTCATTTAATTTCTAATTTGAGTTAAAATAGGTGTGAGTTCTTTATATGAACAATTTTTACAGTGACTTGTAGGTTTATTTGTAGAGCATCCACTTTTTACTGCTTTATAGTCTTTAGATTCTCTAATTTCTTCTATAGAACTTTCAAATAGATTGCCGAATGGTTTAGCACCCGTGTTCATACAGCACATTTTAACATGTCCTTCTACTGTAGTATATATACCTTCTTCTACCCAGAAACAATCACTAAAGTCCCATTGACTTTTGCCTTTAATATTGTCTTTCCAACTTTTTCTTAAGTAATCGATTTGATCTAATGTATAACCACCAGGAAGAGATTTATTTTCACTCCAATCTTGTGCAATATTTAAACGTAATTCTTCTAATCCGTATCCATTCACTATTTCGTCATTTACTTTCTGTATATCACTGACGTTTTGGGGATTCACGACATAATTACAGGTTACTTTACATCCTTTTCTATCTATGTCTTTAAAATTAGCTAAAAAAGACAGTAACCTACTCCATTTTGCAGGAGAACGGTCTCTTTCGTAACTTTTATCATATCCATCAATAGAGAAGTAAAGTAAATCTATATACTGTAATGCATTTTGAAATCGCTCTCTCAATGGTCTACCTTCACCTATGTTATATTGACAATTAGTAGCAACTATTAGGAAAGCATTAGGAAAATATTCTTTAAAGAGTTTACATATTTCATCAAATTGAGGATGAAGCATTGGTTCACCCATTCCCATAAGTTTAGCTTCTTTTATAGGGTGATGTTTAAGACCGTCTAACATCTTTCTATATTTTGATAGTGGCATATGCTGTAATGCCCCAATAACCTCGTCTCTGTTACAAAAAGAACACTGTAAGTTACAGTAGTTAGTAGTTTCTAAGTAAGCATATGTTATAGGTTTGTTGCTCATTAAACGTACTTATCTTTAAACTTTAAGCATTTAGTAGTAAACTCAAATTCAGTTTGTTTTTTATCTAAATCAAAATGAAAATTTAGATACTTATATTCTCCTTTATTAAAAAAATTAGGTTCTAATGACTGCCCAGTCCATTTTCTCATACCACAAGGTATAGGAATAATAAAAGGAAAGTTCATACTATTAAAAGATGTCATAATCATTCTATGAAAGCTATGATATACTAATTTACGAAAAAAAGTCCATATAGCAGGAAATAAAATACCTTCTTTTCTCATTTGCATAAATCCGTTGATTGGAAAATCATGACTCCAATCCGGGTATTTAATATCATACTTATCTACTACTTTTTTTACTTCTTCTATATCGTCCCATCCTATAGTATCAGTTACTTCGTTTACAAATTTCTTAGAGTAGGTTATATCAACCCCATTTGTAGTAGTTTTTAAGTTATTATAAATTATAGAATGAGGAATTTCTTGATATAGCCATTCTCCTGTGATTCTATTTTCTGCTTTAGGCTTATAGTAGTACTCATATAAACTAGGAGTAGCAAAGCCACCTCTTATTTGTCCGTCTCTACCGTTATAATTACTAGTTTGACCTTTAAATTTTAAGGTAGTATGATATTCAGGCTTGTCAAAATTTTTATACTGCTTTAATCCATAAGCAATTTTCTTATTGGGTTCATAGTATTGTCCATGTAATTTAAAATCATCAAGATCACAAAAAGGAGAGTTATATTTTTCATGGAATTCCTTTAGCTCATTATACTTATGTTGAGATTTATGGATATTAACAAAAAAGTAACCTTCATCATACACACCTTGGTATTCTTCAAAAGCTTTTAATCCTGATAGATACCTATACAGTACGTTATCCATAGATAATGTATCGTATGGTTTAAGATCATTAAATATTCCTTTCCACCATTTCATTATAACATTTCATATTGGTTCATCCAGTTTAGTTTATAGTCACCTTTCCATGTATCGTGCCATGGTCCTCCGTTAGTAAAGTGTATAGCTTTAGGGTTAACAGAGCTATCATAATCTCCTTCTAGCCAATTATACTCTAAAGGTATACTACCAATTTTTTCATCTTCTGTCCACATCATACGGTGTAGGTATTTTGGCGATTCATTATTTATTACTTCGGGAATCAAATCCTTACAGTGTTTGTCTGAACAATTAAATAACATTAAGCTTGACCAGTTTTTTCTCGGGTATACTGTCTGCTTAAGCCCATCCATTTTAGTATTATTACTTGGAGTATATTCATGTTGACAGCACATAACAGAGTATTTAGAATCAAAGTACTTTAACACATCGGTAATATCTGTTTGCCATAGAAAATCTGAATCACAAAATAATGCTTTTCCTTGATAATTGTTCAGATAAGGAACTAAAAATCTTGAATATGTAAATTCAGTAGATGCTAAAGGATCTTTTTCTCTACTATAAATTCCTTTGTTTATTAATTCATCTAACTTTAGAGGTATTATCTTGACTCTACTGTTATAGTTTCTTATAGATGCTTTACAGACTTCATAAGGAGGATTAATTATACCTTTTCCTAAAGGATCTTTATCTTGCCTTGAATCGTATCCTATGTATATGTTAAGATTTTCTTTCATCTTTCATTTTTGATATTTGACTATATGGAGTTTTATGCCATATTGATAATTCTCCTACCTCAATATGAGATGGAAGGTAAATACAATACTCAATAGCATCAACTATTTCTCTATACTTTAAGGAAGGTAAATCTGATTCTAATAACCCTGGGTTAATATCTATAATTCTGCATTTTTTATCACTGTTTAACCGTAAATTATTAGATAGATGACTTAATGCTGCTTTAGAAGCAGAGTATAAATAACCTTTTGATATATTAGGGTACTTACTTCTACTGATGATATTAACTATCGTTTTATCAGTATCTTTCCATTTATCAAATACCTCCATAAGAAGTTCAGTTTGACTGAAGCTATTATGTCTGTTATTAATAAATACATCGCTAGTCTCGTCAAAACCGTCTACTACGTGATTAAATCGTTTTGCTATTTCTAATCCTAATCCTCTATAACTATTTGTTATTGAAATTTTCATAAACTATTTTTTAATATTTCAAAACTTGGTTTCCCGAATAACTGCCCGTTAACTGTGCATTTATTACAAGGGCTTTCAGAACGATCTCCTTTTACAAGTCTTTTTCTTATAACGTTTAAATCTTCTCCTAACCATACTTCTTTTAATCTTTGTTTAGCAAGATTTCCTACTTTTCGTTCTTTTTGCCAATCGTTTGCGCAAAATATAACTTCTCCATCCCAGTCTACAAACATTTTATAGAAAGGATAATGACAAGGTTGACCCTTAAGTTTATCAACAGACTCTTCATCCATACCTAACCAAGTAATAGATCCTCCTCTATTGTTAAGATTAAGTCCATAATCAGCTTGCGAATAATGAGCTCTATATCTATACTTAGATTTATCTATACCTTTCATGATATTATCAAACTTCTCTATCTGATCTATTCCGTCATAAAGATTTATGTAAAGCAAATCTAAACCAGAATTAAAAAGTTGTTTAGCATATTCCGGTGTAAGTTTATCTCCGTTAGTATTACATTCAGCTGTAGTATCTGGTAATTTATCTTTTAAAATTTTTATAATTCCAGCAAATTGTTTATTGAGTAAGTTTTCACTAAACCCACTATAAGAAATTTTACCTTTATAATTATCCAAACTTAAATTATTAGCAATTGCTTCAGCTGTTTGCAAAGACATATTCAAATTCCTATTAGGATAAACATCTTTATCGTGTCTAGGACAGAACACACACGTTCTATTACATAATTCAGTAGTATTTATTTCTACTGTTAGCAGTGAACTTAAAGGGTTAGAGGTATCTACATTACTGAAATGTAATTTCTCTTGCTTCTTTCTGTGATTTAAAAATGTATCTTTATTTTCTGCCATGCAAGTAGTCTTGTAAATCTTCTGGTGTTCCCATTTGGTATATATTATCGACTTGAGTAATTACTATACGTCTTCCATCTTTAATAGCGTAATTATAAACTGGTGCTACATAAAATTCATTATTGAGTCTATCGTTTGCTTCTATCATCTGTTCAGCATACTTTACAAAATCAGATCCTCTATTCCAGTAGTAGTACCCAGCAGTAGCATCATTAGATATTTGTTTCTTTTCTGCTACTTCAGTTACATATCCTTCTTCATCTGTCTTTGCATATGACCATTTAGGTCCTTGGCCTTTAAAGCATGGCATACCTCCATCATGTAGACTTAACCTACTAAAGGTTTCACTAGGATTGTAGTCAATCATTTGATCTGAGTTAAAACTTAGTAGAGGAACACGATTATTAATAAACTCTTTTGCAGTAAGTAAAGTACAAGCAGCACCTTCAGTTATTCCATTTAGTTTAATTATTTCTATATTATCATGTCCTATTATTTCGTTGAATATAGAAAAATCATACTGTTCATAATCAGCTTTTTGACATAAAATTATAAACTTAAAGTTTTTATCAAACTCTATATTTAAATTTTCTATAACTCTACGTATCATTGGTTTTCCTTCTACATCTATAAACGGTTTAGAGTCTTTATACCCTTTTTGTCTAAATCTTGATCCTCTTCCTGCCATTGGCAGTACTATGTTAAAAAATTGTTTCATATATTTTATTAGAAATTGTTGTACAGTCTTCTTTGGTTGGATGCATAGTTTCGTTTTTAGTTATATCAAAATACAGAAACTTATCTAAATTTAAATCACTTGATTTTTTAATCTTTTGCACATGTCCTGATATTGAATCAAATGCTATAAATAGGTAATTAAGTTTTTTATGCTCTAAATATCCCTGTAATGCTAGTACTTGAGAATAGTACAAAGAGAACATATCTTCTTTATAATTAGGGTTATATGTAACCATTGCTTTTACATATTCTCTTTTAGCAAGATAGAGTGCTTTAGCATTTTCGTCTTTTCTTAAATCATCGCAAACTATATCTGTTTCATCAGTATCGGTAATAAGGTGTAAAGGAGAGCTAATTCTTCGATATCTATGTAGTTTAGAAGTAAATCTAGGTTTTTCAAAATCAGCAGGAGTAACGTTTATATTCCATCCTGAATATGAAAAATAATGTCTATGAGGCCATGTTAACCCTATTACTACACTTGTATCTATACTATCTAACTTATTTAAGTGGTGTATTGAATTGGTAAAAATAGAACCAAACGATTGTCCGTTTTTAGCTTGATTATACAAAGTAGTATTTGTAAGTTCTGCTAATTTAACAGGCCAAGTGTCTTCGTCTTTTAGCCCATCACCAGCAGTAAAACTACATCCGTTTATATATAAGTTTTTCATATTGTTCCTATTCCACATTTATATCCGTCTTCTCTTTTAAATTCTTTAGCTTTATCTATCCCTATCCAGCTACTTTTTACTTTGTCTCCAAATAAGGATTTATAGTATCTTTGTTGTTGTATTCTTCCGTCTATTAAAAAACTAAAATCAGTATTAAAGTGTTCTTTTAACTTAACCATATTAGTAGATGCATTACAATTGTATTTGGCAATATCAGGTCCATCGTCTAAAACAAAGTCTACATCTTTTATTAAACTCATATCATGATTATAGTAACAAGTTTGATCATTATCAATAGTAACGTCTACTAGATGTACTTGACTATTCTTATAAAAACCTGATCTTTTACCTAATTCGTAATACTCTTTGTTGTCTTCAAACGAAATAACGCTACCGCCGTAATTTAGATCTTTAAAAATTGTGCTTATAAGTAGTGTAGTAACTCCGCTACCATATTCTACTATATTTTTAGGTCTCTTACTATGAATATACCCTGTTAAGTATAAAGCTACAGCCATTCCCACACCGGTAAACTTACTACTCCAGTATCCGTCGTACCATAGATCGTAGTATTTAGGAAAGTTTATTTGAAAATACTCTCTTAACTCTACTATTGACTTATCGTTATGTTTAATAAACTCAAAATAATTCATATTTTCCTAAACACTCTTTAATTATATCTTGAGAAGATAAATAAAAAGTTATCTCTTTCTTTTCAGTATTTACATCTAATAAAAGATAGGTATTTTCATTGTCTATCTTTCTATAGTCTTTAAACTTAGACCTAATATAATATCTACTTTTTTTACTTTTTGGTAAAATAAAAGGTACATCTGATTTAGCTAAAGCTGTCATAGCAAATCTATGTAATCCGTTACCTGGAAAAGAATTAGCTGAGACTGCTCCTAATATAGGAAATAATAACCCATCTCTTTTTACAGATATATAAGATAAAATTGGAAACTCAAAGTTCCAATCTTTCCATATTTTATCATAGTTTTTTATAGTTTCATTTATATAGTCTATATCATTCCAATCTTCTATTTCGTTAATAAATTTTTTTATTATACTTACATCAGTACCTTCTAACAACGCTAGATTCTCTTCTATAATTTTATACGGTATTTCCAAGTAAATATTTTCTCTGGATGTAATACCTTTATCTACTCTCAGAAAATATTCTTTCCAATCCCAAGTGCCGAATCCAGGAGTTACTTTACCGTCTCTCAACTGAAAATTAGGCATATCTCTTTTTATATAATTTGGATCATAGTTTTGTTTGAATGCTCTTTTTCCGTAAGCTTCAAATTTTATTATCTGTAAATCATTAATATTAATATTTTTATGATTAAATATAGTATGTAATTTTTTTACTCTAGGATCTGTTAATTGATCTTCTGTTATTCTTAAAAAATAATGACCATTCTGTTCTTGTACTTTACATTCATCAAAAGAACTTATAGTATCTTTATATCTTTTTAATACATCTTCTATGTCTAATATATCAAAAGGTTTAAGATCGTTAAAAAACGGTTTCCAAAAATTTACACCTGTGTTTTTATGAAGAAACATCTATAATTTTATTAAATCGATAAAAAGCACTTGTAATTTCCTTAGATGGTTCATCTTCTGATGTGATATTTAGTGCGATTGCTCTTCTAACTCTACGATGTTTATTCACCACTCTATGCCAGGTTGGAAAATGCTTGTCTCCAGGGCAAAAGATTAGTCCTCTATTTTGTTTCCATTGTACTTCCTTAGAAAACTCTCTATTTTTATCTAATAAGTAAGTTCCAGTATTACCGAAACAGTAGATTACGAGAGTCCATAACTTAGTTACATGATCCATATGTATTTCCTGTTCTGTGTGGGGTGCGGATGATAGCCAGTGCACCCTTGCCCATGAATGATATGGTTCTCGAAATCTCATAGGTTTATAAATTTTTAAAATATCATTTTTTATTGTATAGAACTCTCCTAAAAGTTGATAATATAGAGAGTAATTAAATAAAAATTCTTCTTCTTTTGAAAAATCATAATTTAAAATATCATCTACTATATAATGTGTAAATGGTTCATTACAGGGATTTTTTATT
>Ga0208899_1000139_pt1 | contig 44651 bp, 66 predicted proteins | sample VirMetDEL_Nov_24_FD_184518 | JGI IMG/M metagenome (GOLD analysis project Ga0208899, IMG submission 184518) | Aqueous microbial communities from the Delaware River and Bay under freshwater to marine salinity gradient to study organic matter... | ecosystem: Environmental > Aquatic > Marine >... | reverse complement strand
TCCACCATCTAGCTTAGATGCACCACCTGCGCCAAACGGATTCAGGCACAGATGGATACGAACTGAAGTTTTAGGATTTGACGATACTAAAAACATGTCAGGTAAAATGAGATCCGGATGGGAATTGGTGAGAGCCGATGAATATCCAGACTCAGAGTATCCACAACTGAAAGACGGCAAATACGCAGGAGTGATCGGAGTTGGAGGCCTTGTGTTGGCAAGGATACCAGAAGAGATCGCAAAATCTCGTGAACAATATTTCAGACAACAAACTGAAGCACGAGACGAAGCAATAAACAACGATCTTATGAAGGAGCAACACTCAAGTATGCCGATCAATAGTGAGAGGCAGAGTCGTGTAACTTTTGGTGGTACAAAGAAATAATTTCTTTGTGATATCAAGTTCGCGATATTAATAACTAAAACTAAGGAGAACCATTATGGCAACTAACCAAGACGCAGCTTTCGGATTGAGAGCTATTGGAAAAGTGGGTCAGAATAGAGACAACCAAGGTTTAAGTGAATATAATATCGCAGCAAGTGCAACTGCAATTTACCAAAACGATCCAGTAGAAATGTTAAATACTGGAACGATTGGTGTCGCAGCAGCAGGTGATGCTTTATTAGGTTCATTAAACGGTGTTTTCTATACTGATGCATCAACAAGCAAGCCTACGTTCGCTAACCATTTAGAAGCTTCTAACACAGCTACTGATATTGTTGGCTTCGTAGCCGATGACCCTTACGAAAGATTTGAAATACAAGTAAACAGTACGTTTGCTGTAACTTCAACTTTCTTAAACGGAGACATTGTATACGCAGCTGGAGCTACGCCAAACTACATTTCAAAAGTGGAGTTGAACAACGCTACAGTAACAACATCAACAGCCCAAATAAGAGTCATTGGTGTGACTAAAGATATTGAAAACAACAATAAAGATAGCTCGACTATATATTCAGCTAACGTAAATGTTGTTGGAGTTATCAACGAGCACCAACTTAAGGGTACAACCGGAGTATAATGGAGGATAACTATGGCAATAAGTAGAGGACAACTAGTTAAAGAACTAGAACCAGGTTTGAATGCATTATTCGGCTTGGAATATAAAAGATATGAAAATCAGCATGCTGAAATTTTCGACACAGAAAACAGTGACAGAGCTTTTGAAGAAGAAGTAATGTTATCTGGTTTCGCGAATGCTCAAGTAAAACCAGAAGGATCTGGCGTAACTTTTGACAACGCACAAGAAACTTTCACTGCTAGATACACGCACGAGACAGTAGCTCTTGCGTTCGCAATCACTGAAGAAGCGATTGAGGACAATTTGTATGACAGACTTGCGTCTAGATATACAAAAGCATTAGCTAGATCGATGGCAAACACTAAGCAAGTAAAAGCTGCAAACGTATTAAACAATGCGTTTGATTCTGCATTTGCTGGTGGTGATGGTAAGGAGCTTTGTGCTACTGACCACCCAACGATAGCTGGAACTTTCTCAAATGAATTAGCGACATCAGCTGATCTTAACGAAACATCGTTAGAGCAGTCTTTAATTGATATCGCAGCGTTCACTGATGAGAGAGGTCTTAAAATTGCAGCAAGAGGAGTAAAAATGATTATTCCTTCTGAGCTTCAATTTACTGCTGAAAGATTGATGAAATCTGTAGGTAGAGTTGGAACAGCTGACAATGATATTAACGCAGTAGTATCAATGGGGATGGTTCCTCAAGGTTATGTAGTGAACAACTACTTAACTGACACTGATGCGTTCTTCATCAAAACAGACGTACCTAACGGTATGAAAATGTTTGTTAGAAGTCCAATCAAGACAGCTATGGAAGGTGACTTCGATACTGGTAACGTTAGATACAAAGCTAGAGAGAGATATTCTTTCGGATTCTCAGACCCTAGAGGTATCTTCGGTTCACCTGGTGCGTAATCACTAGATTAACTGAATAATTAAGGGCGGCTCTTGTAGCCGCCCTTTTTTTATGGTATAAAGAAATAGAATGAAAATAGAGAAAGAAGTAATAGGAAAAATACAAAAAGACTATTTATTTTTGGTTGGTAAAGTAAAAATAAATGCTGAATATTTTATAGATAAAATAAAAGAAGATATTAAATCTTCTAAAAATAACTACGCTACAAATGTTGTTGGTCTTATGACTGATTGGCGATATTTTTGTTCTGACAAAGAATTTATGAAAATAATTTATCCTGTTTTAGATAAAGTTGATAAACATAAATTTATAAGACCTTATGAATTAAGTCTTGCTTGGGGTATAGCAGAAGGCTTTGGTGGTAGAACAATAGAACACGCTCACACACCATCTGTAATTTCAGGAGTTTTGTATTTAAATGATCATCACCAAGATTTAATATTTCCTGATATAAACGAAAAAATTACACCGGAAGAAGGTAAAATTGTTATGTTTTCTTCAGAATTAAAGCATAGTTGTGACAGAAATATTACAGAAAAAGTAAAATATGCCATAGCATTTAATTTTAATGAGGTCTTTCAATACTAATTAAATTTTGATATACCATACAAACCCATGAAAAATTTCCGAGTACAAATCAGAGCATACGGCTACTACGCTGACTTCAATCTTTTGTCAGAAGATGAGGACAAAGCTTTTGAAGATGCACTAGTTGACAAGCTAGGAAAAAATGATATTGTATGGGAAAAAGATGGATTTATTAGTAAATCTAAAATGTGGTTAACCTATGAGGAGGTTATAAATGACACACGTTCAAGAACTCTACACAAAGAAGAGAGGACTGGAACTTGAGTGGTCGCAGCACTATAATCAAGAGAAAAGATATACTCTTGATATGGTGAGAATTGATGACAGAATTAGACAAGTCATCAGTCACATCAAATTAGCTGAAGCACAAGTTGCTCAACAGACTAATAAGATAGAAGACGCTGCACCTGACGTATCTGTAGCTACGTAACACAAAAAACGCTACATCGCTGAAATCGCACTTTCTTATAAGGTTCTCTTGCACTCTATTAAAATCTGCTATATATCTAAATCACTATACAATTAATTAGAACATAGACGCGTATAGTCGACGGCCTAGAGACTATGTTCGGAAAATTAGGAGGATAAAGATTATGGCAAACACTACATTTAAAGGACCAGTAACTTCCCTTAACGGATTTATTGGTGGCCCAAATGTAAACGCAGGAGACACTCAACAAGGTGGAAAAACTCCTTACACTGTAACAGATGCTAATACTATTAGTGACGGAACTAATACTTTAGAAGCAGCTGATAACCAAGGTGTATTAGTTTACGTACAAGATGGTGCTGCAGGTGCAGCTGTGTATGCTTTTTCAGATGGTACAAACTGGAAAAGAGTTGATACACTTGCGAATATTTCTGATTCGTAATAAATAATAATGTGGGTGAGAAACTTCGAGACTTTTTGATCTTGATACTCACCCACGCCAATAAGGAGAAAAAAATATGTCAATGCAAGGTGATGTAAAAGCAGTACAAGTAACAACAGTAGGATCTGTGTTTGGTGGTAGAACTAGATTAAGAGGATTAGTTCTTTCTAATACTACAACTACAACAACTACAGGATCTGTAAGTTTTAGTGATCAGGATGCAGTTCAGTTTACAGCTGAAGTTCCTCCAGGTGATGTTTTTTCTTTCAACTTTCCTTCTGATGGAATTTTGTTTAAAGGATTTATTACTTGTAACGCAATAGCAAGTTCTAAGTGTACTGTATTAATAGATAAATAGGAGGGTAGATGGCTAACACTACTTCCGGTACAACAGTATTTGATAAAAATTTTTCAATTGATGAAATCATTGAAGAATCTTATGAAAGAATTGGTTTAGAACCAAACGCTGGTTATGATTTAAAATCAGCTAGAAGATCTCTTAACATATTATTTCAAGAGTGGAGTAATAGAGGACTTCATTATTGGGAAGTAGCAAATAACTCAATTACATTAGTTGATGGTCAAGCAGAATACACAATGTTTAGATCAACAAGTGATGGCACGTCTGATGCTACAGCTGTGTATGGAGTTGATGATGTTTTAGAAGCTGTTTACAGAAATTCTTCAAACGTAGATACACCTCTTACAAAAATAAATAGATCAACATATCAAGGTCTTTCTAATAAAACATCTGAAGGAACACCTTCACAATATTTTGTACAAAGATTTATAGACAAAGTTACAATCACTTTATATTTAACTCCAGGTTCAACAGAAGCTGGTAATACAATTAATTATTATTATGTAAAAAGAATTCAAGATGTAGGTGATTATACGAACGCAACAGATGTACCTTATCGTTTTGTTCCATGTATGTGTGCTGGTTTAGCTTACTATCTTTCTCAAAAGAAAGCACCACAAAGAACACAAGAATTAAAATTGTTATATGAGGATGAATTACAAAGAGCTTTACAAGAAGATGGTTCTTCATCTAGTTCTTACATAACACCAAAAACTTATTATCCAAATGTCTAATTTTTCAAAAGGTAAATATGCAAAATTTATATCTGATAGATCAGGTATGGAATTTCCATATACTGAAATGGTTAGAGAATGGAATGGTTCTAGAGTTCATGTATCAGAATTTGAACCTAAACAGCCACAATTACAACCAAGAGCTCACGGAGCAGATCCTGAAGGTTTACAAAATGCAAAACCTGATAGAACAGAACCAGCTGTAGCTAGTATGCTACCTAGTAATCCAATAAGTACAACAGCAAATTCTTCAACTATATCAATATCGGAACCTAATAATGGAAGAGCTCTAAATGATATAATAGAACTTAGAAATGTAGACGGATCACCAGGAGGACTAGCTTTTACGGTATATGAAACTTCTTTTATTATTACTTCAGTAACAACAAACAGTTTTACCTTTAATTTAAATACAACAACTGCTATAACTGAAAAAGCAGGAGGATCGGTTGTAACAGCAGGACCAGTAACATTAACACCATGACATACGCAGAACTATTAGCAAAAATAAGAAATTACACAGAAGTTGATTCTAATGTGTTTACAGATTCTATATTAGATGGATTTATTTTAGATGCTGAAGAAAGAATTTTTAGAGATTCTGACTCTGATAATAATAGAAAATATGCTACAGCTACAATTGTTGCAGGTCAAAGATATGTAAATACTCCTGACGTAGGAAACACAGAAACAGCTGTTATTAGATCAATTCAAATCGTAAACTCAGATGGCGTAGGGCAGTCTACAAATAGATCTTTTGTAGAATATAGAGATACAAGCTTTATATCAGAGTTTAATCCAACAGAAGCCCAAGGTGTACCAAAATACTATGGTTATTGGGATGATAATGAAATAGTTATAGCTCCTACACCCAATGCAAATTATACCATGCAGATAAATTATATCTTGAAACCAACTGGATTATCGGCTACTAATACGACTACATATTTAAGTACGAATTTTCCCAACGGACTTTTATATGCATCCCTTGTAGAAGCCTTTGGCTTTCTTAAAGGACCGGCTGATATGATTCAATTTTATGAACAAAAATATCAGAATGCGTTACAAGGATTTAACATAGAACAAATGGGCAGAAGAAGACGTGATGAATACCAAAGCGGATCGCCACGTTATTCGAAACAAGGTTAAAAGTTAAAGGAGTAAAAAATATGGCAATAACACAAGCGGTTTGTAATTCATTCAAGAAGGAACTGTTAGAAGGAGATCACGAATTCCAATTTACTGGAGGTGATACTTTCAAACTTGCTCTTTTTGTTTCTACTGCTACATTGAATTCATCAACTACAGGGTATTCTACTTCAGGTGAAGTTAGTAACTCAGGTCAATATACTGCAGGTGGTGGAACTCTAGTAAAACCAAATCCAAGTACTTCAGTTGCATCAGGTGTTGCAATTGTTGACTTTAATGATTTGTCTTTCACTGGAGTAACAATTACAGCTAGAGGCGCTTTAATCTACAACACAACAATGGGTGGTGGTTCAAATACTACTGACGCTGTTGCAGTTTTAGATTTTGGAGCAGACAAAACAGCAACTTCGGGAACATTCACAATTCAATTTCCGGCTTTCACAACAGCAGCAGCGATTCTAAGAATTGGTAACGCGTAATAGGAGGAACCTATTATGGCCAATACTTGGGGCACGTTAAGTTGGAATACTGGTTCATGGGGTCAACAGAATGATATTTCTGTTACCTTAACTGGACAACAGTTAAGTAGTGCCCAAGGAAATGTTGGTACATCAACTGAAATTAATTCAGGTTGGGGTAGATTAACTTTTGGTGAAAATGCTTGGGGTATTTCAGGCGATTTATTAGTTACAGGTATTGGTTTAGAAGCTGGCCTTGGAACAGGCTCAGTTGTTATTGATGTTCAAAACGCAATCAATGGTCAACAACTAAATATAGCTCAAGGAACAATAACAGCAGAAGGATTAGCAGAAGTTGATTTAACAGGTTTAGGTTTAACAGCTCAAGAAGGAACAGTGGATCCTGGTCCTGATGTTGTATTAAGTGGTGTAACTTTAGGAGTTGCAGCTGGAAATGCAGATGGATTTAACGAAGAAGGTTGGGGTAGAACTCAATGGGGAGAAGAAGCATGGGGTGCTTCAGGTATTTGGGCACAAGCTCCTGTTACTGGAATTGGGTTAACAGCTAATCTTGGTTCTGTTGTTGCAACACCAAATACTTTAATTAATTTAACTGGAATTGGATTAGAAATAGAAGAGGGAATATTAGATCCTTCACCTGATGCTACAGTTACAGGTATTGGTTTAAATGTAGGTCTTGGTATAGGAACAGTTACAGCAGGCGCTGATATTCAGGCTACAGGAAATGGATTAGAAATAGCTCAAGGAACAGCTGTTTTAGATGCAAATACTTTAGTAGATTTAACTGGACAAGGACTAGAAGTTGGGTTAAGAAATGCTGTAGCAGGTGCTTCTGCACTTGTTTTACCTACTGGGTCAGCAATGGCTATTTCATTAGGAAATGAAAATGTTCAATCTTGGCAACCAGTAGATACCGGAACAGAAGCTTCTTGGATAGAAGTTGACACCGCCGCTTAAATTTTATAAATTAAACAAATAAGGAATTTAAAATATGCCATCAAGTTATAGTACAGATTTAAAACTAGAGTTAATGGTCACTGGTGAAAAAGCTGGTCTTTGGGGTGACATTACAAATACAAACTTAAACATTGTTCAACAAGCAATTGCTGGAAGAGAAGCTATTTCTGTTGCATCTACAAACGCTATTACTTTAGCGTTTACAAATGGTGCATTATCAAATGGTAAAAATGCTGTAATTGATATTACAGGTACACCTTCAGGTGATTGTACAGTTAATATTCCTGACGGAATTGAAAAAACTTATATAGTAAAAAACTCAACTGGTGGAACATTATCTTTAACAGTTAAAACAGCATCAGGATCTGGAGTAACTTTTGGTGACAATGAAAAAACAACTAAGATTCTTTACTCAGATGGAACAAATATTGTAGACACTGGTTTAACTGATCTTTCTTCAGACTACTCACCACAATTATCTGCAGACTTAGATACTAATTCACAAAATATTCAATTTGATGATGCTCATGGTATTAATGATGATTCTGGTAATGAACAAATTGTATTTCAAAAAACAGCATCTGCTGTAAATCAATTTGATGTTACAAATGCTGCAACAGGAAATGCTCCTAATTTATCAGCAACAGGTGGTGACACAAACATTGATCTTAATATAACTCCAAAAGGAACAGGAAGAGTTACATTAAATGGTAGTGGTAAGATTCAAGGTCTTGCTGAAAAAGTAACCGTTGATGGTACATTTTCTACAAACGTTGTAATTGATACACAAACACAAGCAGTTATTTTAAGTACAGCTGCAGCATCTGGTAATTTTAAAATTAATTTAAGAGGAGACGGATCTAATTCATTAGACGCTGTAATGGATATAGGTGAGTCGATTACTGTTGCATATATTAATAAAAACAATAACAACACGTGGGCTGCTACTTCTTTTGTAGTAGACAATAAAACAACAAACGTAACTATTGTTTATCAAGGTGGATCTTCATTCACTGCAGGAAACGCAACATCAAACGATACATATACTATGACGGCAATAAAAACTGCAGCTTCTACGTTTACAGTTTTAGCTTCTCAAACACAGTTTGCATAATAGGAGGACATAGAAAGATGCCAATTTTAACAACAATAGGTTCAGCATCAGTAAAAGGTTTCGGTTTCGGAGCTGGTGGTGGACTTACAGCTACAGGTGGAACTATCACAGAGTATGGTGGATTTAGAGTACACACCTTTACTTCAAACGGAACTTTTGAAATTGAAGCAGGCGACACAAGCGAATTAGATGTAATGGTACTCGGCGGCGGTGGAGGCGGAGGTCAAAATCACGGCGGAGGTGGCGGTGCATCAGGAGCAATCGTATTAACACAAAACGCAAGCGGACCCGCTTCTTATTCAATCTCAATTGGCGGCGGAGCAGGTTCTTTTGGAACTGGAGGAAACACAACTGGATTTGGTCAAACAGGCCAAGGTGGTGGCCGAGGTGGCGGATTTCGTCAGGGCGGCGGCTCTAGCGGCGGCTGCGGCGGCGGAGGGGGTGGCGAACCTACCTCAGGAGGATCTTCTAACCAACCAGGAGTTCAATCTCCGTGGACAGGATCTAGTTTTGGTACTTCAGGCGGAAGCGGCGGAGCAGGATCTCCACAACACGGCGCTGGTGGCGGCGGTGGCGCGGGCCAAGCAGGAACTGGAGGATCGGGTAGTACCGGAGGACCGGGTGGCGCAGGAATTCAAAATGCTTTTCAAACTGGTTCAGATCAATATTATGCTGGCGGAGGCGGCGGCGGAACTTGGCAAATGGCTGCTGGTCAAGGCGGTCAAGGAGGAGGCGGAAACGGCTCTGTACAAAACGGTCAAGGAACAGCTCCTTCTGGAACAGGATTTGGTTCTGGCGGAGGCGGAAATGGCGGCCAAAACAGAACAGGTGGATCTGGTTCAGGTGGAATTGTAGTAGTGAGGTACCCTATCTAATGGCTAAATATTGGGCAGAAATAAATAATTCTAACGAAGTCATTGAAACAACTGTATTTCAAGATGATGTTACTACAGCAGAAAAAGCAGCTGCTGTTAAACCTTTAGCTGATTCTAATAATCAATATGTAGAATATTTTTTAGATGGTGGTTCAAGAAAAATTAGGGCAAGTATTGGTTATACTTATGATTCTAGCAATGATGCTTTTGTAGAACCTAAACCATCTGAATCTTTTACTTACAATACTTCTACAGGTAAATGGGATGAACCGTCAGGAAAACCTGAAGGTTATTCATATTGGGACGAAGACGCTAATACTTGGCAAACTGCTTAATTAAAATTAGGCCCAGTTATCCAACCTACTAAAGCATCTCTTTCACCTTTTATTACAGGTTTAACTTCGTGTGGAAGGAAAGAAGGAAAAACAATTATTGTTCCTTGTTTTCTATTCATTTTTGTTTCTTCGTTTGCATCATATAAAACTAAATCTCCACCTTCATATTTTTCAGGATCTGTAAGTTGAATTGAAAAAGATAGTTTTCTAATTACACTACTAAAAAGTCTATCAGTGTGTTTAATATACTTTTCATCTTTACCATAAGTAGTAAATTGTAGACTTTCATAAATACCATAAAGTTTAAAATTAAAAAAATCTTTGTTTAAAGATACAATTGCATCAGTAATTTTTCTATATACATCTTGTATCTCCTTATGAGGTGTTAACCATCTAACTTTATTTTTTCTAATTTCATAATTTAATTTTTTATCTTTTCCTACAAAAGCTTCTTCAGGATCCATTGATTTTGCAAAGAATACAAGATCCTCACATTCTTTTTTTGTTAATACATTATCTGCATATGCATAGTGATGTACTTTGTCAGCCTCAAATGGCCAAATTGGACTTATCATTTATATACCTCTCTGTTTCTGGAAACCATAATATATCAATATCTGATTTCTTAAATGTTTTTATTGCGTCTTCATAAGATTCAACTAAAGCCTCTCCAGCAAGATTAAAGGATGTGTTTAATAAAACAGGAACATTAGTTAAATATTTAAATTCAGTAAGTAATTCAAAAAAATGAGGAATAGAGTTGTTTACAGTTTGTATACGACAAGAATTGTCAACATGAATTACACCCGGTATAATATTTTTTTTCTCTTTTCTAACAGGAAAAGAAATAGTCATAAAAGGAGATTCATTTAAACCATGCATATTAAAATACTCATTTGCATCTTCTTCTAAAACAGAACAAGCAAACGGTCTGTACCATTCTCTTTTCTTAATTTTATTTACTATGTCTTTGGCATTTTTATTTCTTGCATCAAATAAAATAGATCTATGTCCTAAAGCTCTAGGACCTGATTCTGCTTTTCCATAATATACTGCAACTGTTTTTTGTTTAGATAAAGCTTTTGCTATATCAGCAACACTACATTTTTTTCCAACAGGTTTAATTTTTTCTTTAGTATGATTAAAAAAGGTATGAACTAATTTACGAATTGTTTTGTCTTTGTTTAATGTTCTATGTAAGTCCATAGCTGCACCAAGACTATTTCCAGAATCATCTGCTAAAGGTTCAAAATAAAAATTTAAGTGAGGTAGCTTTTCAATTAAATATCCGTTTGTTACAACGTTCAATGCATAACCTCCTGTTAAACAAACATTACGTATTCCTGTTTTTTTAACAAACTTCTTAACTAGATTAAGAACCATTTCCTGAGTTTGTTTTTGAACTTGAAAAGCATAGTCTGCATATAAAGATTTTCTTTTATCAAAGTTTTTATTTTGTAAACCAAAATGTTCTTTGTAACCTACTTCCATGCCGTGATAATGAAAATATAAATCATCATTCATTAAGTCAGGAAATTTTTTATCTTTTCCGTAACCAGCAAGACCCATAGTTTTTCCATTTTCTAAAACATGTTGACCAATTAATGTTGTTGCAGATTCATAGACTTTGGTAATGTTCATAGTGCTATCACCTTTTACTTCTGCATCTTTAAATATTTTTTTCATTTTAGAAACAAGCTGATGATTTTCTACATCATGGTCTTGTCCTTTATTAACAAGAAAATAATTTTTATATATAGTTTTAAAATTAGCAGGATACTTACAAGTAAATACGGATTCACTTTCTCTCATTCTATCTTCCATCATTGCACCATTTCTATCAATAACAAAAGTTAAAGCTTCTTTAAAACCACTATTGTTAAAAGCTAAAGTTGCATGAGCTAAATGATGATCCTGACAATATTTTATAATTTGACAACCTTTAGGGTTTTTTATTTTTGTCCACATATACATTTGTAACCAATCAACACCTTGAGAATTTGGTGTTGGGGAACATATAACTATTTTATCAATTGGTGTATCTTGATAATTATCTAAAACATAATTTAAAACAGTAAGTTGATTTTCACCTAACTCATCTCTTTTTTTACGTGTTAATCTTTCTTGTTTTGAAAAATATGTAATTTCTCCATCGTCTAAGATGCAAACACTAGCGTCATGGTAAGGAGATATTCCTAATATTCTCATTTAAAAAAATTAAAATTTGTATTGTACCTAGCTGGTTGATCTGTGCACGTCGTGCTTCGATGAGGCCTTGCTGCATTAAATAGTAACATTCTATTTGCAACAGATTTTATCTCAGTTCCATTTTCTAAAATGGTTTTACCATTATTGGTATTCCAATAAAAGAGAGCACCTCTATGCTCAAAGTCTTCATCCACATGACTAGCATGTGTTATGATTTTTTCTGTTCTAGGATAACAATTCATTTTAATTCTTATAAAAGCTTTTGCATCTAGTCTCAGTGCTAGGTTCTGAAAATGTCCCCAAAAGTTAGAACAAGGAGAATAGTCTTGATAAAGAATATGTGTAAAATATATATTTTTATCAAAGCTATTTACTTGCTTTTGAAAAAACCAAGGCATTTGATCACCCATAACCAAATCTTGCAATTGCTTGAAATAGGTCTTATCCATAAAATTATCTATGATAGTAAAGCCTAGATCTTTTTTATCGTTTTCTTTCATCATTTATGATATGGCTATACTCTATTATATAAAAATAGTCTAGTCAAATAAACAAAATTAGGTATTATAGACAGATATGCTTCAAAAAATTAATTTTAGACCAGGTTTTAATAAACAAGATACTGAAACAGGTGCTGAAGGTCAATGGACTGACGGAGACAATGTTAGATTTAGATATGGTCAACCAGAAAAAATAGGGGGTTGGTCAGAACTTGTTAATGCAACTTTAGCAGGTCCTGCTCGTGATCAACTTAGTTGGTCAGACTTAGATGGTAGAAAGTATGCTGCCATTGGTACATCTAAGTTATTAGTAATTTATTACGAGTCTGCTTTTTATGATATTACACCTGTAGAAGCAGATCAATCAGGTGTAACTTTTACAACCACAAACGGATCAGCTACAGTAACTGTAAATGTAACGGCAGCACAAGTTGCTGTTGGAGACTATGTAAAATTTAAAAGTGTAACATTACCTGGAAGTGGTACGTCTTTTGTTGCAGCAGATTTTACAACAAATGTTTTTGAAGTAACATCTTTAAGCGGAAGTAATGCATATACAATTACAATGCCTTCAAATGAAACAAGCTCTGGCATATCTTCTGCTGGATCAGCGACTCAGAATAGATATGTAACCATAGGACCCATTGCACAAACTTCGGCGTTTGGTTGGGGTACAGATACTTACGGTAGTGAAAAATGGGGAGAAGCATCAACATCTTCAAATGTAACATTAGATCCTGGTAACTGGTCACTGGACACTTTTGGTCAAACTCTTGTTGCAACAATTCACAACGGCAGAACTTTTACTTGGAATACTATTGCTCAAGATGGCCCATCGGCAATTGATACAAGAGCAGTTGTAATGACAAATGCACCTACAGCTTCAGTTATGACTCTTGTGTCAGATAGAGACAGACATTTGTTTCATATAGGAACAGAAGAAACTATAGGTAATACAGATACACAAAATAAAATGTTTATTCGATTTTCAAACCAAGAAGACTTTAATACTTATACTCCAACTGCAACAAATACTGCAGGAACATTTTTACTCGATCAAGGAAATGAAATTATAGCCGCTGTTCAAGGTAAAGATTATGTGTTGGTTTTAACTGATCAAGCAGCTTATGTAATTCAATTTGTTGGACCACCTTTTACTTTTTCACTTAGACAAGTTGGTTCTAACTGTGGGTGTTTATCACAACACACTTTGGTATATTCACAAGGAGCTGTATATTGGATGGGTTTCGGTGGAGGTTTTTTTAAATTTGATGGAACAGTAACACAATTAGGATCACTCGTAGAAGATTTTGTATTTACAACTGGAAACTCTAATTTAGGTATAAACTATGAAGCTAGTAAAATTGCTTATGGTGAACACAACAGTTTATACAATGAAATATTTTGGTTTTATCCAAAAGCAGGATCAGCTCAAATTGATAGAGTAGTAACCTATAACTATGTAGAAAATACTTGGTCAACAGGATCTTTATCCAGAACAAGTTATCAAGACAATCATACTTATTCATTGCCTTATGCTACTGAATTTTTAGCAAGCACTGTACCCTCTTTTCCAGTTATTAATGGTGCATCAAATACATACGGAGCAACGAGATTTTGGGCACATGAAACAGGCACTAATGCTGTTCTTGCTGATACTACATCGTTTGCTATAACTTCTTATGTAATATCTGGTGATTATGATTTAGACGCGCAACAAGGTTTAAATGGAGCAGGTGAAAATATTATGAGAGTATCTAGATTTATACCCGACTTTAAAAATTTAGAAGGTAATGCAAAAGTCACTTTAAGATTTAGAAACTATCCAGCATCATCCGAAACAACTGATAATAATTATCCTTTAGTTACAGGACCTTTTACAATTAATACTACAACTGAATTTAAAAGCACAAGAGTTAGAGGAAGACAAGTAAGTCTGAAAATTGAAAATGATGGTAAAGACCAGTCGTGGAGATATGGCACTTTAAGATTAGATATTCACGCAGGAGGTAGAAGATAATGGGTACAATAACACCAGTTTTTCCAGATCCAGTAGATGAGTATAAAGTTGATAATCAAAGACAACTTATTGAAGCCTTGGATACTCTAAAAAATCAACTTAATTTTGGATATAAACAAGATATAAGAAATGAGGAGGACCAGAAAAACTGGTTTCTTAGTTAATGGCAAATTTTTATAAAAGCGAAACTTTTAATTTAACAACAACTAATTTGACAACTGTGTTAACTATTAACACATCATCTGTTGCGATAGTTAAAGCAGTTCAAGCTAGTCATGCAACAGCTAGTAATGTAGATGTAGATCTATTTCTTAAGAAATTTGGTGGTTCTGATGTGGAGATATCACATGCGGAGTTAAACAAATCCTCTATAAATTTAGCTAAAGATATAATAAATATGGAAGAAGGTGATGTATTAAAAGCACAAGCAGATGCTGCTAATCAGATCACTGGACAAGTAAGCTATCTTCTGATAGATAGATCACAAGAAAATGGATAAAGAAATACCAAAAATAGAAACGATAACAAAACAAACTTTTAGAAGTAAGTCTACGGATAAATGTTATGATAGCAAAGAATTGTTTTTAGAAAATCATTCTATCGAAGATTTAGCTACAGACACTACTATTACTGTAACAAACAAAGGATTAGATTTGTTACAAAAAGTAATGGGCAGAAAGTAATTTATGCAAGAACCACGAGGTGGTACTGAATTACAGTTTGAATATTTAAAAAAGCATGTTGATAAAAGTTTTTTAGATAAAGTTCAAATAACAACTTCAGTTCCAGAAAAAATTCCGTTACATCCAACAAAGCCAAACATACTTTGGCAAAAAAATTCTTATGATCAACCTAATTTAAGACCTTGGTTTTTAGATAAAAACAATCACAAAAAATATGATTGGTATGTATTTAACTCACATTGGAATTATGAACAATTTAGAAAAGAGTTTGATGTACCAACAGAAAAATGTTTAGTAATTAAAAATGGAATAGATAATATTAAACCTAGAGATCTTCAAAAAAAAGATAAAAAAGTAAAATTAATTTTTCATCCTACACCTTGGAGAGGATTAAATGTAATGTTAGCAACGATGCAACTTATAAAAAATCCTAATATAGAATTAGATGTTTATTCTTCTTGTGAAGTATATGGCACAGCATTTAAACAAATGAATGATAAACATTATGAAGAATTATATTCTCAAGCTAAACAGCTACCGAATGTTAATTATATTGGATATAAACCAAATGAATATATAAAAGAAAATTTACATAAATATGATATGTTTGTTTATCCTAATATTTGGGAAGAAACTTTTTGTATATCTGCAGTAGAAGCTATGGCAGCTGGTTTATACATTATTACTACAGACTTTGGAGCTTTGTATGAAACTTGTGCTGAGTTTTCAACCTATGTTCCTTATCAACATAATCATTTAAGTTTAGCAGCTAATTTTGCTTTTGCTGTTGAAAATGCAGCACCTAATTTAAATAATCCTGGAATACAAAAACATTTAAAATTTCAAATAGAATATACAAATCAATATTATAATTGGAATAAAATAGGTATGGCTTGGACTAACTTTTTGAAAGGAATACTAAATGCAAAATAATACACCCATATGGATTAACCAACCTGTCAGTAAAAAAGTTTCTATTTTTGTAGCAACACCTTGTCATTCAGAATGTTCTATTCACTACACTCAATCACTTTTAAAGTTTCAACAAGTTTGTCTTGGTCAAGGTATTTTAGTTAGTTTTACGTTGTTAAAATCTTCTTTGGTTACTCAAGGTAGAAACCTTTGTGTTTCTAATTTTTTAGAAGAATGTGATAAACATCCTTATACTCATTTCTTATTTATAGATTCTGATGTTGAATTTAAGCCAGAAACAATATTTAAAATGATAGAAAAAGATGTAGATGTTATTGCTGCTCCTTATCCAATGAAAACTATTGATTGGAATAAAGTAGAAAAGAGAAAACAACCCAATATGACCGGAGAACAACTTTCTAGATTAGGTTTTATTTGGCCTATAAAAATAGAAGGTAGTAATCAAATAAAAGTTAAAGAAGGAGTTGCTGAAGTATCCCACGCTCCAACAGGATGTATGTTAATTAAGAAAAATGTATTTCATAGAATGATAAAGGCCTACCCTAATTTAGAAATTAAACAACCTACGATTATTAACGGAGCAGAAGTTCCAAGACCTTATTTTTACAATTTTTTTGATACCTATCATGAGCCTGAAACAAAGAGATATTATGGTGAGGACTTTGGCTTCTGTAAAAGATGGACAGCAATAGGTGGTAAATGCCATTTATATGTGTTAGATGAAATTTCTCACGTAGGAGAGTATCAATTTAAGGGTAAGTTGATAGATGACCTCACGCTTGATTTAAAAAAGATTGACGCCAAACAAAAAATTAAGTAAAGTGGACGTTCCAGGATTCAAGGCCTGCCTAATATTTAGCTAAATTATGACAATATCAAGAGGACAGATGAATAGACAATTATACATGGGCGGTGGTATTATGAATGCAATGCCAAGAGAACAATATGGTTTGGGAAGCTCACTTAAAAAAGCAGTTAAATCAATAACAAAAATTGCAGACCCTGTTATACAAGCAGCTGCAGTTATTCCAAATCCTTATCAACCATACGCACAAGCATATACTGGTGTAAGAGCTTCTGGTGTTGGTGGAGATTACCAAGGATTAGATATAGGTGGATTTGTTCCAGGAACAGGTGGCGGACAATATGGATTAAATCCTTTTGCAACTGGAAACATGGGACAATCAGGTTCAATATTTCAAACACCTGGATTTGGACAGCCAACAATTAAAGACATAGCTATGATGAGTACTTTCCCTGAATTTGAAAGACCAGAAGATATGAAAGTAGGTGTTGATATGGGAAGTACTAGAAGAAGCGGTGAGGGTATCCTAGGAATTTCAAATGAAACAATGAAAACTTATCAAAATTTAATTGCATTAGCTGCAGCAGGAACATTAGCTGGTTTAACTTACAAAGAACAACAAGATTTAAAAAATAGATTAGAAAACGAATTTAATCAATACAAAGCAGAAGTAGCTAAATATACAGAACGATATAAAGATCCTTCTAACTTAGCTAGATACGAAGTTGAAACACCAGATGAACTAAAAGATGTAGTAAGAGCACCAGTTATGGATGGTGGTATTATGAATGCTAGAATGAATTACGCTATGGGAGATACTGCAAGCGAAAATGCTATGCAAGCATCAATGTATGAAGGTTTACCTATTAGACAAAACCCTAAAGGTGTAACAGAAATGGATTTAAGAGAAACAGGTGGATTTATACCACCAGTTGGAATAAAAGAAAAAGAAGATGACATTCCAGCAATGTTATCAAATAATGAATTTGTTTTTACAGCAGATGCGGTAAGAGGTATGGGAGGCGGAGACGTAGAAGAAGGCTCTGAAAGAATGTACGCTCTTATGAAAAAATTAGAAGAAGGAGGCAAAGTATAATGGCATACCCACAACCATTTTTAGAACCACTAGGTGAAAGACTTTCAGACGTTCTTGCATCAACTTTACCTGCAGAAGGTCAAGCATATGATGTAACTGGCATTACGCCACAGATTTCTCAAGTCAGTCCTCTTATTCAAGCAGCTCAACAAAGAAGTGCAACACAAGCTGGATTAGGTTCTTTACAATTTTCACCAGATACCGGAGCTGTTACAGGTGTTGGTCAAGGTACAGGAGTTGCACAATACGAACCATTTTTAGATAGAGCAGAAGGTTTATTAGATCCATCTGCATATCAATCTTACATGTCTCCATATCAACAAGAAGTTATCGACACGACACAAACTTTATTAGACGAGCAACGAGCAGCGGGAAGAACAAGACTAGCAGCTGAAGCTATTGGCGCTGGAGCTTTTGGTAGTGGTAGAGAAGGTGTACAAAGAGCTGAATATGAAAGACAAAGAGATATTTCTGATGCAGCACAAATAGCTGCAATAAGACAACAAGGTTTACAACAAGCTCAAGCTTTACAACAACAAGCATTAGGAAACGTAACAACACTTCCACAAATTCAACAACAATTAGGAAGAGGAATTACTCAAGAGTTAGGTTTAGCTGGAACAGGTGCTCAACAATATTCACAATCTATTTTAGATGCCAATCAGCAAGCTAATATAATAGCACAACAATTTCCATTACAACAATTAACAGGAGCTACAAATGTATTTGGAGGAATTGCACAAGGAACTCCAGGAGCTGTTTATTCTCCTCCTCAAGTAACTTCTCCAGCTTTAACAGCAGCTCAAGCTTTTGGTACTGTTTATGGAGGACTATCACCACAAGGTGGTCTTGGTAGTTTGTATAGGTAGTAATTATTATGTCAAGAATTTTACGTAGACCAATGTTTAGAGGTGGCAGACCTAACCCTTATGGAACAGGTATTACTGCTAACTTAGAAAAAAGAAAAAATTATAACGAAGGATCATTAGATCCTGCAAGAACTGCATTTGCAAAACAAGTTGGTCAAGCTGTTCAACAACAAGCAACGCCTGCTTATGGAGAACAAGTTAGAGATTTTTTAAGAGCGTTTGGTGCAAGTGCTGCACCAGCTGGTCAGTTTCAAACCTTAGGTGGAGCATTAGGACAAACAGGTGCTAACTTTCAAAAGATGTTTGAACCTAAAATACAAAAAGCTAGAGATCTTGGACAACAAACATTTTTAAAAACATTATCAGGAACAAGCGATCAAAAACTTTTAAAATATCAAAAATTAGCAAAAGATCTTTGGGCTATTGAATCTCAAAAACCAGAAGATCAAAGACAATTTCAAAGTTATGATGAGACATTTGAATATGTAATTAGAACAACTGAATTAGAAGGTGTAGATAAATCAGATGCTTTAAGAACAAAAACGATAGAAGATATTACAAAAAGAATACAAACAGATACTTCTTTAAACTATGCTGATGCTAAAGCTTTAGCAGAAACACAATACAAAATAGCAAATGATGGAGACTTTAGAAGAAAAGTTGGAGGAAGATTAAAAGGTCTTATACCTAGAAATTTTGAATTAGAAACAACTACAGGTAATTATGTTTGGGCAGCGCCTGACAGAAATCCACCAAGTACTTTACAACCAAACAATGTTTATTTAGATCCCGTAACACGTAACTTATATTATTTCGATGGACAGAAATCATTAATATTATTAAAATAGGAGTAAGTAATGTCTTCAAAAACAGAACTTGAAAACAGTAAAAAATTACCACAAACTCCTAACTTGGATGAACTTCCTGATGTTGATGAAGTAGCGATCGAAACAGAAAATTATAGTCAACCTGCCTTTAAACCTGGAGATCTTGATTCAGATAAATTACCAGAATCATATAAACAAGGAGCGCCTGTTTTTACTACAGGATTTACCGCAGCAGAAAAATTATACAGAACAATAAAAGGGGAAGAAGTTCCCTCAAATGAATACACAATATTAGAAACAGGTGTTATTGGTGTGCTTGATGCTTCACTAAAAATAGCAAAAAACGCTTATACTTTAACTGGTGCGATAGTTGATGCATTGGGTGAAGAGAATATAAAAAAAGATGCAGGTTTATTTGCTAAACTAGAAAAAGATTTTGATGAGTCTGTTTTTGGAAAATTAGAAAGAGGAGCAGAAGAAATTGCATATCAAGATGCTGTAGGTAGATTAACTTCTGCATTTACTCAATTATATGTTGGAGGTAGAGCAGGAGCATCTGGAACTTTATATTTAGGAAATAAAGCTAAACAAATAGCTAACAATTATATAAAGGCAGCTAAAGTAGGAAAAGTTGCTAAACCAAATAAAAACATGGTTAAAGCTTTAGAAAAAGCAAAAGAATTAAATAAATTATCAGGTAAAAATAAATACATAGCTATAGGTATTGGTGGTGGAATTGGTGCAGGTCTTGTAGCAGAAACTGAAGACATAGGTACGTTAGGAGATATAGAAGCATTAAATGAATTAATTGGTTTTGATTTTCCAACACGATTAGATAGAGTAAAAAGAGAAGATGCTAAAGACGAAGCTGTTAGAAATTTAACAAACAGATTTAAGTTTGGAGCTGACACAGGTTTGATATCTGTTGTTGTAGGCTATGGTTTAGGAAAGGTAACAAATAAATTAATCGAGCAAGGAGATAAACTTGCTTATAGTAACAAAGCTATTGATAGATGGATAGATAGATTTGCAGCAGATTTAAGACCAAGAGGGTTTAAAGAACAAAAACTGTTTGAAGGAACTAAAAAAGTAGAAGGTCAAATTAATGCAGGACAAGTTACATCAAAAGATTTGATATTAGATATAGATAAAACATTATTTGATATTGCAAAACGATCCGGTATTTCAAAAGGTAGTCCAGCATTTAAAAGAATTATAGGAAGAGTAGATGAACTTTTAACAGGAGGTCAAGATGTAGTTAAAAATAATAAAATTATATTTAATGGTTTTGATTCAAAAACAATGAAAGAATTTAAAAAATTTGCAGACGAACTTGATATTACTGCAAATGATCAAAAAGCTATCGTCTCCGATTTAATAAAAATTAGAAATGAATTTAACATATTTAAAAATGCTTTGCTTACAAGTAAAAATTTAAATGTTGGTTCAAAACAATTTAACGAAATAATGTCTGATCGTATGAAAAATATGTTTACATCAGAATACAAAATATCAACAGACAGAAGTATTTTACCTTGGGCTAATTATAAACCAGCTGAAGCCAATGTAAATGCTGTAAAATCTGTTATAGATAGATATGGTAAATCAGAAGGAGTTAAACTAGCTGATACAGAATTAGATTTAATAGTAGATGATATTATAAAAAACGTACAGATAGATGAAGTAACTAAAACACCACGTTTCTTTATGACTAAATTAAATGCTTTAGATGATACACAAACACAGCTTATAAACATTGCAGATAGTTTTAAAAAAGGTGTTTTCAAACCTGGTAAGTTAATAAAAACAAAAGATGATTTACGAGATTTTCAAAGATTATTTGGACAAAAAAGAGATATCAGAAACACAATTATAAACACTATAAATGATTTAGCATCGATAGTTGCTAAAGATGAGTTGTATTCAAATGTATTAAAAAATAGTGAAGAGTTAATTAAACAAGGTAAACGAGCAGTTGTGTATCCAACAAGACTACAGGCTATAAAAAATTTACCTAACCAACAATTAATTACTAGTAAAAATGGTTTACAAATAAAATCGCCTTTAGGTGAGAGTGCTTACACAAATCCATTGAATGGATATTTTACAAGTAAAAAATTTGCTGACGCTTTACAATTTGCAGAGAAAATACCTTTTGATGAATTTGCTAAAAATGCTTTTTATAAACATTTAATTTTAATACCAAAAGGTGCAACTCAAATATCAAAAACAATATTGGGTCCTTTTACACATACAAGAAACTTTGTTGGTTCTAGTATATTTGCTATGGCTTCTGGTAATGTTTTTAAAAATCCAATTACAGTAGTTAAAAATTTTAAACAAGCTTTCAATACAGTTCAACCTCAATTACTTTATCGTAATTTACCTAAAGATCAGGCTATGTATAAATTTTTATTAGAAGAACAAGTAGTAAATTCTTCTGCTGTAGCAAGAGATATTGCAGGAGTATTAGATGACATTGGAAAAGGTGGGGATGTTTATCAAAGATTTTTTGGTAGATTTGGTCAAGGATTAAAAAATTTATATACAAAAGCTGGAGACTTGTATGTAGCTGAAGATGATCTTTGGAAAATTTTTTCTTTCTTAGGTGACTTTGATAGTTATAAAAAAGCTTACACAGCTGCTTTTAATGCAGGTAAAATAAAACAAATGCCTTCAGATTTAGAGTTAATGAAGACAGCTGCAAATTTAGTTAGAAACTATATGCCAAACTATGGCTATGTAGGTAGATTAGTTCAAGCTGTTCGGAGATTACCTTTAGGAAACTTCTTAGCATGGCCTGCTGAAATTTTAAGAAATGGTGTAAATTTAATTGAGATCGCTCTTAAAGAAGCAAAAAATCCTATCACAGCTGCAATTGGTTATAAAAGATTAGCATCTGCAGCAACAACGATAGGAATTGCCATACCAGTAATAGGTGAAGTAACAAGAAACTTATATGGTATAACTAAAGATATGGCAGCAGCAGCCAGAGAATTTGTTCCATACTATTCAAAAGAATCTATTATATTTCTTACTCGAGATGAGGATGGTTCACTAAATTACATAGATGCATCCGGTGCATTTGTTTATGATACTTTAACTAACCCAATTACTGCTGCGTTAGCTGCTGTTGAAGAACAAAGAGTTATTGATCCTTCAAAACCTTTAATACCTGGTTTATATGAAGGTCTGGCAAGAGGTATGTCAAGATTAGCTAGACCGTTTATTGAACCATCTATTTGGTATGCAACAATGCTAGACATTTTAGTTAGAGATGGAGAAACAAAAGAGGGTTATAGAATATGGAATGAAGATGCACCTCAAGGAGAAAAAATTTCAAAAGCAGTTGAGTATACAATAGAAGCAACAGCTCCTTTTTCTTTCAAACAATTTAAAAGATTAGGTTCTGCCATACAAGATAAACCAGGACCGAGAGGCGAGAAATTTAATGTAGATGATGAAATAGCAGGTTTTTATGGTTTAAGAGGAGTAAAACTAGATCCAATGAAAAGTATGCCATATAAAATATATGAATTTAAAAAATCAGTTGCAGGAACAAGAAGTTTATTAACATCCCCAACAACAAAAGGGGGAGAAATATCTAGAGATGATATTATTGAAAGATACTACATAGCTAATCGACAAAGATTTAAAGCTATGAGAAAACAAAAAAATATAAATGAGTTAGCAAGAATTTTAGAAGTTGATGAAGATGCTATGAAAAAACTTTACGTAGATAGAGGAATTAGAAAAGAATTTAATTTTATGAACGAAGGTGAATATTTGCCATTTAAAATTAGTCCAGGTTATAGCAAAAAAGTTAGAGAACAAAGAGAAAAATTAGAAGAACAATTTGAACAACTAACATTTGAAGCACCTTTAGATGAAGAAGTATTGCAAATTTTAAATGAAATGAAACAGGATATGACAGGTATGTCTTTAGAAGATAGGTATCAAGATCAAATAAGATTAGAAGATTATTTAACTGGTGAAAAAAGAAGTTCTTCTATTAATGATATACCAACACCACCATTACCGGAACAACCACAACCTAACCCACAAATTGTTTCAACACCACCAATGCCTATGCAATCAGGGTTGACCACAACAGAAAATGCTTTACTTTCAGATGAAGAAAAAGCTATAAGATTAAGACAAAGAGGTATTGTATAATGACTAAAGACAACGCACTACAACGAATAGACTCACACGAAAAACTTTGCAGAATTATGCAGAAACAAACTCACGACAAGATTCAAAAATTAGAAAATCAAATTACTAGAGTAGAAAGAATATTATTAGTATCTATGGGAGCAGTCATCACAGGTATGGGTGGTGTTATTTTAGTTCTCTTACAAAAACTTTAAATCCAATCTTTTAATTCTTCACCCATTATTTCAGTAGCAATGTTTACTTTGTTACGAAGAGAAGTAACTATTTTTGTATCAATAGTATCTTCACAAATAAGATCAATATATGTCATAGGTTTTTCTTGACCAATACGATCTATTCTAGCTTCCGACTGTTGTCTCTTTTCAAGATCATAACCATTAGAATAATAAATCATTGTTGATGCACCTGTAAGTGTAATACCATAACCTCCTGTTTGAGGTGTGCCTACAATAAATCTAACAGGACTTTCAGGGTCTTGTATTTTCTTAATAGCTTTCTGTCTATCATCTGTTGATGTATCACCATAATATGTAACAACTGTATTTTCACCATATTTTTTTGATATAGATTCTACAATTTTTTTAATATCATATCTGTAATGTGCCCATATAACAGCTTTGCCTTCAACCTCTTCAAGAATATCCATTAGTTGATTAATACGATTGCTTTTTACATCTTGAACTACACCATCATTAGATGTGAAATGACCACAAGTTATTTGATGTAATCTCATTAATTGAGTAATTACAGTTGTAGACGAAACTACTTTACCATTTAGAAATGCAATAGCTTCTTGTTTCATTTGTTTATAAAGTTTCTTTTGTTCATCAGTTAATTCTACTGTACGTTTTGAATATGTTTTCTTTGGTAAATCTAAACAATCATCTTTTAATACACGATATGAAAAAGGTTTTATTTTATCAGATAGTTCAGGTAAGTTTCTATAACCAACAACAAGTTGAATCATTCTACCTGATACATTTACTTGTTTAGTAATCGCATATCTAATTTTAAATGTGTAGTAAGATTCATGTCCTAATAAAAAAGGACTTAAAAAATAACATTGTGCAAATAAATCTAATGGTGATTTAGTTACAGGCGAACCTGTAAGTATTCTTCTATATTTAGAATTAATACTAATATCTATAATTGCTCTTGTTCTTTTTGCTTGAGGATTTTTTATAGAAGTTGATTCATCAATTGCCATTATAGTTTTATGAGAAGCTAAAAACTTTTTTGCAAAATCTACACCTTTTTTTGTAGAAAATGCTTCTACATTCATAATCAATATATGAAGCTCTGCACCTGTAGAAAACATAGGTTTTAGGTCTGCAGCATCAGGTTTAGTTCTCCATAAGCCAACTTTCTTTTCTATATAATCAGGCATATGACTCGGTATTTCAGAGTCAAACCAATTCTTATAAACACCTTTTGGTGCAATAATTAACGCACCATCTATCTTGCCAGCGTTATAAAGCATAGCAATGTTATCAATTAATACCTTTGATTTACCTGTTCCCATCTCCATAAAGTACGCAAAAACTTCTTTATCCCATGACATTTCAAGGGCTTTTTTCTGATGAGCAAAAGGCTTGCTTTTATATTTATAATGCATAATATATTTTAACTTTCTATTGGAAGCATATATATTATGTGCTATTAAATGTCAAGAAGGATATATTATTAATGTCAAAAGTCTTTGTTATACAAGACATACCAGGAACTAAAGCAGGAGCACCCAAAATAAATATTATTGGGGCGACACAATTTGGACAACTTAAAGTGTTATTACCTGAAAACTCTCAAATTATTTTGAGTCCAACTTATGTGGTAACAACATTAAAACAAAAATTAAAAGATTATACAGAAGAAGATTATTTATTATTAACAGGTGACCCAGCAATTATTGGTGTAGCTTGTTCAATAGTTTCTGATATTACAAATGGAAAATATAAATTATTAAAATGGGACAAACAGGAGAGGAGATACTATCCAGTTGAAATAGATTTATATAACAAAGGTTGACAATTAAAAAAAAATAAGTATATAGAAAGGTAAGAAAGTTATGACAAAAATTGATTTTGAAAATGATAGAATGCAATCTGTTGAGCAAATAGATTCTGCTAAACGATTATCAGATAAAATATTAGAACTAAAAGATTTTGAAGATGAAATTGCAAATGCCGAAGAGTCTCTAAAAAAATTAAAAGAAAAAGCAAGAGCAATTTCAAGCATTGAGATTCCAGCTATGATGGATGAAATGCAGATTACAAAATTAAAGCTAAAGGACGGTGAGGCTGTAGAAATAAAAAAAGTATACGGTGCGTCCATTCCTAAAGATAGACAAGAGGAGGCTTTTACATGGCTTCGTAACAACGGTCTAGGTGATATTATTAAAAATGATATTACCGTTACCTTTGGTCGTGGCGAAGATAACAAGGCAGCAACATATGCTAACCTTGCACGAGGTCAAGGGTTTGAACCTGTCCAGAAGATTGGAGTAAACCCAATGACACTCAAGGCACTGGTCAGGGAACGACTTGAATCTGGACAAGACGTTCCTGCCGACCTATTTAAACCGTTTGAAGGTAACCAAACAAAAATAACAAGACGTTAACTATAGGAGAAACGAGAAATGAGTAACGCGAAACAAATGACAAAGAGAGATGCAAATCTTCCATCAGCTTCATTATTTGAAGCAGATGCACAAGCTGGTTTTGAGAATGTGAAGACAGAAAGTCTGGCTCCACCTATCTTAAAACTTTTACAGAACGGTTCAGCTGAAGCACAGAAACGTAATCAAAATTATGTTGAAGGTGCAGAACCTGGAATGTTCTTAAACACTGTTACGAAACAGTTATACAATGGTGATCAAGGAATACAGGTTATTCCATGTCATTATAAACTAGAATACCAAGAATGGGCAGATTATGGAACAGGTTCAGGTAGACCCGAAATGATTTATCCTGACACTTCGGATATTCTAGAAAAAACTACAAAGGGACCTGATGGTAAAGATAGATTACAAAACGGTAATTACATCTTAACTGTTGGTCAACACTTTGTAATTATTATAGGAGACAAAGGTTCTGAAACTGCGATGATATCTATGAGTTCATCTCAAGGTAAAGTCAGCAGAAAATGGAACTCCATGATGAAGTCTATTAGTTTAGATGGTAAGAATGGTTCATTTACTCCACCATCGTTTAGTCACATTTATAAATTATCTTCTGTATTAAATACAGGTAAAGGTAATCAATGGTACGGCTACAACGTAGAGAAAGTTGGAATGTTAGAAAATGCTAATATGTATGAACGAGCAAAAAAGTTCTACGAAGGCATTAAAAACAAAGCTTAATTATATTGGGCGGTAGTAATGCCGCCCATATTAAAATGGAAAGTAAATGGACATACAGAAATTTAAAAAAATATTTGAAGGATCTAGTAATGCTTATGGTCAAACTCGAAAGACAGATGAGTATGATGACAGAGGTAAACACAAAACTAAATCAACAATAAAAAAATATCCTGTCACAGAAAAAATGTGGGTAGATCATTTAAATGGTGTTGATCCTGCGTTAGGTATCATACCCATAAACGAAGATAGTAAATGTAAATGGGCATGTATAGATATAGATGTTTACACTTTAAATCATAAAGAACTTATAGATAAAATTATTGCAAAGAAACTACCACTAACTGTATTTAGATCTAAATCGGGGGGTGCTCACGTATTTTTATTTACAAAAGAATTTGCACCTGCAGCATTATTTAGAAATAAATTAAAAGATATTGCAGCAAGCATAGGTTTTGCAAGATCAGAAATATTTCCAAAACAAAATCATATAAAAAAAGAAAGAGGAGATGTAGGTAGTTTTTTAAATCTTCCTTATCATGATGCAAATCAAACATTGAGGTATGCATTTAAAGAAGATGCTACAGCTATGACACTTGATGAATTTTTTAATCATTATGAAAAAATTGTATTAACAGAAGAACAGTTGGTTGCACTAAGTGTAAAAGAAGAAAAAGTAAAAGAAGATGATTTATTAAAAGGATCACCACCATGTCTAAAGATGTTAGCTAAAGAAGGTATACCTAACGGTAAAAGAAATAATGCTATGTATAACTTTGGTATTTACTGTAAGAAAAGATTTCCTGATACATGGGATACAGAAATTTTTGAATACAATAAAAAGTTTTGTCAACCACCTTTAGATAAAAAAGAGATGGATGAATTAATCAAATCAATTACAGGGAAAGAATATCAATACAAATGCAAAGATGAACCAATAGTTTCTTTTTGTAATTCTAGAAAATGTGTTAGACAAGAATTTGGTGTAGGTGATGACTTTACTCCTGGTTTAGAAATAAAAGAAATACAAAAATATACATCAAACCCACCTATCTTTTATGTAACAATAGGTGAAGACATTGTTGAATGTTCTGCTGTTGAATTACATGATCCTGATAAATTTTCTCTAAAATGTGTAGAGCAAATTAACCAAGCTATGTTACCTGTTGCAAAATTAATATGGAGAAAACAAATCAATAAATTATTACAAAGTGTTATACCTATTGAAGCTCCAGAAGCTATTAAGACAGACATACAATTAAAAGAATTATTAACTGACTTTATTACAAGAGCAAATGGTAAAAAGATAGAGGACATAAGAAAAGGTGTTGCATACACAGAAGAAGGCAAAAGTTATTTTAAATTTAAAAGTTTTTGGAATTTTTTACTTAGAAGTAAATCTTGGAATGTAAAATATGAAACTACTATGAGAATGTTACAAGTTCTTTTTGGTGCAGAGGAAGAGGTTGCTAAACTAGATAACAAATCAACAAGATATCTTATCGTAGAAAACGTTGAGATAGATAAACCAGTTATAAGAAATACAAAAATAAAAGAGGCGCCTTTTGCATAGAACACTTATAGCAGGTCCTCCAGGTACAGGTAAAACTTTTACTTTAACAAAGTATCTTGATAAAGAACTTAAAGAACATAAAACAGATCCACAAAAAATTATCTACATATCTTTTAGTAATGCTGCAGCTGATGAAGCAAACAGGAGAATAAAAAATAATTTATATCACATAGGAACTATGCATTCTTTAGGAACTAAAGAACTTCAAATAAATACTAAAACACAATTATTGAAAGGAAGTAGATGGAATAGTTTTAAAAATTTTTCACAGATATGTAGAGACATGTCTTTTGAATCCTATGTAAACGAAGCAGGTTATGTAGAATACATGAACCCAAATATGAAAGTAATTCAATATGCAAGATCTAGAAAACTAGACTTACAACAAGCAGCAATGGATCTAGATATCATACATTTAATTGATATTGGTTTTGTAGAACAGTTAAACAAAGATCTTATAAATTTTAAAGATGGAACAGGTATGGTTGAATACTCTGACATGATTTCTCAGTTTGTCGATAAGCGTAAATGTCCTGCTATCGATGTTGTGTTTCTTGATGAAGCACAAGATCTAAGTCCTCTGCAATGGGATATGTTTTTCTATCTGGAGAGCGTTTCCATTCGTTCTTACATTGCAGGGGATGATGATCAAACTATCTATACGTTTCAAGGTGCTAATCCTAAAATATTTATTGACTTAAAAGGAATTGAAGACCCTCAAATTAAATCAAGAAGAGTGCCTAAAAAAATACATAAATTAGCAGAGTCTATATTTCCATATATGTCTGAACGATTAGAAAAGAAATGGGAACCAAGAGATGCAGAAGGAAATGTTTATGAGGATGTTACATTAGAAGAATTAAATTTTAATTCTGGTAACTGGATGATTTTAGCTAGAACAAATAAAATGTTAGAACCTATAAAAGAATATTTATACGATAATCATTTAAGATTTGATGCAAAGAATCAAACTCTTTTACCTAAAGATATGTTAAATGCTTATAGAGTCTGGCATCGTTTACATCAAGGAGCCATTGTAAATAAAGAAGATATAAAAGATTTATGGGATTATTTAACTGTTAAACAAGGACACGTTGAAAGAGGTTTTGCTGGAGGAAAATCACTAGAAAATATAACTGGTGTTGATCTTGACCAACTAAAATCTGAACACGGGTTGCGAGCGACGGGGAGCTGGGAAACATTAAATTTTCCTGACGCAAGTAAAGACTACATTAGAACGATTCTAAAGAACGGTGATGATCTAATGAAACCAGCAAGAATAAAAGTATCTACAATACATGGTGTAAAAGGAGAAGAAGCAGACAATGTTGTTTTGTATACAGACATAGAAAAAATTATATACGATTCAGCATTAAAAGATCCTGATCCTGAGCATAGATTGTTTTTTGTAGGTATAACAAGAGCAAAAGAAAATCTGTATCTCCCGCAAGCAACGGGAGACTATCAATATAACATAGGAGGACCAATAGTATGACAGACGAAAGTATATTTAAAGATCTAGAACCACAAGAAAAACAAATAGGAGGCAAACATTATAAAAATTTTCACATTCAGCCGTACGAGTTTATTTCAAAAAATAATCTCTCTTTCTTCCAGGGCTGTGTTGTAAAATATGTTTGTAGATATTTGCAAAAGAATGGTGTAGAAGATTTAGAAAAGATAATACATTATTGTGAATTAGAGATTAAGAAATTAAGAGATATGAAAAGGAAGAAAAGATGAAATTAGCAAAAATGGATTTGATAACTATTACAATGTTTACTGCATTGTATTTTTATCAATGGATGGAATTTATTTTATAATGTTTTCAGTACAAACAGAATGGGATTGCCCCGAAAACTTTCCGGATTTATCCGATGCAAAATATATTTCAATTGACTTAGAAACAAAAGATCCTGATCTTAAAGCAAGAGGATCTGGTGCCATACAAGGTCATGGTGAGATTGTAGGTATTGCTGTGGCTGTAGAAGGATGGTCAGGTTATTATCCAATTGCACACGAAGGTGGTGGTAATATGGATAAAAGAATTGTTTTAGAATGGTTCAAAAAAGTTTGTGCAACAGATGCTGTAAAAATATTTCACAATGCAATGTATGATGTATGTTGGATTAAATCATACGGTATACCTATCAATGGTCACATTATAGATACAATGGTTATGGCCTCATTAATTGATGAGAATAGATTATGGTATTCACTAAACAGTGTATCATTTGATTATCTTGGAGAAGTAAAGAATGAGAAAGCTTTGAAAGAAGCTGCGGAGTCTTGGGGTATAGATCCTAAAAAAGAAATGTATAAACTACCTGCAATGTATGTAGGTTCTTATGCAGAGAAAGATGCTGAACTTACATTAGAATTATTTAAAGTATTATCTAGAGAAATTACAAAACAAAACTTAACAAACGTATTTGATTTAGAAACACAGTTGTTTCCATGTTTAATTGATATGAAGTTTAAAGGGGTGTGTGTCGATGTCGAACAAGCTCATAAATTGAAACAACAGTTGTGTAAACAAGAAGAGCAATTAATGTACCAAGTAAAAGCAGAAACAGGTATAGATGTCCAAATATGGGCAGCAAGATCGATTGCCAAAGTTTTCGACAAACTTTCCTTAGATTACCATACAACTGAGAAAACAAGCTCACCTTCATTTACAAAAAATTTCCTTTCCACTCATAAACACCCGTTGGTTAAGAGCATAGCAAAAGCTAGAGAAATAAACAAGGCACATACAACTTTCATAGATACAATATTAAAACATGAACACAGGGGAAGAATACACGCAGACATAAATCCAATACGATCAGATCAAGGTGGTACAGTTACAGGACGATTTAGTTATTCAAATCCAAATTTACAGCAGATACCTGCAAGAAACAAAGAACTAGGGCCAATGATTAGATCTTTATTTATTCCAGAAAAAAATCACAAGTGGGGTTGTTTTGATTACAGTCAACAAGAACCAAGATTAGTTGTGCACTACGCAGCAACAACAGAGCCAATCTGTTTTGATAATTCAGTTACAAACATAGTAGATAAATTTAAAGACAACTCTGTAGATTTCCACCAGACTGTAGCTGATATGGCCAACATATCTAGAACACAAGCCAAGACGATCAATTTGGGTCTTTTCTATGGTATGGGTAAAGCAAAGCTACAAGCTGAATTAGGATTAAATACAAAAGAAGAAGCAGAAGATTTATTTAATCAGTATCATCAGAACGTACCCTTTGTTCGAGATCTTATGAATTATACATCTAAGACAGCTCAGACATCCGGATCTATAGGAACACTACTAGGACGTAGATGTAGATTTAATAAATGGGAACCAAATCAATTTGGTATGCATAAACCTATGGACTTTGAAGAGGCAGAAAGAACTTATGGCAGAGGTAGAATCAGAAGAGCATTTACATACAAAGCTTTAAATAAATTAATACAAGGATCAGCAGCAGACATGACAAAGAAAGCTATGGTAGATTTATATAACGAAGGCATTGTGCCACACATACAAATTCATGATGAGTTAGATATTTCTATACAGTCAGAAGAACAGTCTAATAAAATTATTGAAATTATGGAGAATGCTGTTAGTTTAGAAGTTCCCAATAAAGTAGATTATGAATCAGGTAAAACTTGGGGTGAAATTAATGGATAATTATGGCATATCTAAACGCAAACATACCGGTAACTTATGCACAAATTAAGAGAGAATATTTATTTGACCTTAAAAAACATCATGGTGAAGTTGAAGACTGCATTATTTTTGGTTTATCGAGTATTACGGGGCACAGTATACTTTTTCATTGTATTATGGAAAATGGAGCTGTCTTCTATCGTCTCCCAATATCTGCGTTCATTCAAAGAGGCTTTAAGCCAGAAGACGTTCCTAAACGTAGACTTGATGAGTTACAGTTATGGAATTGTTTTAGTTACTATCCTGCTGTTACTAATTGGGATATCTTAGAAGGACAGGCCGGTAAATACATCGGAAAAGATAAAAAATGGCACCCTGGTAAATACTTATTTACGGTTGACTTTGCTCATCCAGAGCCTAATATATTAGACACGGATCACTCAGAGATACCGCACGAGCATAAATGTGCTCACATCATAGCCCTAGACGACGGGAATTATGCAGCACAACCTAACAATAGATGTATATGGGACATACCATCATTCACAGTGAAAGATGATATTCCTAAATGGAAAGTGCAGACATCTGAGTGGAATGTAGAAAATACAAGTGATTGGAAAACTGAAGATACCGATAACTTTTTCTACGAAATTGAGGAGAAAAAAAATGATTAATAAATGTAAAAATATTTGTTGCAAAACTTGGGACAAAGTTAAAAGTTTATGGAACAGATTTATAGATTGGTTTACAGCTGGTCTAGATAAGTAATGAAGAAACCTAAAAGTAAATTAGAGTGGTTTAAAAAGAATATTGTAATTGTTCCTGTTGTTGCAGCAATTATAGCAGGAACATTTACATCGGTAAGATATGTATTATCTTTAACAGACACTATTACAGCTAACCAAGAAACCATTATTAAAATGGAGTCTAAACTAACTAACTCCACAGCAGATATTAACGACCTTAAACAAAGATTGTCCGCAGCAGAAGCAACGTGGACAATGGCAGAAAATTTATACAGACAACTAGCAGACACAGTGAGGGATCATACCTATGACCTTAAAGACCTTACGAGATAACTTACTCTGGATCGCATTCTTTCTTTGCGTTGCAACTTATGTTCAAGCAAGAAATGAATATCTAAATGATTATAATACCTGTGAAAGAGGTAGTTGGGAAACTTATACAGAACTTCGACAACACGAATATAAAACAGGTACAAGTAATGAATATCAAGATCAAACATTAGGTTTTAGATTTCGTATGCCTTTAGGTGCTGTGTGTAGTGATGAGTATATTGCAGAAATGCAGAAGAAAAGTAAAATAAAAACCCAACTTGAACTTATAAAAGAGTGCAAAAGAATACCTAATATTAGTCCTCCACCTTTAGAATTTGCAGAGTTATTTAATATGTGTAATAAATTAGGGGTTGTTAAGTTTATTGATAAGAAACCAGAGGGTAGTCATTGGGAAAATTTAAAGATACAATATCTAAAAGATAATCCAGATGTAGTTATCTTTGAAGGAGCAATGCCAAAATGAAGTTAAAAGAAAACACAGCTGTAAGCACAGATCTTAAAACAATTTTAGGTATCATTACAGGTGTTGCTGTTGGAGTATGGGCCTACTTCGGTATTGTTGAGCAGCTCAACAAGCACGACACGCGACTAGAACTTATGGAGTCTGATCTTGAAAAGAACACAGAGTTTAGAATAAAATGGCCACGGGGAGAAATGGGATCATTGCCCGCCGATTCTGAACAATTCATGATGATTGAGAATCTTTACACTACCACTGAAAAGATTAACAAACACATTGAGAACATGGCTTTAAACAAAGTGAATATTGAATTTTTAAGAAAACAAATGGATAAAGTTTTAGAAGATATTGAAGAACTAAAAGATAAAAACAGAGATATGTATTACAATGGAAATGGAGCAAAACAATGATAGAGGCTGTTGTAGGATTATTAATGTTTGTATCAGGAGATATTAAAGAAGCACGTATACAAGAGTCGATGGGATCTTGTTTGAAGCATAAGCGCCAGGCGGAGAGACAGTACAGTAAAAATGTAAGGTATCAATGTTGGTCCGGTGAGGCTGAAATTGAGTTAAATATTGATGGTTCAAAATCAATCAAAAAAATTCACATACAATAATGGAACCCATTTGTTATATATTTATTGTGTTATGGTTGGTTGGAATTAACAGCTAATGGAATTTTTATTTCCTATGAATACAGCTATTGCTTTACTTGTTGTAATCTGTATGATCATTTATACACTTAGACCATGATTCAAAATCTTTTTTCTGTTCCCGTAGCAATCACTACAAATGAAAAACATAACGAAGTTCAAGATGAACTTGTTGATGAATGCACCAAAATAAAAAAAGAAAACAAACAAGGTGGAAGTAACTGGCAGTCAACTGTTTTTAATACTTGTGGAACTTACAATGTACATACAAATGAAAAATTTAACTCAATAACAAAATTTGTATTTAATAGTATATGTGATTTTGCCGATATAGTTGGTTTCAAAAATAGACAAATAAACTGTGATTCAAGTTGGATTAATTATTATGAACCTGGAGATTATCAAGAAGAACATGATCATATTACAGATCAATTAGTTTCTGTTTATTATCTTAAATCAAACGAAAATAGTGGAGATATAAGAATAAATGGTCCATTAATACGAACAATGCCTCCTTTGTATGATAAAAATAACCCTTATACTTGGCAAAATTTTGACTTTACACCAGAGCCAGGAAAGTTAATAATGTTTAAATCAGATGTAAGACACTCTGTTGGAAAAAATAATTCAGATGAAACAAGAATTAGTTTAGCTTATAACTTTAAAGTAATATGAAATTAACTGCTAACATAACTTTAGACGAACTTACCAAAAGCCAAATAGCTGAACGTAAGGGTATTAATAATAATCCTAACCCAGCGCAAATAGAAAATTTAAAAGCATTGGCTGTAAATGTATTACAACCAATTAGATCACACTTTGATAAACCATTAATCATTTCATCAGGATTTCGATGTGCCCAGCTGTGTATAGAAATAGGTAGCTCTGTTACCAGTCAACATGTAGCTGACAATGGAGCGGCGGCAGCAGATTTTGAAATACCTGGTGTAGATAATTTAGATTTAGCAATTTGGATTAAAAATAATTTAGAGATAGATCAAGGGATTTTAGAATTTTACAAAGAAGGCGAACCAACATCAGGATGGATTCATTGTAGTTATTCATCAGAAAATAATAGAAACCAATGGCTTAAAGCTAGACGAGAGGACGGTAAAGTTAAATACTTACCTTGGTTAGGATGAGAACAATAAAAATTGGATACATTGATACTGTGCACGGTGAATGCCCACACTGTAAAGAAGATACTTTATTAGTTGCAATTGTTACAGATTATTACAAATGCACAATGTGCGGTCAGGAAACAAGACAGTACGTAAATGGTTCTATTAAATATCTAAAACTTGATAGCGAAGAACAAGAGTTTGTAAAACGAAAAGCTGAAGAAAAAAAAGATGGCTAAGAAAAAAGCTTTATTTGGAGTTAATAACTATCACAAAAGAACACCTAAAAAACGTCCAGGTGTACACACCAAAAACTTAAACAAGAGAAAACCTCACAGAAAGAAGTACAAAGGCCAGGGGCGTTAGTGAAACCCATAATGATTACCCTGATGTATCTTACATTTGGAGGCGATATAAAATTAGATACATTTGAAGTGCAAAATAGTTGTTATTCTTGGTGGCAAGCTAATGTTGTAAAAAATGAAAAAAGAAAAAAGACTTTTATGACTAATCATTACTACTACATGTATGATAAAAAAAGAGTTATAGGCTATATGTGTAATGGTGAGGGTGGAGTCTAGGCACCAATCATTTGTTTGCACTCAAAATGAACAGTAATACGATCTGCTTCTACTCTAGGACCCATTTCTTTTAAAAGATATAAACTATTTTGATGACCTGCGGTTGCACAGGTTTCATACTTATCATACATAGGATGCATTTCTGCTGGGGGCATGCAGGTTTGATATATGCTAGAGCACATTGTCATAATTAATAAAAATTTCATTTGACCTCTTGTATATTTTGAGTTAATGTCCTATATAAATAATATAAACATAAAAAGAAAGGTTATCAAATAATGACTGACTTTAGCAAGTATAAAAACATAACAGTGGATCATGCCACATATGAAACAATAACAAAACTACAAACTAAATTAGCAGCAGATGTTAAATTAAGTCGTAGTCAAGTAGTAAAAACATTAGTAAACGAGAAAGCGAGAAAGTTAAATGGCAGACTTAGCAAATAGCGAAACCATTTTTGAACAAAAATTAACACCTGAACAAAGACTATGGAAAGCGGTTTTATCACAAGGTGTTTATGAGGCATGTTCAGAAAGATGCCAAGCAACACCCTTAAGTTACGGAGAGATGAGATCTGCTTCAGAATGGATTGATGTAGGTAACACAGACTTTGTAACGGTCTGTATATATGCAGGTTATGACCCAAGATATATTTACAGAAAAGCAAAAGGTAAAATCAACAAGTGGGTGCCCAGTGGTGCGTAAAATTTGTGATAAATGTATGGGTAATGGCTATCGAAGGATATGGAAAGACCAAACAGAAAGTGAAAAAATAACGATTCAATGTACGAAATGTGAATCAGCAGGAGAAATAGATGAAGAACCTAGTTATGATTATAGCGGTGTTGACATTAACAAGTTGCAGTAAGACTTTTAATTCAAATGATTTGTTAGATCCAACATCAACAATAGTAAAACAGATACTCAGCGGAGGTAAAAAATGATGAGTCAAAAAGATGTAGAAGAATGGGCAGCTATGGTTGCTCAAATGCAGGATGATAAAAGCTATCACCCTAAACATAATAAGAAAGGAAACAAAACCTTGCCAAACAGAAGAGGACCTAATGATTTAGAGGAACAAAATGAAAGGTTAAAATTTAAGAACGAAACCTTACATAAATATAATCAAAAGATAACAGAAGAAGTTATTGAACTTAGAAAAATAGCTGAAGATTATAAATCGTTAAAAAAACAATTACAACAATCTGTTAAACAATTTAGAAATAAAGGAGTTCTTTGAAATTATATAATGTCTATACACCAACATTAGGTGAAGAAGGATTAGAAGACACGATTGAATCAGTGCAAACTCAATCTTATTCAAATGTTAAACATACTTTGGTCACGGACACAGAGAAAGGTCATGATCAAGTTAGAACGATTCTAAACAAGCTTAAACCTAAAAATACTCTACATTTTGTATTACCTGAAAAGATAAGTAAAGACGGCCAATTCAGACCGGAGCACATATCTTCGGGCATGATACATCTTGTAAACTATGACTACTGGCAACCTTTAGGTACAGGTGACTGGTTAGATAGACAGCACTTTCAAAACATAAATTTTGTATTAGAAAAACATAATGTTGACTGGGTTTTTGCATTTAGAAATATTTATGATAAGAACAAGAAATTTATTTGTAAAGATATCTTTGAATCAATAGGCTTCTATCCTGTTTGGTCAACGGAGAATTATTACATCATAGATGGTCAATCTTGGTGTGTGTCCAAAAAAATGTTAATGCACCTTGGTAACTGTTTTAGATTTTCTAGAGAAAATAATCAAAGAACCGATAAGTTTGTCTTTGATGTTTTTTCTAAACATTATCCAAAGCTAGGCTGTACAAATGAATTTACAATAAATTTTAGATTAAATCGTGGTAATGATGAACAACTAGAATTTGCAAAACAATGGTACTTACAAGGACACGAAGAAATGGTTAAAAGATTTCCTGACGGAAAATATCCATGGGTAAAAGATGTATTTTAAAAAAATAATAGTTAAACTAAGAATGTGGTACGCCGATGTAAGAGGACATCACGGTAAACGATGGGACTATGAACCCGGCGACTGGTATATGGGGAGAAAGAAATATGAAAAACAAAAACATTGATACAATAATAGACATACCGACGTATAGAAAACATTGGGTTTATGATAAACCTTACGGACATGACATTGTCATAGCTTCAGACAGTGGTAAGTATACCATACAATGTAAATGGCCTGATTTAGAACGAAGTGGTAATGGAAGAGTTTCAAAAATTGACCGAGCTAGGGGTACAAGTCCTGCAGTATTGCGTTCCTCTGAACCTAAGCAACGACCTGAAAGGGTAGCGACGACGCTCGGCGTTAAGGAAGAGAGTATCGGACGCGATGTCTTCCTTGACGATAAAGATTATGTTAAAAAATTATCAAAGTTTTATAAAGGTGAATAATTGGCTCATCCTAAAAAAAATAAAGATATCTTACTTACCTATCCTATTAATGATTGGGATATTGATTTGACATCAGCTATAAAATTGGAAGACATTTTTCCTAATGCTAATTTGCATAAAGATAGATATTATATATTTAAAGACGGAGGTTGGCATCCTTTTTGTCAAGTTTCTAAACATCGAACAGATCTTCCTCAAATATATAGAGAAGCTGTTTGGCCTTGGATAGCATCTGTAACTGAGAAACAAATAGCTCATACATCTCCTTACATAGCACCGGAGGGTTATTTTAAAGCAAAATTATATAAGTCTAGTATTGATAGTACAGTATCTAAGTGGGAGAACAACATGCATGTTATCATAGCTAAATCATTTATAAAAAATGATGACCCTAAAAAATATATCGTAGATCATATTGATGAAAATAAGACTAATTATTTAATTAGTAATTTAAGATGGGCAACTGCGAAAGAGAATTCAATAGGTGGAAAAGCGGCAGACATGGATGGTAAGTTTGACCATATAAAACAAAATTCATGGTTCTCTGATCCTAAACAAACTATTGGTATGACAAAAACATATTTTAAGAAAAAGAAAAAACAACAGTTAGACTTATTTAATGAAGTGGAATAAAAAATATAAATACCCTAAATCGGTAAGAGAACTTATAAATAATAAAAGACACTACGACGTTGGCGAAGAGAAACTACCGTCTGTAACGACGATCTTGTCTGGCACAGAGAGCGACGAGAAGCGAGCGGCTATTGCTAAGTGGAAAGCACGAGTAGGAATTGCTGAAGCAGAAAGTGTCAAGAATAAGGCAGCTACAAGGGGTACGGCTTTACATAGTTATTTAGAGAAGTATATCCTTGGAGAAGGCCTCCTAGATCTAACTGACGAGGGCGTAGAGGCTGAGAGAATGGCAAAAGTAATCATTGAGAAGGGTTTACCTGACTTGGAAGAAATTTGGGGGTCTGAGTGCGTTCTACACTATCCTGGACTCTATGCGGGTGCTACGGATCTATGTGGGATTTATCAGGGACGCGAAAGTATAATTGATTTCAAACAATCGAACAAGCCGAAAAGAGAAGAATATATTGGTGACTATTATTTGCAGCTGGTGGCCTATGCTACTGCGCATGACCAAATATACGGGACCCAAATTGAACAGGGTGTGATACTGATGTGTACGCCTGATTTATTTTTTCAAAAGTTTGTCATAAATGGGGCAAAATTTAGGCAACATAAATGGGAATGGTTAAAGAGGGTAGATGAATTTTATAAAAGAAGAAATTAGGAAGTGTGATCTTCTCGCCGCCCGATACTATAAACTAGCGGAGGGAGACAGGGAGCGAGCAGCGAGGGACTGGTATAATCAGGTCAAAAAAGTGGCTAATATGCTAAATATACCACCTATACGCGAAGAGAAAGGACCATATTTGTAACTTTGTAACCGTTTTTGAGCATATTTGTAACCACGTAAGTCATTGTATTATAAGGATATTTTAACCAAAAGTTACAAAGTTACAAATATTTTAAGATATTTCGGGTATATAAATATATAAATAATAAAATATCTCTTATATAAGTAACTTTATGAAGCGAAAGAAGGCAAAATATAAACATACAACGATAGGAGGTAAAAAATATTACTTCTATAAAATCGTGTGGACAGATCCGTGCGGTGACAGCGGTCATGCAGATGCGTCTGAGATGAAAGATTTAAAACCTGCTGTAATGATTTCATCAGCTTATATTTTTGCTAAAGACAATAAGCATGTTTGGACTTTCGCAAGTTATGATTCAGAGCAAGCAGTATTTTCAGATAGAAATGTTTTTCCAAAATGTATAATATCTAAAATGGAGAAGATAAAAATATGAAAAGAGAAAAAGGAAAAAAGTACGACGGAAGATCAAGACCAACTAATGAAGCCTACAAAAATGGGTGGAATGAAATATTTCTTAATAAAGTTTTAAGACAAGAAGTTGAGATTGGTGCCACTGGTACACAGAAATATAGAATTAAAGAAGGACCAAATAAAAATAAGGTTGTGTGATAAAGGAAGATAACAATTTCTTAAGTGTAAGAAGTAAATTATTCATAGAGGATAAGTTATTAAGCAGTAAGTTTCCTATGTATTATACTAACTATGCTGTCAACATGGCAGACGGAGCTGAAAATTTTACTCACGTTGTTTTGCGTAGAAAAGAAGAAAGAACAATGAATGAGCCTTTACATCCTTTTTACCATAATTTTATAAAAATATTAGATGAGTTTTGTAACAAGAATAAATTATCTTACAAAGAAGTATTAAGAATATGTATTAATTTTAATTTTCCAACAGGAGCCAAAGTATCTTCCATACACGTAGATCATGAAATAGAACATAATCAATTGTTGGTTTACTTAAATAATCCTTTGGATAAAAAATCATCAACTGTATTGTTAGATGATAATAATAAAAAAATGAAAGAAATATTCCCTGAAAAATATAAAGGTGTTTTCTTTCCAAAGATGCCACACTATGCCAACTTCCCTAAAAAAGGTGGTAGGTTTGTTCTGGTATTTACAATGAGGTAATTATGATATTAAATTTATTAATCTTAATTGGTTTCTGCTATTTAATTATATATATGGCTAGAAAATAATTATGAATCTTTTTGAGATTTTGGTTTTAATAGCACTTGTTCTTTTAGTTCTTTTTCATCAACACCCTCAAGAATCGGAGAGTACTCATCTATTATTAACTTCATTCGACTCTCAAGTTCTTCAGCTGTTAGATCCTCTAGTTTACCTGTTCTAATAATTTTTTGTTCAATATATAATCCAGCTGCTTTACCTCTTGCAACTTCTGCATTTACTGCAGCCGACCATGCACCTTTAGCTAATGCTGCTTGTCTAATCTTACCTAGTTCAGCTATATGTTTACTATAATCTACTTCATACTTTTTGTTGTATTCATCTCTAATCTCACCAATGTATTTAACAACTAAAGGATATGTTTTTGGTGATTGTAGTTCTGATGCAGTGATGGTTGCTCTTTCTTTTGCATAACCAGCTTCGATAGCACACTCTGTTGGAGTCTTTCTACCTTCATTGGTTACAAGCAGTTGAGCAAACTTAATTTGCATTTCTGTTAATTTTTTTGGTAGTCCCATATTAATAAACCCATGTTGACATTGAATGTCTAACCCCTTCTTTGACAGGATTAATTTTGTGAGGATATAAAAAGTTAGATGGAAATATTATAGCCTCTCCTGTTTTTAGTTTGTAATTCTTATCAATCAAATGTATTTCACCACCCTCAAAGTTATCATTTAGCAAACAAATAATTGTTAGTATAGGTATGCCCCTTGGCTCAGTGTTGATAGAGTGAATATGATCACAGTGCATTTCCATCTCTTCTCCCTTTGAATAAGTTAAAAATTTAGGCGGTGTGTAACCAGCCCACGTAGTAAACCAAGGCATTTTAATAAACTCTGTTATGTATGCTGATACAAATTTGTACTGCATGTCTACAATTACTCCACTCATTTCAGCAAACTCTTTTGATTCATCAACAACCATCTTAGGTGAGTTTTCAAATTCTGTTTCTTTTTTGTAAACATTATAAAATTTATGTTCTCTCTTCCTCGCTTTGTTAATGTGCTCAATTATGTCGGTACAACTTTTATTATCTAATAAATTAATTCTTTGTACAAACTTATGTAAATCAGTATTCGATTGCATATTTGACATATAAGGTAATATACCGTATAAAGCAAGTGTCGACAGCGGTGTCGGATGGGAGACTGGATGATGCCGCCGATTCATTATGATTAAAGGAAAGTTGTTTAGACAGATATTAGATAAATTTATGACAACTCCTGTATCTCAAGAAGCAAGAGTTCAGGTTGTTTTTCCTAATGGAGATTTTTATGATGTTAAAAGCATTCAATTGTTAGAAAATAAATTGTTAGGTGTAAGAGAAACACACAGACTTGCTATTACAGTAGAACCAACTAAATGTGGTATGGGAACAGTGATTAAAAAACTTTAATGAAAGATATATTATTTGTTTACAATCTGTGTGGTTTAGCGAATGACAATACAGATAAATGGATAGAGATTATTGACAAGTGGTTAGAGTATAGAAAGGACTTTGACATTGCTGTATCTGCCTGCAATGTTAGTGATAAATGCAAGACAAAGTTTACAGAACATTTTAAGGGTAAGGACATAAAGATTAATTATATAGAAGATAAACTACCAGTTAACATAACATTTAATCTTAATTGTAAGTTAAATCCTGGATATAAATATTATCTGTATTGTTCTTCTGATGTAGAGCCTAACAATCAAAAAAATATTATTAATAAGATGGTTGACTTTCATAAGTCTAACAACAACGGTATAACTGGAGCATATGTTCTTCATGACAGTTTTCATAGTAAATATAACTACATTAGGGATATTGTTAGAAAAAATCACTATACATTTAAACCTGGTGAAAGTTTTAATTGTCATTTTGCTTTGTATGATGGTGAACTTATAAAGTATTATAATAGTTTTATGCCTGATGTGTTTGAGTCCTTTGCAACAGAAAGTGTATTTTATTATGTCTGCGCCGCAATCAATAAAAATTTAGGTATGTTAAGTGGTTTGGAGATAACTTTGTTTCATCCTCATCATGACATGGACGGGGCTTCTTCCTTTACAACAAACAAAGGATGGCAGTTTTTATACTTAGTTGGTGATGCCAATAAAAGACTTATAACTGATGAAGGTAGGCAAGCAGGCTTTGGCTATGAAGAAGTAAATCGTGTTATGCCTCACAGAAAAGAATTGTATGAGAATAACAAATGTAAAAACCCTACTAAATTACTAGAGTTTGTAAAGAAAGCTGTTTACTTACAACCAAATGAATTTAACTATATGGATATAAATTATGATTCAAAACTTATTTAAAACAGAAATATTTAACGGCCAGATTGAAGGACATATTCCACAAGAGTACAAAGAAGAAATTAAAATAATACAATCAAAATATAATTCAGTTACTATTTCAAACAGGGGTGGATATCAAAGTCCTGTTTTACAACCGAAAGGAGCTTTGATAGATCTGTTCGAGGAAAATATGCAATATCCTTTGGGTCTGCTTAAAGAGGCTTATGGTATAAAACATGATCTACGTCTTCAAGGTTTTTGGGTCAACATAAATAAATCAAGTGATTACAATATTGCACATGTTCACCCTGGTTGTGTATTTTCTGGTGTGTTTTATTTAAAAGCACCAAAAGATTCTGGTAGTATACTCTTTCATTCACCTTATGGTGATATGGTTGAATATTCAGATCAAGTTAGAAAGCTATCAACTGTTTTTCACACAACTTGGAAAATTCCTGTTCAAAGAGGTTTATTATTATTGTTTCCATCATGGATGAAGCACTCAGTTGAACTATCAAATACAGACTCAGAAAGAATATCATTAGCATTTAACTACGGGTGGTAGTTACGGTGAAACCTGAAAGAAAATTGTGGCTAGATTTGAAGAAAAATACGCCAACAATATGTTGGAATCGTATTGAAAATTTGGCAGTTCCTGGGCTTCCTGATGTACTTGGTTATAATAAACACCAACACTTTTTTACAGTTGAGCTAAAAGTAACACGAAGTAATAAGATAAGGTTCTCACCACATCAAATTGCGTTCCACGTGACACATCCTAAGAATACTTTTATCCTAGTAAAGTCCCTCGCTTCTAGCGACTGGAAACTTTACGAAGGAAAAGATATTAGGTTGCTTGTGGCTCGCGGCTTGCTGCTTGAGCCTTGTTGCTCAGGGCTTGTGGCTTGTTGCTCGCGGCTTGCTGCTTGTGGCTTGTAGCTTGCGGCTTGGCGCTCTGGACAAACCTTTCACTATTCTCCGCGTGGAGTGCTGCGCAATCCACGCTGAAGTTATTGGACACAAATTTCTTAGTGCTGGCCATATGCTACATTCTTAACTTCAGGATCCCAGCAACGTCTACAGCTGCCACAGTGGCCCAGATCTAAATCTTTTTTATTTTCTTTTGTCATAGTATCGAACGCTTGCAATGTGTGAACGGTCCCAGTCTTGTCAGTCCTGAACGCAGGGCAATTGTCTTGATTATGATCACTGGTGACTGTTGACGTCGTGGGCCAGCTTGCAGGCGCTGCCTGGTCCACCATCGGCGCGCTGAATC
>Ga0208899_1000138_pt1 | contig 44739 bp, 54 predicted proteins | sample VirMetDEL_Nov_24_FD_184518 | JGI IMG/M metagenome (GOLD analysis project Ga0208899, IMG submission 184518) | Aqueous microbial communities from the Delaware River and Bay under freshwater to marine salinity gradient to study organic matter... | ecosystem: Environmental > Aquatic > Marine >... | reverse complement strand
CTATTAAAGAACGAAGCGCAGCAGAGTCCAAAGTAAAAACCCTGCGGCAACGTTTACAAGCGTCCGCTTCATAATAGGAGTCAATCATGGCTGAACAGTTACCAAACCCGATTCTTTCTACCGACCTGACGGTTGAGACTAAGGTCAACATCGATGAGTTGATCTACATGCTGAACCCCGACGACCTGCCCATGCTGGGCGGTGTCAACACCGACGGCTTCCCCGTCGTTCCTCGCCAGCCTGTCGATAACACCGAGTTCTCGTGGCTGGAAGACGAGTTCCTTACCCCCCGCACCACGCTTGCATCAGCGTACACCGCAACTGGTACGTCGCTGACTGTCGCTTCTGGCGCTGGCGAGCGGTTCGCTGTTGGCGACGCCGTGCGCATTGACGACGAAGTGTTCGCAATCACCGCTGTGTCGAACGACACGCTCACGGTGACGTTTGGTGCTGCTGGCACTTCCAACGTGAACCATGCGTCCGGTGCAGAAGTGCTGGGCATCGGTACGTTCCTGTCCGAAGGTTCAATCGGTGACGAGCAGTTCACCGGTCGTACCAAGTACAGCAACTACACGCAGATTTGGACGAGCAAGATTCAGATTTCGCGTACCGCCCAGCGCATCCCGAAGTACGGCATCGCTAACGAGTTGGCTCGCCAGACCCGCAAGGTCATGCTGGCCGAGGGCGTCAACATGGAGCAGGCTCTCCTGTACGGAATCAAGTACCAGTCAGGTGCAACCCGTTCGACCGGCGGTGTGTCACAGTTCGTGACTACCAACGTGTTCAACAACGCCGCATCAGGCGACTGGTTGACCGTCGAAGAAGTTGAGCGCACCCAGCAGATTGCATACGACGCAGGTGGCCAGTACACCGCCATCGTGTCGAATCCCGCAAACTTTGCTGCGTTGAACAACCTTGCTGGAGCCGAGCGCATCCAGACTGTCACCATCGAAGACGAGCGTCGTGGCCGTCGTCGCGCCACCAGCGTCATCACCGAGTTCGGTGAAGTGCTGCTGGTTCGCAACCGGTACTGCCGCGCAGCCGACGCTTTCGGTATCAACCGTGAGAACTTGATCTACCGCACGTTCCAGCCGATGGTTATGCAGCCTCTCGCCAAGACCGACGACAAGGACAACTACATGTTTGTCGCGGAAGGTGGCTTTGAGGTCAAGGGTCAGCGTCACATGGCGCGTTGGACTGGTCTGGACAACACGGCGGCTCTGCCGACCGATCTGGTCTGACCTACCTAATCCCTAACTAGACACACGAAAGTGGGGGGAGGGGCCATGTGCCTCTCCCCCTACGGTGGGGAGAAGGTATGAGCAGGAACACGGTTGAAGCAGTAATTGAGCGGGTTCGTCGCCAACTTAACTCTGCGCTCCGACAGGAAAGCAACTTTCTTACTGCCGATATTGATAACGCTGTCACATCTTTTGTTTTAGAATTTGATTTAACACCTGCGATTCAGTTCGGAGCGGTGTTATCAATTGGTAAAGAACTAATGCGGGTGACAGCGTTTGATTCGGTAACTAAGCAAGTAACTGTAAAACGGGGTTGGCAGGACAGCGACGCTGAGTCTCATAGCACCGGTGATGAGGTTTTAATTAATCCTCGGTTTACTAGGTACGACATTTATGACGCACTAATTGATGAGGTGTCGTCGTGGTCACCTGATTTGTTTAAGGTTGAGTCGTACCAATGGGATGTGGTTGACAATCAAGAAACAGTAGAGTTGCCTGCAAGTTTGTCTGACGCAATTGGTTTAGTTCGTTTAGAACGCAACTACTCGCATGACGACAGTACAGCATGGCCAACCTTGAAGTACCGGCTATCACGCGGTGACGTTGGCACATGGGACGGTGTGTCGTTGTCAGGGATGCTTATTCGTCTTGTACCGCGACATAATCATTATGCCGCCGGTAAGGTGCACGCAGTTATTGCAAGGCCTTTTGACGTTTCTAGCGGGCTAGCAGAATCAGTTGATCTTGTTAGTACGACAGGGTTGCAGCCGTCGATGATTGACCTACTTGTGTTGGGTATTAAGTTGCGAATGTTGACTGACGATGAGAATGTGCGTGGTAATCGTCAACCTGCAAGCGATAGTCGGAGTATGCAGGATATGAATGATCGTCCGCTTGAACATGCTCAAACTGTACGTGGCACATATTTGCGTAGGTATTTGCAAGAGGTGACAAAGTTGCGAGGCAAATATCCGATGAGGGCGTGGTGACATGCCGAATCCGCCTAATACAGTTTCGCTTGGAAGCCATGTTTATTCTGTTGATTTAGCAAACTATCAACACAATTCTTTACCGCCGTATCGGCAAGGTGTTGTTACGTCGTCTGATCTTGGCGATCAGTTGTACAATCCTGACGGTGGTTGGTGGCGTTATCGTTATGACTGGAAAGGTGGTGCAAATCAAAAACTTGCTGACCTTGATCCAGACGCAGACGCAACACGGTTTTGGACTAGCACCAACATTAATACGCAAGGCGATTATGTACTGACATTAGCCAACGATATGGCGGAAATCCCACCGTATTTGGGTGTGGGTTTCAGTAATCCAATCGAACGTTTTGATGGCAAACTATACACGTTGCTGTATTTAAGTGGCCGACTTGATCTTGTCGAATCAGAGTTAGGCGATACTTGGTCGTCAAGCGGGCACGCTTTGTTATCGTACGGCGGCACTGCAAACGTTCAAGCGTTTTATGCTTTTCCAAACGACACAGATCGCCGGTTATTTATTGTCGATAACAACCGCCAATTGTGGTACGCGCCTGATACCGGTGGCACAGGAGGGGGTTTAATAACCACCGCTACCAAAAACGTGACAACAATCAATTTAGTTAATAACAACTTGCTTGTTGCAGCAGGTAACCAAATCCTCGAAATTTTGCCGTCTGGCAGTAGTTACGTAGCCAACGTTGTGTACGAACACTTCGATGAAGAATTCGAATTCAACACAATTTTTGCTGTTGGCTCACGCATCTACGTTGGTGGTGCCGACGAAGATCGCACAGCAATTTACGCTATGACGGTGACAAGTACGGGTCGTCTTGCTGTGTCAAGCGTTGTATGTGACTTGCCTATCGGAGAACGACTAAACAAAGCAATTTCGTTTTCTGGAAATATTTTGCTACTGACGAATCTTGGTGCACGTTTTGCGACCGTAACTGGCGATGGATCAATTACGTACGGTGCTGCTATTAATCCGTTTGAAAACTCTAGGCCAATTAACGCTGCAATTGTAGGCAGCAAAGCGTATGTGACGTACAACACGGGGAATAACGCTTCTCTTGCGTTGCTTGATTTTGAAAACTTTGTTGAAACGTTATTGCCTGCACATTATGCGTTTTGTTCAATCACCGGATTCCCGACCGGCAACACAGCAATTTTAAATGCGTTGCAACAAATTATTTTTGCTGAGAAACGCGAGACATTATTTGTGCCGGGTGGCGGAACTGTTGAAGTATATTCGTCTAACGTTTTGTTCCGTACTGAAACAGCGTTGTTTGACTTAAGCGGCTACATGACAACCGGCACAATTGATAGCGGCGAAATTTATTTTGGAACAGTAGACGAAAAATTATTAGGCGAGTTAATTGTTACGTTCGAACCTTTAGCATCTGGTGAAAGTATTTCAGCAACAATAGTGTTGGCTGGTGGCGGCACAAACCAGACAGCGACCCAATCCACTCTTGGTGCCACAAGTCTTGTTATTCCCGTGTCCGGCGAACCGTTTAGGTATGCCAACGTGCAGTTGACATTGAACTCGTCAAGTGGCACGACAACACCGACTGTAACGGGTTGGAAACTTAACGCATATCCAAAACCTCCGACAACGCAACGGTGGACGGTGCCTTTGTTAGCCACTTCATTTGTGTTGCAAGGTGATGGCCAAGGACAAGTTGTGTCGCAAGACCCGTATACCGAAGTTGACTACATTCGTGATTTGTGGGAAAACCGTACGGTTACTACATATACCGAAGGTACACATTCCTACACTGTTTTAGTCGAAAACTTTATTGTGCAGCCAACTAAATGGGACGATGCTGGGTCTTGGCTTGAAGCCGTTTTGACTGTTCAATTAATTAGTTTGTAAACACTTAACACCAGTTGCCGGACATGTACCACGGTTGCCACTTACACCAGCCATACACCTCGGCTTGTTCGCTCACATACTTGCCCCATCGCAAACCGGTAACAGGATCAAGTAAATCCTGCATTGTCGCCCCAGCATCTTCAACCGCGCTACGCCACGTTTTGCGGTTGACTTGCATCAGACCGTAATCGTATGTATCTGACACTACAGACTGGCACCGTGTCTCAGCCCACACAATTTCATCGACCTGTCGTAACTCTGCAAGCGACCAGCCTGCTTCAATCATTGCTGGTAGATGTTCGGGGCAGTTGTAATTATCTATATGACCGACAGCGTACATTGGTAGTATACTGTTGAACGGTATTAGTAATAACGGAATGATAACCATTTGGTGCTCCTATGACTGTTGAAGGCTACAAACATTTCATTGACGCTGAGTCAATGTCGGCGTTCGACGTTAATGCGTTCCTTATGTCGCAGGCTGTCACACGGTTCGAAACGGCTGCTGATCGTGATGCAGCGTTGGAACAGGTTGTGACTGAGGGGATGGTGTCATATAACAAGGATACCGGAGAGTTACAGTTGTATGACGGTACGGCATGGCAGACTGTAGCAGTTGGCTCGGTTGGGGTTACTGATCATGGTGCGTTAACTGGATTAGGCGACGACGATCATCCGCATTATTTGACTGAAGCGCGTGGAGATGCGCGTTATTACACGGAGTCAGAAGTTGATTCTGCGTTGGCTGGTTATTTGCCGTTGTCTGGCGGAACAGTAACTGGGGATATAACGTATTCGGCTACAGGTCGTTACGCTACTGTTGGTGCTTGGCCTACAGATGGAAACTGGGCAATGTTTGGTGGTGCCAATGGTTACCTTTTAGTTGACGGTAACTACTCCGATGACGATGTGTATCTCCGTTCCTACAATTCAACTGGCAACATAAATATTGGGGCAGCGCACACGAACACTCTTGTTGTTGGAAATGGATCGATAACCGTCAATGGAACAGGGTATGCGACGAATTGGTCTGTCGGTACAGGTTCTTCTACTAACTCTTTTATTGGAGGATCAAACTACTGGCGACCGCAAGACGCTTACGGTAACTCGTACTTTGACATCAATAGCGGGCAGTTTTACGTTGACAGCGACACTTACTATTTTAGGAACCGTGCATCTGCCAATAGCCTTGTTATAGATTCTGCTGGCAACGGAACATTCACGGGTGGGGTATACACCTCAAACTGGTTCCGCGCCTACGGTGAAGAAGGTTTGTACTCGCAGTCATACGGACAGCATTTCTATCCTGACTCTGGCGGTTTCTACTGGGACATTGACGGCCCGCTTCGTGTCCGCTCCGGCTACGAGGGAGGCATTCAAGGGTATCTTGGCTACCACGACGGCAACGGTTTCGGGTTGCTTCACTCAGGTGGGGCATGGTGGCTCAACACACAGAACAACAATGCTCACCTAGTCATCGGTGGGTCACAGCAATACAACCCTTACAACTCGGTGACGAGTCGTCGGTTGATGTTTGGCGGTGGTGACTCTAACGCACAGGGTAACTACTACATCGGTACGAATCTTGAAAACTATGGAGGCAACTACAACAAGTTAGACATGTTTTGGCACACAGGCATCCGCATGGCTGCGATGCGCCAGTATGGCGGTATCCGCATGTACGGCAGTATTACTAACAGCACTCTTTCGGACGAGTTGTTTAGTGTCGGAAAAGGTGACGGCAATGTTCGTGTTACAAACATTCTGTACATCGGCGATCACGCCATCAACGCAGTACCCGGCACCGGCAACCCGTACGGGTCGATCAACGTCGGCGGTGCGATGCAATGGGACGGCTACGCCATCGACCAGAGGTTCGTGTTCATGTACGAGGGCGCAACTCGTGGAGGTATCTACGACGACGCTTCTAACGAGTGGCATGTGGAGTCCACAACGAACGCGCAAACCAACATTATGCACAACGGGGCGACACGGGTGCAGACCGAAAACGCTGGCGTGTACATCGCAGGCAAACTTCGTGCTTACCGCAATTCAAGTGGTAGCGACACTGGCTCAATGCAAGTTGAAGCGTTGAGTGCTGCCACAAGTAATCGGACTGCGGGTTTCACAGGACACATTCCCAATTATCTTGCGCCAGTTCTTCGGGTGTGGACAGGTGCTGGAGAAGGGTTCGATTGCGGCAACTATGCGGGAAACGCTTACGCTTTTCTCGGTGCGTCGTCGTTTGTTACTCGGTCATCGGAACGATGGAAAAAGAACATTCAGTCACGCTCCGATGACGAGATCATTCCGACTGCGCTGGCGTTGCTGTCATGTCGTACCGCCCGCTGGGACGACATCAATCTTGAGCCAGTTTATTGCGAAGAACAAATGTGTCTTGTCCAGCCAGAGATGTGCGACGACCCGAACTGCGAGTGCGAATGTTGCACCGCCATCAAGACGAACCCTATCCAAGACAGGCACTTTAACCGTCGCGGATACGTTGTTGAGGAACTTGCCGAGGTGTTCCCTGACGCGATTCACTACGAGGAAGATGGGCGACCGTCGGGCATCGACTACTCGGTGTTGACCGCCGAATTGATCGACATTGTGAAACTGTTGGTTCTTCAATGCGACGCACAAGAACAGCGCATCGTAGCATTGGAGGGTGCGGCATGACCATAGAGTTTCATTGGGAAGTTGCCGAGGTCAACGTTACTGATGTCGCAGACATCAGCAACGTGATTGTTGTGATTCGTGTCGAACTTGTCGCCGTTGACACCGTTACAGGCAACCGCGAATCAGAACTTTATGATTGCCATTACGATGCACCAGACGACGGCGAGTTCATTGACTTCGCGTCCCTCACCGTGGACGATCTTCGCGCATGGGTGATCGCGTTCCATGGTAGTCACGACCGTGGTGCATGGCCTCACGGCGAGGACGCATGGGTCGAACGTCAGAAATCGAAGTTAGCGGCGCGTCTTTCTCGTCGCGCTGCAATTCGAACACCGCGTTTTAGCGGTACTGTATCAGAAAAACCATTACAAGAAGGAACATTGTGAACTCGCAAATTGAAATCCAAGATATTTTAGATGAATTACAGAGACAGTTCCCTAAGGAACTTACTATTGCTGTGCAAGCAGTTCAGATTCGCAAGATGCAAGAAGCGATGAACGCCGATGAGCCTGAAGTATCACAAGAAAGCGAGTGATTGGGAACTTCCTAAGATGGAAGTTGCCAGCCACACAAACAGTCCGCCGTTGCCGTGGGACACAATCGACAAGATTGCGTTTCATTACACAGGTGGCGACACAGTAAACCCCGACACCGCTAAACACTTGCAAGCAAGCCAGTCGTACTATGCGCGTGTACGTGGATACAGTCTCGGTTACAACTGTGCTATCGACCAAGACGGTGTGGTGTGGGAAATCCGTGGTGAACGATTCAAGTGCGCAGCAAACAAGGGACGCAACGACGAAACGTTTGCGATCCACATGCTAGTGGAAGGGCAGAATCCCGCAAACCCTGCAATGGTTGCTGCTGCAAGGTGGATGGTTACGCAAATACGTAACCGATCCTTGAATCATATCAGCATTGTAGGCCATAATGATATTGGCAATACGCAATGCCCCGGGTTGGGTATTAGCGAACAAATCCGTTTAGGTGTGTTTGAACCTAACATTCACGAAGATGTGGTAGATCAGGAGACAAGCATGGTTATTTTAGGTGTAGCAGAACGAGTGCATGACAGCCGACAAACTGTCAAGCACGACGATCTGGAAATTCGTTCCGTGTATGTCGGTGATCACAAAGCCGTGTTTGTCAACGTGACTGCCACAGGCGCAGAATCCAGCGGGTTTGTCACGTTGTACGGCGGAGGCCACGTGCCAAACGTCAGCAACTTGAACTTCCAAAAAAGCAAGGACATTTGCAACGCATCATGGGTGCCAGTACAAGACGGTCACATCTCGGTGTATACCTACGGGCGAGTTGATCTTGTCATTGATAAGCAGGCGGTTGTGTGATGCCTACATGGGCGGCAATCCTTGTCGCAGTTCTCGCTCCGTCAGGGATTGTGGTCACGCTCATTGAGCGTGTCCGCCGTGAAAACAACCGTGACCACGGTCGCAACAGCCAAATGCTGTCACAGATCGACAGTAAAGTAGACAAGATCGATACACGTTTAGACAGTCACATTGACTGGCACGCACACAAGGATGACTAATGAACTACCGTGACGCAATCCGACGCGCAATTGCAACGTTCGTAGCAGGCGCAACCGCAGCCCCACTTACCAGCGCACTCATGGATATCTCGTTCTTCAAAGCAGCAGGTATCGCAGGAATCGTTGCAGTATGGAACTATCTTGGGCGACTTGCACAAGCATGGGTTAAAGCCTGATACTGTACGACCAGTAGGTCGCCATGAAAATTCTGATCCTAGACATCGAAACCCGCCCGAACCTTGCGTACGTGTGGGGTCTATGGCAACAGAACGTGGCACTCAACCAGATGACAGACGCCGGTCGTGTCATCTGTTACGCCGCAAAATGGCATGGCGCACGCCATGTCTACTTTGCATCTGACTACCACGACGGCCACCACGAAATGGTCAAATCGGCATGGGAACTCGTCAACGAAGCCGACGCCATCGTCCACTACAACGGACGAGCGTTCGACATGAAACACTTATACCGCGAGTTTTTACTAGAAGGACTACCCCCACCAGCCAACCATAAAGACATTGACTTGTTGACCACCGTAAAAAGACAGTTCAAGTTCCCGTCAAACAAACTTCAACACGTAGCAGAAGCATTAGACCTCGGCGGCAAACTCCAACACACAGGCTTCGACCTGTGGTTACGCTGTTTGGAGAACGACGACAAAGCGTGGAACATTATGAAACGCTACAACATTCAAGACGTACGCCTTACCGAACAGGTATACAACAAACTATTACCGTGGGTTGTCAACCATCCGAACGTGTTGCCATACCGCAATCAGCAAGACGGATGTCCCAAGTGTGGCAGCGACGACTACCAGCGCAGAGGTTCACGCCACACTGCTACGTGTTCGTACGCACGATTCCGATGCAACAAATGCCACGGCTGGTTCCAAGCCCGCACACGCGAACAAGTCGAACAACCTGATTTCAAGTAGTGTAATCAGGGTACGGCTGACGCCGATGACTTTTGTTCTGTTCCTGCAAAATAGCGCGACGACTTTTCTGCGACACCCCACCCCAAATACCAAGCGTTTCAAACTTCTCGCTTAACTCCATCGAATAGTCGTAGCACTCTTGCTTGACCACACATTCTTCACAAATCTGTTTGGCACGCTTCAACGTCAGATTGTCCCCACGTTCAGGGAAAAACGTTTCAACGGGTTCATTGTGACAGTTTGCAAAGTCAAACCATTGCGGGCGTAACAGTTCCATATCAAACATTAGCGAGTCCTTCTACTGCTTCATCCCATGCGGTCTCATAGCGTTTGTTGTACTCATCCCAATACGCATCGGGATCAGCGTCAGGGTCAATGTCCATTACCCATTCCTCTACGATTTCGCCAAGAAACTCACCGTACGCAAACTTACGGCTAACCACAAACATTTCCCCCTCGAAATCGCAGACAGTAACAATGACACAATGATATTTTTCGGAGATACGTTCGTACACATCATAATGAAAACAAGTCCACGGCGTGTTGTAAGTGACAGTTACACGCAGATCGTCACGATCTACGTCAGTATCACGCGGGTCGCAAGCGCCCCATTTGATACCCCAATGCTCTAACTGCCAACTATGCCAATCATAAAAACTTGTAGCGACATATGCTTCGGCGTTCTTCTTGTACCGCTCGGCTAGTTCCTTCATCTGCTCAGGACTCGGAGCGTTCAGCACATGGTCAATTGTGACCGGTGGAGACTGTGTACCTTCTAGAATTGTGGGCATCGGTAGCGCGTTATGAACTATAACTTCATCACCGACGAGACAATCGTCAAGAAAGTTTTGCATGTCATCGTTTTCTACAAAGTAGAACGACGTTTTGTTTGTACTCCAATTTGGCATTATTTCCTCCTGATATAATGGTTTCATGGCTACCAAGAAAAAGGCAACCAAGTCGCGTGTCAACGAGGCCGGTAACTATACCAAGCCTGCGATGCGGAAGCGATTGTTTGAACAGATCAAGGCTGGCGGTAAAGGTGGCAAGCCCGGACAGTGGTCTGCTCGCAAAGCACAAATGCTTGCGAAGCAGTACAAGGCGAAGGGTGGCGGTTACAAGTGACTGCGAAACGTAAGCCACAAAAGTCGTTGGACAAATGGACTAAGGAAAAGTGGCGCACTCCGTCAGGGAAGCCATCTACTCAGGGGTCGAAGGCGACCGGCGAAGTGTACGCCCCTAGCCGTAAAATTAAACAGTTAAAAAAAACGTCTGCTGGTCGTGCTAAATTAGCAGCAGCCACCAAAAAGAAACGACAGGCAACCAAAGCAGGCAAGCAACACGCACGTCACGGATTACACAAGGGAAAGAAATAATGGCTAAGAAAGACCCACGGTTAGAACGAGCAGGCGTCGATGGCTACAACAAGCCCAAGCGCACACCTAACCATCCCACCAAATCACATGTCGTTGTTGCCAAGGAAGGCGACAAGATCAAGACCATCCGGTTTGGGGAGCAAGGCGCAAAGACCGCAGGCAAACCCAAGGCTGGCGAGTCCGACAAGATGAAGAAGAAGCGCGCATCGTTCAAGGCTCGTCACGGTGCCAACATTAAGAAAGGCAAAATGTCTGCAGCCTATTGGGCTGACAAAGTTAAGTGGTGAGTGGGGGAGCGCACTAGGAGGTGTCGTGCGCTCAACCCCACCCACCTGTTACGTTAGGGCCGAAAGGATAAGACCCCGGCAGACCTCCCCAACAACAAAGAGGTAGTAACCCTGCCGTATTCCTTACGGAACAACAACCATAAACGTGCCGTCATTCCGTTTTGAAATCTGTCCCGGCAGGAGATAGGTAAAGTCAACACCCGCACGCCACATACGTGCACCCATTTCTTCTGCAACAATTGACGCCTGCTTCGCTTTTGTTTCGTCATCATAATAAAAATACATGCCACGGTACGCCGGTTCACGCCTCACAGGCACTGGCATCACCATATCAGTTCTCATCTGCACCATCTTGCTCACCGTAGACCGCCTTCCAATACGCCATCAAAGCCGCTTCTGCTTTGCCATCATCTTTTTTTAAAGCGAAGAAAGATGATAGATCAGGCCAGAGGTCACATGCAAGTGAACGCGAAGAATCTTTGGAAGAATCTAGTCCTAAATCTTTTTTCCATTTCTGCGGGGCAGCGTAACTAATAGTAAACCCAAGGGTGTCTAACACACCAAGGATCACACCGTACGACATGCCAAAGTTAAACACGCTGGTGACACCTTGATTCGGGCGGGCAGCAACGTACTCTACAACAGCGTGATTACAGCCATGCAATCGACGCCAATCGTTCAACATCATCGATAGTTCTACACCGCACACACGTTTACGTTTGCCAACATGTAACGGCATTTCAAAAACTTCAAGCAACTGCTCGTCATCGACAATTGCTAGACCACCAGTGAACCCGGGGTCAATACCAATAATCATGCTTCAAGATTAATTGCGTGACGAACAGCCTGACGAATATCACGACGCAACTTGCGCACAAATTTGCGATCCATCATCAAACCGACACGGTGCACGTTGTCGTCAAAGTCAACGAACTCAAACAACAAACCGACACCTTTGGCACCGTCGCGCTTCCACTTAGCAGCCTTTACAAAGTACCCCTTACACGACGGGATATCTAAATCGTTTGTTACTTCCTGATCCATGTCACTCCTTCATCAGTAATAATCGACGGCACCAGCGCACCAGCCTGCACTTTACTAATCATTGTCTTGATACGTTCTTCATCGCCATCAGTCTGGTCATACACGGCAGCAGCGAAATCATCGGGGTCAAGACCAAACTCGCACGCAATAGTTTCAACAGCCTCCATCAGCGGGTCAACAACTTCGCCGTCCACAATATCGTCAATTGTCGATGGGCCAACAGCATCCAACTCGCGCACTACAGGCGGAGCCGGTGCGTTAGCAATCGCAACAACAGACCCCATGCCGGACTGTAGTTCCTGAGGGGAATGATCAACACTCAACATCGGCACCACGTAATGGCGGGTACGACCAGCAGCCTTATCGCTACGCTTCTCCACACTCAACGTAGCCTGCACCATATTGCCAGCAGCGTGCAACGACTGAATCAAATCGACCATCCCCGGCAACTCGTGCGCAGCGTTCCAACCCTTAGTTTCCAAACGCCATGTGCCAGCGAAACGCAACTGAGGCAACACAACATTCAAGCGTGTGTACGGCTGACATTCGCGAACACCTTTGGCAACACAGATACACGGGTTGTTGACTGGCACAGCCTCACTACCGTGCATCTCTACAATCTCGCACGACTCGCCATCACACCGACGCTCACAGCCACCGCCTGACCACTTCTCGTACCACATCGACAAACCATCAGGCGGCAAATACACAGGCACAGACGACGACGTAGTAATAACTTCGAACTGGTTTTGGATACGGGCACGCTCATCAGTCCACGGCTGGCACGTACCACCATACAACTCAGCCAACTGACGGATCAGGTCTTCATGGGGGGATGTGAACCTGAACGTATCAATTGACTTCATCGCCCGACCAGACTTCACACCCAGCCGGATACGACCGGCTTCAGGTGCGCGTTTACCTAGTTGCGATAACGGGGTGATAGTGGTACGTGCCATGTGGGCCTCCTTAGTTAACCGTCGAATCTTCGATGTAGCAGGAATCCTTATCGGCTTCCCACGCCAAGTTGTATTGGTTGCCGCTCAAATCGCCAATTGCCACATCGACTTCGCTTTCAATTTCTCCAGCGATTTCGTTAAGGGCATCATCAGGATCAAGACCGTGCTTCGTTGTGAACTTACCACGGAACTCAATAGTGAGAGTCACACTAAAATCACAGTCCTGAGCGCGTTGATCAGCGATAACACGTTCGTGAACAAGCATCTCGTACAACTTACCAAACTTGCTGTCAGGTTCAAAGTCGTCTTCCTCGTTTAACTTGGCGAACGCATCCTGCACACCATTGCACAAGACAAACGTTTCTTCATCATCGAACGTTAAACATTCGGTGGGTGTATCATGCTTCTTAATCATTGCTACCTCCTAAGTAGTGTTTATCATGCAACATTGCCTGTTTAAACAACTGATCTAAAAACCAGCGTTCATTAGCAGCCAACTTACGCCTAGTGCGATTACACACCAAACGAATCTCACCATCATCAATCTCCAGATGGTAGTCACTTAACCGTGACCCAAACTCAAACTTGAAATCATTAGTAACACGCAACTCCTTAACCTTCGGAGAATACGTACGCTGCTCTGCCAACGGTGGCGTACCAGCAGGAGCACGCTTGAACCCTGTCACCTTCACACCGTTGTACTCATGCTCATCAGCACGCAACACCAAGCCAAGACGTTCCAACGACAAACGACAACGAGCCACATTGCCACGCTGCTCATTACGGTTGTAACGCTTGTTCACTTCCTCCGTCAGAATCGAATCATTAAAAACCCAATTCATTGGGAACGACAAAATAATCTCACGCAACAAGTCAGGCAACTTACTCTTGTTAACTAACTTGTCAACGCTCTCATGGCTAGGTGTCGGGTCAGACACACGAGCATGAGATGGGTTAAACATCTTTGGCATTATTCTTCCTTTCAAACAAATAGATAACTTCATCAAACCAATCAGCCCAATCGGTCGCGTGACGCTCCAAACGGAGACTGCCAACCATCGGATTGACACGCCACCAGCCCCCCTGTAAGCGTATGTCGCAGACGTACAATTTATCTCGGGCCTTACGTATCCCGAAAAAATTGACGCCCCTGACGAACCGTTTAGGTGGAGGCCGATACGCTTCGACTATTGCATCAACATGCAGATCAAGACGAGGATCGTCAGGAATCAGCACCCGATGAAACGTGTGAAACGACTTGTACACCAGCACCATCCTTGTCACATTGCGAACGCCACGGACAATATGCACAACCCCAGTACTGGCCAGAGTCCACAACCTTGTCATCTTCGACAACAACCCACGGTGCACGCGACGCCATCGGAGCAGTTACCGTCGCACCAACAGGGAACTCGGGATCATCAATCACACGATCAGGCATTACGTTTTCGTTCACATCATTAATCAAACGATTAACGCGCTCAACCTCGTGATCAAGCCACGGTTGCACAGCATCAACAGTGAACCGCCACTCAGCAGCAAACCTGCCAGCCTCCGAATCAGAATACTGTTCGGCCAACTGAGGCGACACCGGCTCCAACGACAACAACGCAATCACTACATTGCTGACACCTAAAGCAGCAGCCATCATGCCAGCCTGCAACACATAGCCATGCCGTGGCCCCTGAGGCGTACCCTTGAACGAGGTCGCCATCATTTTGAACGAAAACCCGCCAGTTGTTTTAATCTCAACTAACGTGTCATCGTCCCACAACACAACATCAGCATGACCCGAACCCGGAATACCAATAGTGCGCAAGTCAACATCAGGTTCACACGTAGAGTTCGGGAACACATCATCAACAACACTCTGCAAAGCATCGTGCACCATCGTGCCCAACCCCATCGTCCACGCCGACGCAATCGTCAACGGCTCAGACTCCGGTGTACCACGCAACGCATACCACAACTGACGATCACAACGCTTCGACGCATACGACGCACGATACGGCAACTCAGGAATAGCCCTAGCCTTATCCGCATTGCCAGCATCAAGGTACTTATCAAACCATGTCGTCGCAATCTTCTCAGCAAACACAGGACGAACAGGCGGATCACCACCATCTGATGACGGCAACGGCAAATCCGAAATATCTTTCTTAATCATTAACCCTCCTTAAAGGCTTACGCAAGTGTGTATACTATCGGCATGAGCAACATGCGCAACGTAGACCACCAAATTCTTAACGCGATCGACATTATCCGTGCAGAACACAACGCCTGCACAGCACGAGCAATCGCCAGCAAACTACGCATCAGCCCCGACGTAGTACGATACCGAATGGTCGCATTAGAACGAGCCGGTCTAGTCACATGGACAAAGATGCCCGGATCAGTCGTCAAGTTACAGGCAGAGGTTCCTCCCACTGCACCGGCTGAACATACGCCAGAACCCGAGGCGGATCAGGAACCTCCCGAATCTCCGGCAACTTCTCAGCCGAAGAAAGTCGCGGCAAAGAAGACGGGTTACAAAAAGGCTGCACCAAAGGCTCCCACAAAGGACACCTGACCCACTCGCTATCAACAAAGATAGCAGCATAATCATCAGCCCACACCATCTCGTGGCGATCCTGATACCGTATTTTAAACTTACCGGCGCGATCCTTAACACCAATCAGCCGTACAATACGCCCATCTTTTAACAACATATTGACACGGTTTTGCGCAAGGTGATACCAAAACGTACGCTTACCACTCATCGTGACGCCGATCAGGATGACACTCGTCGCACACACACGTAGCCAAATGCACAGTTAAATCATCGATATCATTTCTGATATCAACCTCGTGCAACACAATACGGCTAGTCGGCCTCCGGCTTAACGATAGCGGTTGCTTCACGAACTTCATCAATAAACTCCTCCAAAACTTGTTGAGCCTGCGTCGCACCAGAAGTCACATACATGATGCCACCAATCAAACCCATAATGTACTGCTTATCAGCGGACACCTTGTCCCACACACCATCACCGGTAGCCGTCTTCATCTGCAACAAAGCAGTGTTAGCCAACTGGCGGGCATCAGTAATCGCAGGTCGTTTCATAACAACTCCTTATCAGTAAAAACATGTGTGTCCCCCAGCCCTACCCGACCAGAGGTTGTCACCGGGGGACACACACGAACTCACGCCGTTACAATACGGCAGTACACATCAATCTTCTTGCGATCCGTCGGATTCTTACGCGACGCAATCTGCAAATTCGGAATCTCTTTCCGAATCTCATAGAACATTGACGCAGTATTCACAGGCTCAGGATACTTCGCCCACTCATTCGGAGCCTGCGCTGCCAACAGCAACACAAACTGCCACTTGTCACTTGTACGACCACGACCTGTAGTCTTCGACACAGGCGGCTCGACAAACTCAATGTCTGATAATTTCACTGTTTCTCCTTTACTCACACCGCACACACAGCACGGGCGATCTGCACAGCCTTCTGCTTCAACGGCTCAGGCTTCAAAATGGTACGGCCAAGATACGTGTCAGAATTACGATAGCCACGCGCATGATCTAAATACTCAACAGCAGTATTAACCAACGCCAACGCACTACCATTCACCGCAGCGTTCTGCTCACCGTGATACAAGCTACGGAACTGCGCACGAGCATCAGAAACATTACGACGCACACGATCCGTCGCAATACCCGGAGGCGGCTCAGGCAAAAACTCTGCAACAAACGCATCATACGACTGATCCGTCACCTTGATACCAAGCAACTCGTTAGCCAACTTGACCCACTTATCACGCGACGCAGACATACCAGAGATAGCCTGCTTGGCCTCGTCAATACGATCAGACACATTACCCTTGTGCCGGAAATCGTAATACAAACCAGTGTTACGTGACTCATCCAACGCCATCTGAACCGTGTTCCAACACACAACACGAACCTGAGTAGGTGCTGCACGCATCGCAGACTTACCGTCATGCGAATTAATCACAGTCAAATACGGAAACGACACACTGTCATCACCCGGCAAAGTATACGGCTGATCAAGATAAGCCAAAGCCCACACAATCGCACCGCCCTTAACCGAACCGGCAGTCTCAATCTTCAAACCCTGACCAACCAGAGTTTCCAACACACCAAACATCTCGGCGTTAGTAATCGGCTGATAACGGTCAGACATACCATGACCAATCACCTCGCCAGTATCGTCACGCTCCACAATACGAGCATGAGGAATCTCCACGAACTCGTCCTCGGTCACCAGTTCACCGTCAGGGCCAATCCCGATAGGGTTGGTACGACGCTGATACGGAACGACCAGCCGTGGCTCCCAGTTCAAACCAGCAAAGCGACGAGCCTCACCAATCGAACGAGGGTAATCATCAAGCACGGCACCAAGACCATGCCAAGCGGGAGTACGAACAGTAAACCCTGTGTCAAAATACGCAGGCATAATACCTCCTAGTTAGTTGTATAAAACGTGTGCCCCTTCCCCAATTGGCCTCCCAGCCGGGGGAAGGGACACACACATCCCCTATGTCCGTCACAGCGCCATCAATAGACAACGTTATGTAGGGGACACCTTGTCACTCGTCGGGATCAAACGTCCCAATCGCTGACGTTGGCTGCGGTGCAGCAACACGGACAACTTGTGTCTCCGGTGCCTTACGAACAGCCTTAATCTCACGTGGCTCACTACCAGCCAGTCGCGCAGCGAACTGCTGAACAAACGCGCTATGCCAGTCAGCATTAGCAGAAGCGTTACGACCAAACTCGTACGCAAACCGAACCGTCGAAGGGGCAAGCGTCTTGTACGACATACCAAGTTCTTCAACATCATCAACCACTACACCAGCGAAGTAACGCATATCAGCAGGCGACACAAACCCAAGTCGCAGATACAACACACGTTCCATACCCTCCGCAATAGCAGCAGCAACCTGACGGTTCTTCATCGGGAACGAATTGAACGACAATTCGCCAATCACAGTCGCGTAATCAACAAGACCCAACGAATATAAATCCGTCGCGTCAATGTTGCTGTCATACACAATCATTTATTCCTCCCAAGGGGGATCAATGTCCGAAAGGACAGTATTGTTATCAATGTCTTCAGCCATCCGACTGAAGACCGCAGCAAATAATGCCACGGCTTCCGGCACCAAACGATAAGTAAAGTCGAACTCCAAACCAGATTCCCAATGCTGCACATGCAGAATCAGAGTTGGTTCAGCGTTCTGCGACTCATCGTCTGGATCACCAACAAGAGCAAGGCCGAAGTCCAACACATCATACCGAGATGACGGGTCATTCAAACGTGCAGCCCAAAGTTCTTGATTCATCTGTGCTCCTACAATAGTAATCGTGGTGGGGGCCGGACACCACCACGGAAACCCGACCCCCACAAACCATACTACTGCGGATCACACAGTAACTGGCGACTTGACCCGCTCAATCTTGGGCAAGTACGCACGACGCACCGAAGCACCAAACTCCGTAGCAGTAATCTCGGTGCTGTATGCGCGACTACCATCCTCCGTTGTGTAATCACGCACATCGATACGACCGACAACAATCACACGGTCGCCAGTACCAAACGATGCAGCAATGTTCTCGGCCAAGCCGTCCCATGTCACAACGTTCACGTACGAGGTACGCTCATGCCATTCACCGTTCATTTGATACGGCTCATTGACAGCAACACGCGCCTTGCACAGCACCTTATCATTAGAAGTAACGGTCAATACTGGGTCTGATACCAGATTACCAATCACCGTTACGTTGTTAAACATACCCATCATATCCTCCTTAATAGTTGAAATGGGTAACAAACACTCACATCAATTACTGTAAGTGTCGTCACGCAAACGCTTTATTTGTTTGCGAGCATCTACTGTGGCCTGCTTCCAATAGCGCACAGAATCACGGTATCGGAAGAACACCAACAGGAAACCAAAGTTAATTGCAAGCGACAACATAAACATTGCGTTAGCAATATCGTTTGCTCTTTCATTGATTTCGCACATAATCTAGTTCCTCTTTAAGGTGTGTGGTTGCTGTCAACTCCCACTCATTAGTAGCAATACGACGCAACATCTTTGCCGCCATCTTGTGCGTAATGTTGTCTTGATTTGGATAAGCACATTCGGGCGTCAATAACGTATCGTCACTAATTAACTCGTGCCAATACCGTTCCCATACAGTCGTATCATCATGCAAGTTGTGGCACAACTCACGACTTTCTTCATATGTCAACTCAAACAAATCCATGACACGCTGAAGATAATTATAATCGCGATAAGCGGAGTCATCTGCTAGCAGAACTGTCCATCCAGCGATACAACCAACCGTCCCACAATCTTCAACAGCCTCGTCAAGACTGTCATAACATTCGCCATCACTAATTTGCGACGGTTTATGTTCACCGAGTTTGTACTCGCCAAACCTTCGACCAACCCATATGTTCATACTGAACTTACTTGCTGGCAAATCATCAATAAAATCCGCAACTCGTAACATCAAATCACGATTCATCAGAAACCTCCTCCGCATGAAATGCGTACCATGCAGCCTCTAAGGCCACAACAAACTGAGCAATATCTTCGTCAAAGAACGTGACAGAATCATTACCGCATGTGATCTTGACAACCGCAAACGACTCGTGATCATGGAAATCGATCTGCCAAGGCATACGCTCCATAGTGGTGTGATCCCAATTGCGATGAACATTAATTTGTAATGACATAATAACCTCCTAGTTATCAATCTTCAACAGTGTAAAAGTAAAACGGCTTACGATAATTTGGAATGTCCACACTAAAACTTTCAATGGGCCAATCCATAACATCATAAAAATCCACGATTTGAGTACCACCATACGATTCATCAAGAACCTGAGTACACTCAGCATATGTACCAGCGAACAACACAAACTCATCGTGTGTGTCGATCACCGCATAATCAAAATCTTTCATCCCTTCCTCCGTGCACACTCGGTATGGTACATCTCGTAACCATTTTCTGAATCACCATCAATACGCGAAATACCGATGTTGCCAACCATCGCGTCAACAGCAGTCACCTTTTTGGTGCAAAACCGGCACCGCTCGCGAAAAATACGGTCTACAACTTCGTTCGGCAAAGCATAAATATCAATCACAATAAATCCCTTCACGGTGTTTTTCCTTTTTGTACGAATCGCAGTACCCCCGGTCGGGGTCGAACCGACACTGTAGAGATTTTAAGTCTCTTGCCTCTGCCATTGGGCTACGGGGGCTAGTGGTAGAGGTGGGAGTCGAACCCACACGAATTACTCGGGCCATTTCCTTAGAGCCGTTACTTCCGTTCCTAGGTTGGTCGTACGCTCGCCTTCTGGCTCACTCGGCATAGGCTCGCGATCCTATGCTTGTCAGGCTCTACCATGCGGTGAGCAGTTTTACCTCATGCTCAGGAGGGTGAGCAGTTGGCCCTCATGCTCAGGAGTTGCGCATCTGGTGGGGATACCCAAACTCAGAGCGGGGATGTTATTGCCCACTCGTCGCCCCGTTGCGCGTGAGCAGTTTCACCTCGTGCTCAGGAGGGGAATCCAATACTTACACTGAACCTTGCCTTGTATCAGCGAAGGCGCGTTTTACCTCATGCAACTTGAGGGGTAGTTCTACAAATGTCGCAACACAAAATCTACCAATGTTGTTGCGCCAGACACAGTTGCCATATTGCTAACGACGCTGTGCCACGCCGGAACTACATACTGTCGTATGTCGCATCGAACGCACGATTCATTACATCCTCAAACCATGTGTCCATGTTACGCATCAGATTCATCAAACGCTTCTCATGATACGTCAAACTGTTGATATCAAAGTTATCACTGAACATACCCAAACGCACAGCCTCCTGATGCAACAACTCGCGCACCGACACAATCTCATTCGCAGTAAGCACAAATCTCATTACAACTCCCATCCTTCCGGGCAATACACATTGTCAATACCTTCACGCAAAGATTCAACAGCGTCGCTATACACCGACCAAAACACACGCTTCGGTGGCTGCGACCGATCCGCCAACAGCCGGTCAACAAACAGGACAGCAAACCATGCAGGCCACCCCCACAACTCCATAGCAGCAATCTCATGCTCCGCTCTCGTCATCTCACTCCTAAGTGCCCAACCATCATTATCGGGAAAATCCCAAGGCGTTGGCTCATTCGACATAAAAACTCTCCTTTGTTCAGTACCAGTCACGATCTGACCCACCTCACTTCAGCAGTACCCCCCCTCCCCTCACACTCTCTCATATTCCCATCTCTCCACCCACCACTCACTCCACATCTCACTCGCTCGCGCTCGCTCAATGCCCACAAGCCACCACCTCCATCCTCTCGCCACAGATAATCGCAAGACAAGCATCTCATCTCTCCTACTCGTTCCCTGCCGGTGGCGGCGTGGGGAAATGATTACGTCGGCTTCGCCGTCCTCATTTCACGCGGAAGTGACCCCGGCCGAAGCCGGGGCCACCGCCGTTGCTAGGTCAGATCAGGTCGGGAGCCTGCTGCGGCTTGGCCTGTCGCTGATCGGGACGGTCGCTGGTGCGAGCCTCTCCGGTGAGCAGTTTGACCGCTTGTGCGAGCGCGTTGCGGTCTTCTTGGCACTGGTCCAGAGTGGCGTAGGTGCGGATCAGCCCGTGGAAGCCGTTGGCCGTGGACTGCATGGTGATCTGCTCGGCTGTCCGGCAGCAGGGATTCTCTGCTTTCAGGTCGCATCCGCAGGTCTTGAACTCGTAGGTGTCCAGCGAATGGTGAGCGACGGCGGCGAACAGGTCGCCGGTCTTCTTGGCCATCCGGCCTTCCTCGTACATCGGCAGGAACATCACGGTCGGGATAGTGTCGCCGTCGTGATCCACGCTGGTTCCGGGTCGGTACTCGTCGCCGGACAGCGTGATCGGGACTCGCCAGCCCTCGATGATGCGGGCTTCCTTGTCTCGCACCCACGACTTGAAGCCGTTGTTGATCGTTGCCAGCACACCGTGGGGGAACCGTGCCCCCTCGCGGATGCGGTCGTTGACCATGCCGTCCACGCTGTGGGTCAGGAAGAACTGGCCGGACTGGGGGTCCCAGAACCGGTCGATGGTCGCCGTGGCTTCATCGATCCGGTCGGTTTCGTAGCGGGCAATGTGGCTTCCCGCTGTGGTGTTGGTTGCTGTCATTGGTTTGTCTCCTTGTTGTTGTTGGGAATGACGGTGGACACGATCAGGCGTCGTGTCCGGGTTCGTACGACGTTGCCGTACTTCACGGGGATGAACTCCGTGATGGTTGCAGCCGTGGACGGTGGCAGAGGAACCTCGGGCGAGTCGAACAGATGCTCGAAGTCGTCCCTTGGGTCGGCCAAAGTCTCGGCTAGGGTTGCTGGGTCCATTAGTGTTCCTTTCTGTTTGGTCCCGAACGCCATGTCAACCATGACTGGGTTTCGTCATGGTATGGTGGATCGGGGCCAAACGTTAGGAACACTTTGGGCCAGAGTAACCCAGCGAGCCTTGGTCGAAACAAGGACGTATCTTCGACACTGGTCGGCCGGTTGGGGTTCTGCGCCGCCGGACTCGTTGCTGCACCCCACGGAGAGCGTCCCCGATGAAGGACGATGCAGGTCGTTGAACACGGCGCGACCCCGTGTCCCCGACAGTCCCTCTACAACAACACAGAGACTAACCGATGTTACAGCAACCTCACCAGACGGGTTAGCCCATCGCCCGCCGAAACCGCTGGATCATGCCACGGCGATGTAGTCATCGACCGTTCTGATGGACCCCCGTTCGGACAGGACGACCATGACCCACCGGGGACGGCATGTCATATCGACCGCACCGTCGCGGGGAGCACGTTCCCACACGGATTGTGCTGCACGAAGCAACGACGGAAACAAGGCGGGGGATGCGAGACACAGAAGACCGCGAGTCGGGGGATGGCATAGTCCCGGCTGCTGCATCGGCGGCGAGGCCGACCCGATAAACCGCGTAGGGTCACGGGGGTGACCCCCGACCGTAGATGCTTCCCCGACTGTACGGGGGAGGCCGGTGGCAGTAGAAAGACCGAGTGACCATGTTCACGCCCATCGCACACCTCGCTGGCACCTGCGAAAGGCAAGACCGCGAGATGCGCCAAGCAGAGAACACCTGCCGGACAGACGACTGCAGGCACCGCAGTACACGCCGACGGCCCACGTGCGATCCGCGCCACGCACTCTGAGACCCGATGCCAAGACCAAAGACCAACGCTCGCACGCGAGTCAAACCAACGCCGGAGAGCCGCACCAGCCCGACCCGCACAGCGCAAACAGGCCACCGCAACAGCCCCGACCCTGACCAGCAACGGCTGGCCACGGATCGGCCAAGGGTCACCCGCCCAACCCCACGCAGCCACCCCCACAACCCCCAACCTGGGCACACACCACCAACGTAACCGCCCGTACCACGAAACCCAAGCAACACTAGCGCAACACACCACAAACTTACAGCCGTAGAACGTCGGTGGGTTGCGAGGTGGGGTGGGGGGTCGTAGTTTGAGGGGGTGGGGGTGTCCGGTACCAGTCAAGACGTAACCCGCATGGGCCTGATGTGCCACGAGGGGTAGATGTATGTACAGTACAGCCTTGGTTTTTTTGGGTTGTGCAGTGTTTTTTGGGTGTGGGGGTGTTGTTGTGTGCAGATGGGTGTTTGTGTCCCCCGTCCAGTTGCCACACTTGGACTACCTCCGCTTTGTTTTGTGACGCGGGAATACGTCTGTGTTTGTTTGTTCGCCGTTGCCGGTTCGTGCCTCCGCTCTTACTGCTGCCGCAAGAGTTCGTGATGGGATCGTTGCTGGGCATGGCGGATCGACCACGTTCCCGTGGGTTCCGTCCCGCCCCGTGCAACTGGGGTACGACCGAGTGCTGCGTGGCACGTAGGTGTCATGGTATCATCTGTGGCAGGGTTGATGTGCCTGTTAAGTATCTTGTTTTGTGATTGGTGTGATCTGTATGGGAGATGGGTGTGGCTGCTGATGTGACGGTTGTTGATTCGGCGCATTTGTCGTTGACGGGTGGTGTGGCTCAGACGGTGCGGTTGACTGGTGCAGGTAAATATTTGGATGTGGTTGGACATTTGGGTGTTGAGTGGACAAAAATTTTTTTTACGGTTGCGGACAGCGAGGCTGATCTTGTGACGGTTACGGTTGATGGTGATGATGTGAATGTTGCTGGTTATCCGCATCGGGTTCGTGTGCCGGTGACTCGTGATGTGTGGGTGCGGGTGTTAGCAGAGTTTGATACTGAAGTGTCGTTGGTGAAGAACAGCATCCCGTTTATGCCGGATCGTTTCCGTGACGCCACAACCCCTGTGTATTTTACGTTGGATTCTAATACTTTAGGAGTGTTAGATCAGAACCGGTTGGGCTAATTGTGTTATTATTGGCTTGTTTGTATTCTTGTTCGGATGAAAGGTAAATTGGTGTTATGACCGCTCCCGGCGATTTCTCCAGCAACGACGTACTTACCGCAGCCGACATGAACGACCTACCCGCCGGTATTGTCGATGTTTCGCGCACGGCAACTGGCGGCACAATATTAGTCGGCACAACAACTGTTGATTTGGGGCCGTCGATTACTTTTACGGCGCAAGCAAACAGGTACTATCGCGCCTCTGGAATGGTTGCCGTTTTTGATAGAAACACAGCCGGTTGGCTTGTTATGGAAATGAACCTTGACGGTGCCGCCGTTCAGAACGTTTACACCTACAGCAACGGCTCTGGCTACTACGGACACATAGCAGGTTTTTATGTGTTCTCCACGACTGCCGGTTCCCACACAATCAAACTACGCGGTTTCACGAATACTGGAACGGCCACCGTGTTTAACGGTTCTGCCGAAAGAGTTTCATTAGTGCTTGAAGATATGGGGCCGGTCTGATGCTTGTACGTTGCGACATGCCGACCGATGATTACAAAGCCAACATGCGGGCGACCCGTAATCAACTATTAGCGGCCTCTGACTGGACACAAGTTGCGGACGCACCCGTAGACCGTGAAGCGTGGGCGACCTATCGGCAGCAGTTACGCGACGCACCCGCCACTTGGACGCCAAGCCCGACATGGGACGCACCCGACCCGCCTAACTATAACACCGGAGAATAACAATGGCCGCAGACAAAACCGTAGAAAAAGCAGCACACGTAACCCTCACTGCAAACACCGCCTACACCATCAACCTCACCGGAGCAGGCCGATACATCGACATCATCGCCCACTCCCACGGGTCACACAACGACGTATACTTCGCCACCGCAGCCACAGAAGCCGAACTACCCACCATCACCGCAGGCGCAGACAACACATACATCTCACACGCCGACGAACGAATCCGCGTCCCCGCACCACGAAACACATGGATCAGACTCATCTCCGCCGCAGGCATGGACGCATCCGTCGTCAAAATCCCCACCATTTTCTAAAAATTTTTTCTACGCTGGTGATATATGGCGGATGACGACAGGGTAGACGACCCTAAACTAATAAGCGACTTGATGAAAGAAGTTACCGAGTCGCTTGAATTTGTTGACGAAAACGCTACGTCAGAGCCATACAAAGAAGTTGTCCACATTAAAGGCAAAACTTCTAAGTATTTACAGGCAGAACAGCGTCGCCGTAACATTATTCAACATCTTCGCACCAAGAAATCGGTGACCGAAGCCTGCGAACTTGAAGGCATTTCGTACTTTACGTACGCATCATACCGGCAAAGGTTCCCTGAGTTTGCGGCTAAGTGCGATGAAGCACGCCAACTGGCGGATATGGGCGACAGCGCAGGCTATGACGGCTCCGCCGCTTCTTTTATTGCCGAGTTCTTTGGCCATGTTCCTACATGGTTCCAGTTAATGTTTATTAACGAACTAGAAAAAACGCCACCGGGAAACATTTTGATGGTGTTGTGGCCACCGGAGTTCGGGAAGACAACAACATTTGAGAACCATGCGAGTCGTAAACTTGCGATGGACCCATCGTTCCGGTTTCTGGTCGCGTCAGAATCCAAAGGAATCGCCCAGAAAATTTTGGGGCGTGTCATGGACCGAATGAACCCGGAAGGGCCAGTACCGAAGTATGTGGAGCGGTTTGGGCCGTTCATGCCACAGTCTGGTGACGGTCGTGCACGGCAAGCGTGGTCTGATAACCGGTTCACTGTGCGTGGTGCCCGCCGTAATGACGAACGTGACTACAGCATGTTGGCTGTCGGCGCAGGATCAAAGAACATTGTGTCTACCCGTACCGATCATGCACACGTTGACGACATCCAATCGACCACTACGTTAGGTCAAACTAGCAAGTTTGTTAACTGGTTCCGGCAGGACTTGCTGTCCCGCCCCGGCGAATCTGGTATTACCACGGTTTGCGGTACTCGTGTCGGTGAAGGCGACTTCTATGAAGCCTTGATGGATGATCCTGACATGGATCAGTCAATTATGAAGGTGTTGCGGTTCCCTGCGATTATCACAGATCACGATAGTGGCGAGGAAAAGTCGTTGTGGCCTGAGAAATGGCCGTTAGAAAAGTTAGAACGCCAACGTAAAAAGGTTGGGTCGGAGGCGTGGGATCGCAACTACATGCAGAATCCCGGTGTCTCATCTAGAGGAAGGGGCACCTTTGATAAAGAAATTGTTGAACATTGTAAAGATTCTTCAATCAGTCTTAGTGATTACCCTAGTCCTGATAGCATCGTATACGTTGGTATTGATCCTGCTCTTGGAGGCAAAAATTGCATCCTTGCAGTTGAGGCAACGCCGGATTACCGGCTCATCGTACGTCGCATTATCGAAGACGTTGAACTCAAATCAAACCACCAAATCATCGACCGGTTACAACAAGTCATAGAATTTTGCGCACAAGGCGGTGCACACGTTTCCGACGTTGTTATCGAAGCAATGGCGTTTCAGAAAGGCCTCGTCCACGACGAAAACCTTTTAGAACTACGCGATTACTGGGGTTTCGCTATCCGCGACCACCTGACAGGGTGGAACAAATACGATCCCGATATTGGTGTGCCGTCAATGGCTGAGTCGTTCCGCAAACAAGAAATAGTTTTGCCGTACGCCGACGACACGTACACACGTTTTGAAATTGATGAGATGTGCCGCCAGTTATATGCGTGGAAACCCGGGGTTCGTGGTAGTCGTTTGCGTCAAGACAGAGTGATGGCGTTGTGGTTTTGTTGGATTATGTGGCGTGAAAGGTGGAAAAAGCCTACCGGAACTGTGTATTCTAGTAACGGTTGGCAACGCGAGGGTTTGCCGTATACGGCGACCCGTTCGGGTTTACTCCTGCCCACAAACATAAGGAGAATTTAATGCGAGATTTTGAAACTATTAGACAGATGACGATTGATTTACAGAATCGTCGTTCACCGGTTTTGCGTCGTATGCAAAACATTCGCGAGGCGTACGAAGCAGATTACGTGTTGCCAATGCCGGACGTTGCCGACGAACCGGACATGCCAAACCTTACCCCGTCGCTAATCACGGACGTTGTGGACGCTCTCGCATTGCGTGCCGCATCTGTCAAGCCAACCGTGTACAGCCCCGCTCTTGATCCGTACAAAGACGTTGGGGTGCGTAGCAAGGCAATGGCGAACGACCGTCGCCGTATCCTTTCCGCTACGTATCATCATAACGGCTGGGCGTTGCTGCGTCGCCGGTACATGCGCCACCTTAACGCTTACGATACGGCAAGTATCATGGTGGAGCCGTGTTTCCGCACCGGTATGCCAAAGATCAGGGTTCGTGACCCGTTGCAAACGTTCCCTGAGGAACGAGCATTAGAATCAATGGAAGCCCCTGAATATGTGGCTTTCGTAACCCGATACTCCGGCGATTATTTGCGTTCGCGATTCCCGCAGACCCGAGGCGAAATCGGTGGCCCTATCAGCCCATACGACACCACAGAAATGTGGGATGTGTTTGAATGGCACGACAGCGAACAAATCCGGTTTGGTTTGCTTGGTCCCGTGTTAGAAGACGGTAACCATATTTACCGTGATTACAACATGTTTAGTGGCCCGTGGATGCCGTTAACTGACCCGATGCCGAACCTTGCAGGTATGTGTATGGCGGTTACTCCGGGGGCGGTCAGCCTGCATCGTATCGGCAACCGTCTTAATGCTTTGTTGGATAACGCGAAGTGGCAGTCGAAGTTGTTGGCGTTAGACATTTTGGCGCAAGAAAAGGCTATTTTCCCTGACATGTATGTGATGGCTAGCCGTGGTGGTGCGCCACGGTTGGCTGATGGCCAATGGCATGATGGCCGTGACGGCGAAATCAACATTGTGACTGACGCCGAAAAAATCGGCACGATTAATCAGATGCCTGATGTGCGTACATCGCAGATGATTGACCGGCTGGAACGCAACTTCCGTGTGTCGTCCGGTTTAAGCCCTGTGTTTGGTGGCGAAACCCCGGGTGCTGCGTTGCGTACTGGCCGTGCACTAGCAGAAATGACTTCATATTCAGTTGATCCCCGTATCCAAGAGGTACACGAGGTCGATGAAGTGTGGATGCCGAAAGTAAACCAAGCCATTTTTGAGTGTTACAAGGGCTGGTTTGGTAATAAGAAGTTTACGATGTTTTCTGGTTGGTCGGGTGACCGTGGCCAAGTTGAGTTTGTGCCAAACAAAACTATTGAAACGACAGATAACACGGTGACGTACGCTATTCCGGGTGCCGACATTGTGCAGATCACACAGGTGTTGGGGTCGATGTTGGGTTCTGACACTATTAGCGCGGAAACGTTCCAGCGTCATCATCCGTGGATCGAAGACCCCCATGCCGAACAGACTCGTATTACTGACGAGAAGTTAGAAAAGGGTGCGGTTAGTGGTTTGTTGCAGCAGGTGGTGTCTGGTCAAATGCCAATGGCTGTGTTTGCACGTATCCGTCAGAAGATGATGGACGGTACGAAAGATATTTTCCAAGCGACTGTTGAGGTTGATGAGGAAGTTCGTGCCGAGCAAGCAGAGGCGCAGCAGGCTGCTATGGAGCAGCAGGCTGCACAGCAAGCGCAGATGAGTCCGCAAGCCCAGTTAGGTTTGGCTGCTGGCCCGCAGGCTGCGGCGGCAGGGGCTATCCCACCAGAAGCGATGGCTGCTGCTATGGCTCAACAGCAGCAACAACAGATGAGGCCTGAAGATCGTATGCGTCAAATGTTGCAAGCAGGAATGGGTGGTAGGTAATGCCTCGTCGTCGTAAAACACAATCTGGTGCAGATGCTCAAAATATTGAGTCTGTTGCTGGTCAACGTTACGGTGAAGGTAAAGCGCAAGCCGACATGCAACGCATGATGCCTGCACCAAATAGCAGAGAGAGTTCTATGCCATCTCCGCAAATGCAACAACCAACGGCACCTGATCCACGACCGACACTTGTTCAACAGGCTGCTAGTGGCCCTGCTCAACGCAATCCGGCGGAAATTCTTGCGCAGATGCCTAAAAATATTTTGCGTGAACCTAGTTCGCGTCCTATTACGTCCGGTTTGCCGTCAGGCCCGGGAGTAGGCCCGGAAGCATTAGAGCGTTTTCAAACCATGTCTCCTATGCGCCGCACTTTGGAACAAATGTACAAACGAACAAGTAATCCTGTTATTAAGCGTATGTTGGATCAAGGAAACCTATGACATTCATTAGCCAAGACGATGAACTAGACATTCCTAATAACGCGCAAATTGACGCATCAGCATATGTGTCTCCAGCCGTTGCTGCGTCCGATGCAAACGTTTCATCAAATCTTTCTATTATTTCGCAAATCGCTCCTGATTTTGGGTCTGATTCTGCGTTAATGATGGAATTGGCTACATCAGGAATGTCGCCTATTACATTGGCAGATCAAGGCGTTGCTGCTTTAAGTGCAACACAGTTGGCTAATTGGTCAAGTGATTTGGCTCGTTTGTCGCCTTCGCAGCAACGTGGCCATTGGTACGACATGACCGAACAACAACAACAAACGTTAATTAATGTTGGTTATATTCCTCCTGTTACTTTGGAAAAACCCGGTTTGCTGGAACGAGGCTTAGGGTTTGTTGTTGGGGCAGCGCAAGCGGGTTGGAATTTAATTCCGGGACAGCAACAAGACTGGATTGAAGCCGGTGCTAAAAGCACGTTTGGTGGTTTGTTCTGGGTCGGTGACCGTGTACCGCATTTGTACAGGTCGCGTGCTCAATTAGCACCGTGGCAACGTGCTTTGTCAGAAGTAACAGGTATTGGTGCTGCGGTTGCCGTTACTGCCGCTTCGCGTGGAAAAGGCGGTGGCCGTGGTGCTGCTACTACCCGCCGTGTTGTGTCTTCGTTGATGGGTGGAAAAGGCGGCACATTACGAGCAGGCGCAATTACATTAGGCACTAAAGAAGCAACATCAAATCTTGTTGCAGCGTTGAGTACCGCACCAACAGGGTTCAACGATTACATTACTGCTTTCAGAACAACATACGACGGTGATACGTCGTTTACTGTTGAAGCACAACGTGCAGCATACGACATGGTTCAAAGCGACAGCATGTTGTCTCTAGCGCGAGATATTGCAACAAACATTACTCCCTACGATATTGCAGGACAAATGGCGTCGTTGCGCGACGTTGTTGACGACGGCGATATGTCTTTGCGCGCACGCAACGAAGCCTTAGACGAAGTTGCCGCTCAATATGCCGAAGAAGGCACTCCCGAATATCAGCAAGTACGCCAATCACTTCTTGAACTTATGGCAATGCCAGAGTTCCGTGATGCCGTTGTTACCTTAGCGTTAAGCAAAACTACGTTCGGACGCGACGTTGCCAGCATGTTTGGATTAACTCCGGGCAGCGACTCATGGAGCCGTGTTAGCGGTGCGCTTGATGGTCTTTACCTTATCGCTCTTGATCCGTTTAACCTTGCAGGCACAGCAGTACGCGCAGGTCGAATGGCGCGGTACTCGTTAATTCCAAAATACAAAGGTTTAAAAATACCCGAAGGCGAAATTGGTGATCTGCAAACCAGTCTTTCTATTCTGTATTACGGAACAGACACAACAAAATCAAACCGCAAAATTGTGCGGTGGGTTGACGAACTTGTTGATGCAGTCAACAACCAGCGATACGACCAAGCCCCTACTAACTTGCGCCCAATGTACTTGTCGCTTATCGAATACATGCGTGGTACTGGCAAATTGCAAGACACGAATGTTGTTGAAAAACTAACAGCAGACGTATTTATTAACGAATATGTTAAAGGCTACGACGGATTAGCACACCTTGTTCGCGGTGTCGGAACCCGCCGTGGAGTAGGCCAAGTTGTTTGGCAACCTCTTACATCTACTTCAATTCGCGGTCGTTTACGAACAAACGCTATTGCTTTCCGTACAGCAATGACAGAACCGTGGCAAAACCGGCAAGTTCGCCAATTTCTTACCGACAACGACATTAATCCTGAAACCTTGTTTGGCGAACTAGCAGATCAAACTTCTATTGGCACCGAAGTAGTCCCAACTTATTTGCTGCGCAACTCCAAAATTAAATTAACTGAATCAGGCGGTCTTGGCTTTTTGCTTGGGCGAGCGTTCGTACCTTTGCATTATTACCGTGGCCCTAAAGTCGGTAACCTTCTAAACAAAATTTCGCGCATGTCAAGTGACAACGTTATCGACTTGTCAACTGGCGAAGGTATCGAAGAATTTGTAAGTACAGTCTCATCTATTTTTGAACTGCCACGATGGATGGAACAATCGTACCTTAACACTTTGATGAATCAAGGTTCCATTTCGGATCGACTTGCTGTGCTGCGTTCGTTTTATGACGCAATGTTTGATTTTACGGGATTGAAAGGAACCGAAGCAGGGCAAAAACTATACGACGAATTTGTTGTGCGTATCGGTGATCGGGCTGACGATATTCTTGCACGTTCGCAAAAATACGGAATTGGAAATATCGACAACATAATTTTTAACGATGCAAAAAACGTTCGTGGTACTGCTGCTGTAATGCCCGGGCAACTTGCTTTACGCATTGCGATTCCTGATCCCAAAACGTTGTTGTTAGCAAAGAAGCGATCTTTGTGGTTTGGCGAAATTGGAGGCATTGCAAAAGCATCAGACATTGTTGAAAAAACAAGTGGAGTGTGGCGTGTCTCAGTTGTTGCCCGTCCCGGATTTATTCCTCGTGCTGTTGGCGAAGAATGGCTTGCAGCAATGTTCCGTGGCGAACTTGGCCAGTGGGGTTCTGGAATGGCTGCACGCGGCATGGCCCGTTACGAAGCGTTCCAAGAAGCACTCCGTCTGAGCAAATACCAAGACCCAACCGTTTTAACAGACGAAATGCGCCGACTTCTAAACGTAGACAAAAACAACAGATACAAATACAGTTACAGTGGTCATCTTTATCCACTGGTTTGGATGCTTGATAGCATCGGCGGCGGCAAGATTGTTAACCATTATGTTGATAATTACCAGTTATGGTTCCGCGCTAAAATGCAAAACGGTTTAGGGAAGACAGATAAAGGAAAACAATTATTCAAATGGTTCGGTGTTGAAGACGCCGGAAAAATAAACGAATCTGATCTTCTTTCTGCTTTAGCATTTGGTGGGAAAAACAGTTGGCGACGCACCGCAGCAACAGGTGTTAGCAAGCAATTAACAGCACGCGCACGCGAAAGCATGAAGTTGCATGTTCAAGCAATGGCTCATGGTGTTAGCGGTAACACTCAAGGTCGTTTAGCAGACGTACGCGAATTCACAGGCACAGACATACATGATGTTTCAGTAGATGGGCTACCTGTTCCACGGATGATGGATGACGCCAACTTTGAAACAATGAATGTTGGCAACCCTGACTACAACGCTGGTTTGCATTGGCGGGCGCACCACACTATTAACGATCCTAATTACGGAGATATTTTTGATGATGTGTTGCCTCGCATTATTCCGGTGGAAGACCCAGATTTTGATTTAACAGAATTTGGTGAAATAATTACTGCATTTCGCCGGATGAACTTAAACGATCAGTACGAGGCTCTGTTGTTGACGTTTGGGAAAGAAGACCAACAGTTTGGGTTGATTGCTGATTTAGAAAGTCGAATTGTTCGTCTTCAACGCATGATGAACGATTTAGAAGCGCAAGGCAAATTAGGTTTGCTTTCGCTGCAATTTGAAACAGAAATTGCAGACTTGCAAAACCGTATTCAATGGGTGCAAATGTTTATGAAAGGAAAGTTCGATCCCTCTACTTCGCCTGCTAGTGTTTCTTCGGAATTAGGTAACTGGTTAAGTAGTTATGCGTACGACCAATTAAAGTTGCTAGAAGATAACTCTCAACTTTACGGTTGGTATACCGCAGCGTTAGGCGCAGAATTCCGAGCAGCGTCAAACGGTACAGAGTTTTACGATCTTGCATTAATTGAAAACGCCGAACAACTTTTAGGCGTCGTACTTAACGATTTTACTACTCGTCCGGGTTTTAAACGATCTGTGTACCGTGGTATTGGACCCATAACACAAGACACCGCGTACATTGATGATGCAGGAAATTTGCATTTACAAATGTTCGTAGGTGATTGGCGAGCAGAAGGAGGCACCGTTGCTTTGTCCACTTCAATGTTGCCTGAACAAGCAGCACAGTACGCGATGAAACAGACCGGTACGTCTTCTTCATCAGCGGGTTACGGAACTATTTACGAATTAGATTTAGATTGGATGTTAAGAAATGTTGGTATGACATTTGACGACGTTATGGCGAGGCCAGCAGTCCCATTTTTTGATGCTGAAGGTAGACTAAAAGTAGATATTCCTCCGGCTGCTCGTATGCAACCGTCAACTCCTAATAACGAATTAGCAGAAATACAATTTTTAACAGGGTGGACGGAACGCACCGATCCAGATACTGGCGAAGTAATTAAAGAAATTGTTATTCCGGCAGGTAATTGGCGCGCATTTGCAACAGGTGAATTCAATCAGTTAAGTAATCTTGGTACTAGACGAAGCGATTTTGTAGCAGGTAGGTTACGTAATGCGGGGGTAATTGGTTACCGTTCGGACTTGACTACTACTATAGGCGGATTATTAGACCAACTTGATGAACGCGACGCAGCGTTGCTTGCCGACATAAATAAACTTTTCGAAAATGTTTCAAATGTTGATATTTCGACTGATCCTCGTTTAGCCGATATCCGAAACGTTTTTAATATGCCTTGGAGAATTCGATATGGTTTTGAAGAAAGTAGGTATTTACAAGACACGCCGGGATTAATGGATTTTAAAGTTGTACTTGACAATGATTTGTTGCGTGTTAATGGTTGGAATAATCAACCACTCGAAACTTTTGACGATATTTTAAATGCAATCGACCAATTTGTTCTTGATACTCCGTCTGCTGAAAAAGAAGAAGTAGTGCGTGCTCTGGCCGAGGTACTTAGTTCATTTGGTACTTTTGCGGAAGATCAAAACCTTGCTGGAGTCGAAAAATTTTTAGACACTTTGCTTGGAGATGAGTATTTGCAATATTTGTCGCCTAACCGGATCGACTACGATCGTATACGCGCCAATCCAGTTTTGCTTACCAACCATATTATAATTGCATCACGTTTGCGACAAAATAATCTCAGTCCAAATGTTATTGATGAGTTGTTTGATGAATCGCAAGATTTAATGATGTTGAAGAAAATTGCGGAACTAAGTTCTGAAGAACCATCACCTTTGTTTGATGTATGGGGCGACGATGCTTTGCTTAGACTTAAAGCACACCGGTTTATTGATTTTGACAGTCCTGTACGAGCATTTATTCCACACGTATTTTACGGAATGCGCGGACTTGGCACATATGAACCGGTTATTGCCCCGGGCGTTAAAAATGTTTATTTGACGTTAGATGAAGCGGTTGATGAAATTCGGTTTAATGGGTTGCAAAGTTTGTTGCGCGATCCGCGTACATCGGCTTCTGAAATAGTTGCACGACCCCAAGAACTGGCTTCTGACGGCAGTTTGTTAGCAGGCCGTGGACGTACTCGTATGCCTGTCAAAGGACAGAAAACCGTGTTCGCCCCCACGTTCACAACTTACGACATGGTGTACGGCGCAATTTTTGATGCACGCAACGATTTAGGAATTGTTGGTCGTTCAACACAGGACGTAATTGAACTTGCTACCGACAAAATTATGTCAAGCAATATCGCTAAAACCGCATCAAACCGTTTGTTAAACGATGATACGTATGACGAACTTTCATCATTAGTGCGAGCATACGTAACAGGGTTTATTTTGAAACACGAAGACGAGGCAGGTTCTATCGCTTTAAGTCGTTTAACTGAACTGGCTCAAAACGGAAATTATACGCAACCAATGTTGGCTGTTGACAATATTCGTGTTGTTGCATGGTTGGAAGAAACGTTGAATAACATGTTGCGCCCAATGGAGGGGCCTCGTGGTATGCCGAATCGTGTGTTGCAGCGTGTTATTTATCGTCCTTCTGATGAACAAATTGCGGCTAATACTGCTCGTACAAACTTGCAGAGAGTGCAAGATTACAACATGCAACAACTAGATATTTTGGACGAAACAGATGAAGTCGTTGAATTGGGCGACGTAGAACTTGAACAAGTTGGGTCGTTGACTTCTTTGTACAGTTTTGACGATGCTCAATTTGCACAGTTTGAATTGACCTCGTTTGATGGTGCGTTAGGCGATCAGCAAGATTTTGTGTCTGGCGCATATGCATTTACTGATACCAATATGCGTGCAATTCGTTCCGTGCTAGCAACTGGCGATCAAGTCGAATACGTTGCACGTGCTCCGTTAGCGCGACGCACGGAAGCAGACGAACTTGTAATTGTCCAAACTGGTGAAAAGTTAAATCCAAATATCGAATATTTTGAATTTAATCAAGTAAATAATCAAACAGAAATTGGGCAAGCAGTTTCATTTAACGACCCGAATCTTGTTGAAGGTATTGTGTTGCCAACTGTCGATCAAGAATTAATGTGGCCAGTAGTAGGCCCGTTGTTGCTTGATCGCGCATTGCGCCAACAAGGTCGTCGTTTAGCAGTACGCAATTTTACGGCTCCTGATAATCTTCCCACTAACGCTGTCGGTGCAGATTATGTTGAGTTGCCTTTTGCCCGCATTAACGACGTAGACAATGTGCCCATAGGCAAACGGCCACAACAAATTGTTGCGCCACGTATTGTCACCAATACTGACAGTTTGCGTAAAGGTTTGTTTAAGCGAGGCGCATCATGGTTCTTTGACCAGACCGGTAAAGCATTAAACGCAGTTGTACGCGACCCAATGTTTTTTCATGCGTATACTGCCCGTGCCGAAGTTGGCTACAAGTCGCTGTTGCGATTTATGAACCGGTTTAAAGACGACCGTTCTGCTGACACCGTTATTGAACAAGTTGCCCGCAATTTTGATAACCCAATTATCCGTGACGCTGAACTTGCTTATGGCGAAGGGCGCCAAGCAGCAATGCTAGCGGTAGATGACTTGTTCGTTGATGTTGAAGATTACTTATGGCACCAATTACGTGACGGCAAAATAACCGTTAATCAATTCTTGGCCAAAGTTGAAGAAGCAGATTTCGGGCTGCTTGTTCAAATGGAAGTTGACCCATTTGAAATCCGTGCAGAACGGATGCGCGTTCTTCAAGAACTCGTTGATTCAAACCCAACAATTAAACCTTCACCCAAGTTTTTGGAAACAATGCAAGGCGAAGTTAGCGAAGCGTTTAAGGCCGGTTTGCGGAAAACCGATCCGAACGAACAGATTGTCGCGCAAAATGCCACAATTGTTATGCGAGAATTTGCAACGGATATTCTGGCTGTTCGTAGATTCAAAGAGTACGTACAAGAAAACGCTGCTCAAGCAGCCATGAACGATGTCTTGCCGTTTATCGACTCACACGAATTCAAGAGTGTGTACGCGCAACAAATGCGTAATCTATTGCCGTTCTGGTATGCCCAAGAAAACTTTTTAAAACGTTGGGTTCGTGGTGGAATTAACAGCGGCATGTTTGGTTTAGACCAATTACGCAAAGCACAACTCGGCTACATGGGTTTGCGTTCGTCGGGCATTATTGTTGAAGACGACGACGGTACCGATTATGTTGTGTACCCCGGGTCGGCTCCGTTAAACGAATTTATGGGCAAAACTCTTGGGTGGATTCCGGGGTTGTCAGGAAGCGACTTAACATTCTTCAACCGTGCACGCGCATCAAGTTTGCTTCCCGGCGTTAATGATCAAGCATTAGACCCCGGCGTCGGACCACTCGGCGCTATTCCGTTAAATATTGCTAGTTTTATGTTCCCTGAAATTGAACCTTTGCGTCGTGCTGTTCTTGGCGACATTGCTACGTCCGATACGTACAATAACAAAGCACTTAAAATTTTGAACAGTGTGTTGCCACGACACGTTACACGATTGTTCGAACCGTTCATGTTGACAGAAGATGCAACGATCAATATGAACTCGGCAATGATCACCATTATCAGTAACGACTTGGCACGTTACGAAGCAGGCGAAGACAGCGATATTCCGACACCTACATCATCCCCCGGAGATGTGCAAGCGTACCTTGACGAAGTACGCAACAAAGCGCGTTTAGCCATGATCACAAACGGCATTATGGGTTTGTTCACTCCGGGTGGCCCACAGTTAACCGTTGCTGATGCCGAAAACGTTTCTCAATATTTCACGGGTATTGGTGTTGAAAACGCTGACGATTTGTTGACTACATCGTACCGTGATTATCTTGGAGCGTACGGTCCAGACGAAGGCATGGACCGCTTCTTGCAAGACTTTAAGGATTGGGGTTGGGACGATGTAATCAATCCTGAGGCATTGCTTACGTCACGTACGGAAACTGTTAGTGGTGCGCCCTTGGCTCCGACTGCCGAAGCCATGCAGTTTTATGACGATTACAGCGAACTAGCAAACACGTATCCGTACGGTTTTTCTTGGATTGTTCCACCGACTAAAGCAACTGATAAAACGGAGCGGTATGCATGGGGGCAGCAGTTCCAAAGCGAGTTGCGGCGTCGCCGTGTTCCCGAGGATGTGTTGAACGCAATTATCTTTAATGAGGCAGCACAAGTTTATTTCTCGTTTGATGACGAACGCGAACGTGTATTGATGAATGAGGATTTGACCGAAGATCAAGTGAAGCGTGTCAACGAAATGTATGACACAGCCAAGCAAGCGTTCCGTGCTGCTAATCCTGCGTTTAGTGACATGTTGCAGAACAGTGATCCTCGTGTTCGTCGGCAAAATACGATTGATCAGATTCGTAGTTTGGTTGCTGACCCATTAGCCCCTAAAACTGAGACTATGCCTGCTATTCGTAAGTTGTCGGAAACGTTTGATATTTATACAGCGGCTCGTCGCGTGTTGTCGCAAAGCCGGTCACAGCGTGCGATTAATCAGTTGACGGCTTTGAAAGATGCGTACGAAAACGAAGTTGGACGTATTGTTTTGTTGTATCCTGAATTAGAGTTGTTGTGGTTGTCGGTGTACAAACCAGAAAGTAGTTTGTGATGTTTGACTTTGAATTTCCTTATGCCGGTGCGGGTCAAGACGATGATCTTGACAAAGTTAAAGACATGTTGTGGAACATGTTTAATTCGGTTGAAGAATATAAATACAACAGCGGTGTAACGTTTTCTGATTTTGATGCTGGGATATCACGGCAAAATCCCACATTAGTGCCTGATCCCGACATTGATCAAGGTTGGGATTTCAATAAAGGCACAGCAGCGGATATTAGCAAAATTGTTGATATTGTTGTTAACAACGTTCCGCGAGAATACCAGAATAGCGATCTTACACAATTAGATTTGCGCCCTATCTTGATTGAAGTGCGTGACAATCCTGCTAAGTACGGATTGAGCCGAGAGCAAGTATCTACTGTTGATGGAATTATTGGCACCCAAACTCGATCTATTTCTAATGCGGTAGAACACAAAATATATGACAGTATTTTTCCAGATGGAACTAGTCCGTTACAGTATTTTTCACCTTCAACAATCACACTAATTGCAAACAACATTGCATCATTGCCGGATAGCGGCGACACATCGTCGTTAACACAGGTAACTACATACCAAAATAATTGGACACAACTTACAGAACTGCCTGCACGTGAAACCACCCAAGAGATTTATTTAGATAGAAACAAAGCACCGTCGTATATTTTGCAATTACCCGACAATCCTTACGACTCAATGGTAAGCAGTCTTGAAACTCCTAATGTAGAAGTAACTGCAACGGGTGATGTTGTTCCTGATCGCTTACAACAATTAAATAGCGGTTCTTTAAGTGCAGAGCAGTTAAACCAAGTTATTGGCGGTTTAAATACTGTTAACCCACCAATAGATTTTAATTCGGGTGATCTGCAAGCGTTGGCACGAGTCAATCCTGACGCTATTTGGCAAGATGCTTTGACACAAGCGCAGGCCCCGGGAGCGCAAGAAAACTGGTTGAACGAAGAATTCATGTTTGATCCTTCTCCAATTTGGCAACAAGCAAATGGAAATTACAATGTTCCGCATGGTACGGGTTTCAAAACACCACCAAGAAACCTTTTGGGAATGATCAACTTGTTGTACGACATGACTTCTAATGAACTTATGGCGTTACACGATAATTTAATGTTAGCCGGTTATTTCACTCAGGCTGGCAGCACACCTTTGTCGAAGGGTGATCCGTCGGACCCAGCGTTAAAACAAGCGTACCGGATTTTTTTGTCGGATGTAATGGCGTCAGAGCGAGGTGTTGCGGGAGAGTTGCAGTATAGACAAAAACAAAATGCTGATCTTGTGCGTCAAAGTTTTAATCGGCAAACACGTTCGACTGTTGAGAATGGTGCTAATGCGTTTGCGCAAGCGGTGTTGGGGCGCGATTTGCAAACCGAAGAATTGGATCGTGTTGTGCGGATCATGAAGTCTTTGGATGCTGAAGAATATATTAGGGCTGAGAATCCGTTTGCACAGCAGATTGGTGCTTTGCGTCAGGCTGTTGAAAGTATTGATCCGATGCAAGCAGCAGCGTACGCTGGAACAGGTGATACGTCTAAATATCATAGACGTTATGGGACTGAACAATATTCGGGCGGCGGGGAAGTTCGTCCTCGTTTTACTGCCGAGGATGTTGAGCAGGGTTTAATCCAACAAGGTATGGAGAATAGCCAATGAGCGACCCAGAAGATTATTCAAATTACGCATATTTAGCGCAGGTTCCGTCGGCGGTTTCTCCTGTTGCAAATAAATACGAGTCGTCTTTATCGACTAATCAAACGGGATTAAGCGATGCTGCTTCTCAACAATTGCTGTACTTCCAAAAATATGGTACAGCGTTTGGTGTCGGCATGGGAACTGAGTTGCAAGGTTACGATGTTGACTCTGAAAATCCCGGTATTGCATATTTATTAGGTGACGAAGAAAAGTTTTTATACAACTCGTTAATGTCGGGACAAATGTTTTCTGACTACAGAAGTTGGTTAGATGAAACACGAATAACTGCTGGAGATAGTTTTGCTGATTTTCGTTTAAACAATCCTGAAATTGCTGCTTTGGAACAAGTTGCAATACAATTCAATTGGGATCGTGGACGGGAAACTAATTTTGCTGCGGCGTTAGGCGAGGCTGGCCGTTCGTATTTGCTTGGCGACTATTTGCGGCAATCTGGTGGCATTGGTGGTGGAGTAAGCCGTGAGCAAAACATTGCTAATCTTGTAGCCCAAATTTCTGACGGCGCATCACAGTTAGGTGTGCAGTTAACCACAGACGAAATCACAGACATTGCTACTGCTGCCGTTGATAATAACTGGGACACCACAGTTATCACAGACAACGTGATGGCTAAGGGTGCGATGCAGCCGTATCTTCCCGGCAACATTACAGCCAACATTACGTTGATTAAAAATATTGGTGCTGGTTTACGTTTAGAGGTTTCTGATGAGTTAGCAACTGATCTTGCAGAACGTCTGTCTCGTGGCGAAATTACATCTGAAGGTATTGACGCAACGCTGCGTTTAGAAGCAGCACAGGCCAATCCTGAGTTTGCTCCGTTGTTACAAGCCGGTTTGTCTGTTGTCGATTACGACAATATGAAAGCCGAAGTGTCGCGTGTTGCACAACAACTTGGTTTAGATTTAACCGATCAACGGGTAGGCGAGTTAGCGTTTACAATTGTTCGTGACGGTTTAGATCAAGCCCAAACAACGACATTGATTCTTGACGAGATTACTGATGTTATGGGGTTGGAATCTACGGGGCAAATCGCTGCGAACGCAAACATTTTAAAAACGTCTGCTGCCCGTAATTTAATTGGTATTGGTGATCAGGCTGCGCGTGATTATGCGTTGCGTATTGCTCGTGGCGAAATTTCACAGGATGCCGTGGAGCAGTTGTGGGTTGATTCTGCTAAGGCTCAATACGGGTTTGCTGCATCAGCGTTGGATCGTGGTTTGTCGATGTACGACTATTTTTTGCCAAGTATGCAGCAGGTTGCTAGCGAGTTAGAAATGAATATTAATGATTTAGATTTAACGGACGCAGACACTATGGGCATGTTTGTTGGTTATGAGGATTCTGGTAGTCGGCCTTTGTCAATTACGGAGTCGTTGCGTGCTGCACGGTCTAGGCCAGAGTGGCAGGGAACTCAAAAGGCTCGCGATTCACTTAGCCAGATGGTGCAAAATGTTTCGTCTATTTTTGGCCGTTCGGTTTACTAAGAAACGGAGTTGGTTATGAAGAAAAAAGGTTTTATGCCAGGTTATCAAACTTGGATTAACCCGGAAACTGGTGAACGCGAACGTTTACCGGCTCAACAAACTAACCCTTTTCCATCTCAACAAAACCCTGCACCTGCACCTGCACCTGCACCTGCACCTGCCCCTGCTCCGCCGCCTAAACCAATTGACGATACGTTCGGCATCATTGATGACACATTCACAAAAGAAAATCGTGATACATGGGGTGCGCTTGCTTCATACATGAGGTCCATAGGGTTAGGGTCTTTGCTTACGCTTGATAAAGAAGGAAACCCAAGCGGTTGGTTGTACGATGCAGTTGTTGATGGTGTGGCTACTCAAGCAGAATTAATGATTCGTTTAGAAAAAACACCTGAGTTTCGGGATCGTTTTTCCGTAATCATTGAGCAACAAAGACGAGTTGCTGCTGGCGAAGATGTTTATGTAATGACACCAGAAGACGTTTTGAATTACGAAGCAGTAATTGACCAAACGTTTTCTCGTGTTGGTATGCCAGAGTGGTTTATGAACAACCGGGAAGATATGAACAATTTAATTTTGTCGGGTGTGTCAGCAGAAGATGTTGCGTTAAAAGTAGATACAGCGTTTTCTTTTGTTGACAGCGCACCTATTGAAGTTCGAAAAGCGTTCACAGAATTTTATGGTGCTGGCGCAGATGCAGCGTTAGCAGCGTACGTTTTGGATTCTGATATGACAATGGAACGTTTAGAACAAGCCCAGCGCACTGCGTACGTTGCAGGTATTGGTCGTCGCTTTGATGTAAGCGTGAGCCGTGAAGTCGCAGAAAACGTAGCCGATTTGCCGTTAAGCGAAGCCGGAATTATTCAAGGTATGCAAAATATTGCTGCGCAAAGCGGGTTGTTCCAAGAACGTTTTGGTGAAACACGAGATTTAACGGCGTCTGAAACGGGTGTTGCGGCTGAATTTGGTGGCGATGCTGACGCTACGTTAGCGATGGAACGTCGATTGATTGAGCGTGGTGGTGTTAACCGTGCATCTACTGGCGGTGCGTTGTTGACACAAGAAGGTGTTGTTGGTCTATAATATTTCAAGACAAACTTAAGGAGTTATTATGTCTTACACGATGTGTTCACACGATAAGAAGTCTCGCTCTGGCAGCAAAGTGGTGACGGGTTCGTCATCTGCTACTAAGGCTGGGTTGTCGCAGACTCCGGCTCCGGCTGGCGGCACCAAGGTTCGTTGATGTACGGCAAAAAGTCAAAGGCTGCTAAGAAGGTCGCCAAGAAGCCGGTGAAGAAGATGGCTAAGAAGTCGTCGCGCCGGGGTTCGATGTACTGATTTTGTTTCGTTGTATTGTCGTTGAGTATTGGCGTATGCCTCGGCGTAATAATCAGCCTCGTCGTCGTCAAAAGCGTAAGCAACAGACGGCTGCTGGTGCTGCCGCGCATCGTCGGCGCATTGTACGCGAGTACGATTGGTGGCAATACGACGACTAATGCTTGAATAACACACATGAGTTGTGTATTCTTAATTGTGTTATGTGTGCTAGTCGCAGATGTGTGCTCGCTGGGCCGTCTGTGTTTGGCCGTAACGTCGCCCTTTGGCCGCGCAAAAGGGTAGTAACTGAAGTCGCGAGTAAACAATTAACATAGGAGCACTAATGTCAGATATGGAAAACACTCTTGACGATTCGTCGCCGGAGCACATCAAGAAGTTGCGAGCCGATGCGGCAGCAGCGCGTGATCTTGAAAAGGCTTTGGCTGCGAAGGAGCGGGAGATTGCTTTCTTGCAGGCAGGAGTAAAGACTGACTCTAAGTTGGGTGCGATGCTGATGAAGACTTACGACGGTGAGTTGTCAGCAGAAGCGATCCGTGCGGAGGCTGTTGAGATTGGTTTGGTTGGTGACATGGGAGAACCGGTTGTGGCAGAGACACAGGTTGGTGAGGCTGAAATTAAGTATCAGCAGGCTCGCGAATCTTTCTCGGCTGGTGACACGGCGCTTCCGTCTGATCCTCCGGCTAAGTCAGCAGTTGATGTTGCGTTCGATGAATGGAACGATGCGCGGCGTGGCGGCATGAGTAATGCTGATGCACAGGACTTGGCGTTTGCGTCGTTTATTTCTGCTGCTGCCAATGGTGACTCCACCGCTACGTTCGATGAACGGCAGTGGCAGCAAAACAGCCGGATGTACTAATGGTTCATCCTCACGGTTGCGACTGTGGAGCCTACGCCTGCAAGTTGCGGGCAAAAGGTGTGTCGGTTTTGCCTAAAGCAACTCCTACGCAACACAATCGTAAAGCACCGGCACCTCATACCAATAACAATTGGGAAAAAGGTGTAGCGGGCGAGAACCGTGGCGGTGGCACATTTATGCCATATCTAGGTGCTGATGGAAAGCCACTACCTATTAAAGAACGAAGCGCAGCAGAGTCCAAAGTAAAAACCCTGCGGCAACGTTTACAAGCGTCCGCTTCATAATAGGAGTCAATCATGGCTGAACAGTTACCAAACCCGATTCTTTCTACCGACCTTACGGTTGAGACTAAGGTCAACATCGATGAGTTGATCTACATGCTCAACCCCGACGACCTGCCCATGCTGGGCGGCGTCAACACCGACGGCTTCCCCGTCGTTCCTCGCCAGCCTGTCGATAACACCGAGTTCTCGTGGCTTGAAGACGAGTTCCTTACCCCCCGCACCACGCTTGCATCAGCGTACACCGCAACTGGTACGTCGCTGACTGTTGCTTCTGGCGCTGGCGAGCGGTTCGCTGTTGGCGACGCCGTGCGCATTGACGACGAAGTGTTTGCGATCACCGCTGTGTCGAACGACACGCTCACGGTGTCGTTTGGTGCTGCTGGCACTTCCAACGTGAACCATGCGTCCGGTGCAGAAGTGCTGGGCATCGGTACGTTCCTGTCCGAAGGTTCCATCGGTGACGAGCAGTTCACCGGTCGTACCAAGTACAGCAACTACACGCAGATTTGGACGAGCAAGATTCAGATTTCGCGTACCGCCCAGCGCATCCCGAAGTACGGCATCGCT
>Ga0208899_1000137_pt1 | contig 44909 bp, 54 predicted proteins | sample VirMetDEL_Nov_24_FD_184518 | JGI IMG/M metagenome (GOLD analysis project Ga0208899, IMG submission 184518) | Aqueous microbial communities from the Delaware River and Bay under freshwater to marine salinity gradient to study organic matter... | ecosystem: Environmental > Aquatic > Marine >... | reverse complement strand
TAGCTTTTAGTAAGGCTGGTGATTGGCCTGATCCTGCTAGTATAAATCCTAGTAAATTTGTTGAGAATATTTTTAGTACTTATCTTTATGATGGTAATGGTAGTACTCAAAGTATAACTAATGGAATTGATTTATCAAATAAAGGGGGGTTAGTCTGGATTAAACGAAGGTCAACTACTAGAGATCATGGATTATTTGATACAGAGCGAGGCGTTAATCAAAGGTTATATTCTAATTATAATCTCGCTAGTAGTAACAACGCCAATAGCCTTACGTCTTTTAATAGTAATGGATTTACCTTAGGAAGCGAATCTGATGTAAATGGATCTGGGGAAGCTACTGTTTCTTGGACATTTAGAAAGCAACCAAAGTTTTTTGATGTAGTTACTTACACTGGCAATGGTGTAGCAGGTAGAACAGTATCACATAGTTTAGGTTCAGTTCCTGGCATGATAATAGTTAAAAAAACGTCTGGAACTTCTAATTGGCCTGTTTGGCATAGAAACTTAACAAGTGACAATCATACTCTTCTACTTAACTTACAAGGAGCGCAAGACGAAACAGGTTACTTTTACAATACAGCACCTACTGATTCTAACTTTACCGTTAGTACAAGTTCCCTTTCTAACGGTAATGGGCAAACTTACGTTGCCTACCTATTTGCACACAATGACGGTGATGGTGGGTTTGGTTCAACAGGTGATCAGGATATAATTAAGTGTGGTAGTTATACAGGTAATAATTCTACTAACGCAATTACTTTAGGTTTTGAACCACAGTGGATATTGATAAAAAATGCAACTAAAGGTAATACAGATTGGATACTGTTTGATACAATGAGAGGTACAGTTACAGGAGGCAGTGATGCTTATGTATTCCCAAGTAGTAATGCAGGAGAAGGAGCTGCTGAACTTATTGAGGTAAGTGCAACTGGATTTAACCTAGTAAATAGTAACGAACATACAAATGAAGCAAGTCACACATATGTATATGTAGCAATTCGTAGAGGACAAATGAAAGCTCCAACTGCTGGTACGGATGTTTTAGCTATGTATGATTTGGATGATTTATCTCTTAATACTGTTGTATCTTCCACTGCTGAAGGAGGAACGCCTTTTCCAGCAGATTTAGCTTTACATAGGCATAATTTAGGAGGAAACCAATTTATAACAAGATTAACAGGTGGTATAGGAACAGAAATTGCAGGAGGTGCTTCATCTTACAGAGGTTGGTTAAATCCGCATGATAACTCAGCAGAGGATACAGGTACTTACGGTATATATTATAAAATGTATAATAACAGATTTAGTATAAATAACAATGGTGCAGATGGTGGGCAGAGTTTTATTTTTTCTTATCAGTTTAGAAGACAACCTAAAGTTTTTGATGTAGTAGCATATACAGGAACTGGTAGTACGCACAACATAAAACATAATTTAGGTGTTGCACCTGAACTAATTATACTTAAAAATCGTGGTGCTAGTGGTGGAGGTGCAGGTTGGTTGGTAGGTGTAGCTAGTCTTGGAAACGATGAAGGTGCGCTTCATCTTGACAATGGATTTGCTGCATATAATCTTATAACTACATATGGCACAACAACATTTACTGCTGGTAGTGGAGATGAACAAATAAATAAATCTAATGATACTTATGTAGCATATTTATTTGCTACTCTAGCTGGTGTATCAAAAGTAGGAACTTACTCTGGTACTGGATCAGATGTAAATGTAGATTGTGGTTTTACTAATGGTGCAAGATTTGTTTTAGCTAAAAGAACAGATTCAACAGGTGATTGGTATATATGGGATTCAGTTAATGGTATTGTTTCTGGTAATGACCCATACATAATATTAAATACTACAGCAGCACCTACAACTAACACAGATTACATAGATCCATTATCTTCAGGGTTTACTATAACCAGTAATGCAGGAAGCGATTTAAATCATAATGGTGGATCTTACGTTTTCCTTGCAATAGCATAGATAAACCTTGACAAACACTTAAAAATATGGTATATCTATATTCCCATTCAGGGGGATACATATACTAATAAAGGAGATAATATATATGACAGATACAAACTTAGTAGTACATGAGTTAAAGGTAAATTTACCTGCTGATGTTAAGCCAGAGTATAATACTATGTTGGCTAACATACAGGAGAAAATGCCAGCAGTAGCACAAGCTACTTCTAACTTTCATAAATCACACTCACAGTTCATGGGTGTTACATTAGATGTAACTGCAATCACGCCTATTCGATCTGTAAAGCACACACTAGCTGAGATAGATAGAACTAGAGGTGCATTGCAAGAAGCATACATTGGTATGAAGAAGAAAGAGAATGAACTAAAGAAAAAAGAACGTGAACTAGAAACGTGTGAAGATGAGTTAGATCGTGAACTATTAGAAATAGAGATACTAGAGATAGAAGGTCATCTAGCAGGTACTAAAAATAGTGTACAGGGTGCAATTAGAAAGATGTCATTCTTTACTAACCAGTATGACAACCTTATGAAGCATATAGGTAAAGAAGAACTGACTGAAGCTGACTACGAGTTAGAGGAAGCACGATACCATATTATGACTTGTATGAAACAGGCATTAAATAGTGCTAGACCTAGAGGTGGTACAATTGATGAGGGTAATATGATCTACCTATTTGACTTAGGTATCAATGCAGCCCAAGCACAAGCAGAAGTATTTGCGTACCTACAATGGGAAAACAATATTATTAGTGAAGGTAAAGCCCCAACTCATGCTAACACAGTAGAATGGTTAGAGGCTTGTGCAGATAAGTGGGCAAGTTGTCCTGCTGATTTTGCAAACAGTCGTGGTTTTGATGTGTATGATCCATTGTCATTAACTAATGTACCACAATTAGAAGCAGCCGAATAGGAAAGGAAACCAATATGGCTTATAAAGTATGTAAATATCGGCTCAATGCTGATGGAACAATACCAGACTTCTTGCATTTCGGGCATAGCCCAATGGGGATGCATGGAGTGTATGTAGTTGTAGATGCCGATACAGCATCCCCTAGAGATAATGTTATGATCGGCATTGTTAAAGATGGTGGTAGCGGTGACTTTGAGGAGATTACTAGTAAAGATAATCTACAAACATATCTAACTTCTGTATCAGGAGATTGGACAGATCCAGATCCAGATGACCCCGATAGTACTGTAGCATTTGATAATGCAGCTCATGCAACTTTAGTATGGGATGCTTTAGACGCTTGTAACGCGACACTATAAGGAGCAAACTATGATGGGCGAGATATCACCAGTAATTTTTTGGAACGTAGTATTAACGCTGGTGATCGCACCTGCTATATGGATGTTCAGGAATCTTATGGGAGAAGTTAAACGCATAGATATACTTCTAAATAGAACTAGAGAAGATTACTCTACTAAAGCAGAGCTAAGAGAAGATATGAGAATGGTTACAGAAGCTCTACATAGGTTAGAGGATAAGTTAGATAAAGTATTAGAAAGAGGAAAATAAAATGCCATTAGGAACTAATGAAGCTACTAACTATTTAGCAAATAATAATGATTTGCTTCAACACTATAGAGATAACATAGCAGGAACAGCACAAGAAGCCCTTTATGGTGGAAATGTTCTTAGATTTGCTTCAGCACATTATGATGCTTTTGGAGCAAGAGAAATTGAAAGAGGTGCAAGACCTGCTAATAGTTTAGCACCTTTTGTTCCTACTGGCGATACAGGTGGTGATGGAACAGGTACAACTGGTACTACAGGTACAACTGGTACTACAGGTACAACTGGTACTACGGGTACAACTGGTACTACAGGTACAACTGGAATGATGTCATCAGGGCCAGTGGAATTACAATCAGGACAGTTAAACCCTGTAACTGATTTAATTGGAGCTACTGGTGATACAGGTCAATCTACACTTATGGGAAGACAGGCAGGTTTAGCTTCTGATATAGCAGGTGTACAAAGTAATATAGGAACTGCTGGAACTGGTCAAGCTGATACTTTAATGGAACAAACTCAAGCCCTAGCAACAGGACAGACAGGACTAGGTACACAGATAACAGACGTAGGTACACAAGTAGGTACTAAAGCTACCGATACAGCAGGGGCCACTGGTTTGTATGAGGGCCAAGAAGGTATTATGTCAGGTCAACAAGGACTAGCAGATACACAGGCAGATATATTAACGGGCCAAGAAGGACTAGCAGGTACACAGGCAGGTCTTATGTCTAGGATAGGTGATACTGCTACAGATACTAGAGAAGCTACAGGTCTGATAGGAGCAGTCGGAACGGCAGGTACACCGGGAACTGCTACTCAGGCAGCTGTTGCACCTACTGGATTATTTGCTGGTCAACAAACATTAGGTACAAATATATCTGATGTAGGAGGTAATGTAACTCAGGTAGGTCAGGACGTATCTGGCATAGCTAGTGCGTTAGCTAACTTTGAAAACATATCTAGTCAGGAAAGAGCTAACCTATTATCTACTCTAAACACTAGAGCGCAAGAGCTAGAGAACCTAGAGAATATGTATGGATTCCAGACTAACCGACTAGTAGAGGCACAACTAGGTAACACAGGCTCTACAGGACTACAGCCCGGTATGATGCAACCTCCTGCAACTGACCCCGGCTCACTAAACTCAATACTTGCAGCGGAGAGGGCAGCTCAAGCTACAGGACAAAACATAAGTTCTAATCTAACTAGTGCAGCTAATCAGGGATTAGTAAGTAATGCGCTAGGCCCTGTAGGAACACAGTAAAAGAAAGAGATATTGATATGGCAAGACCACAAATATTTGACCCTAGTTTAGGACAAGAAGGGGAATATCGCAACCTAACTGATGCAGAGATACGTGAGGCAGCAGGTAATCTACCTAGTCAAGAAGGAGATGCACCTGATCCTACTGCACCTGTAATACCTCAAGGAGGGCCTACCCCAACTACAAACCCTAATCTATTTAACGTAGATGAAGAAGGTAATCCAGTTGTAACTACTGATCCTACTACAGGACAACAGGCATTTCAGATAAGAGGTGACTTACTAGGTGGTGAAATTGTAGATCAGAGGCTAGGTGATCCATCCGTAAACCCTAACGTAACTACACAACAGTTAGATACTAGGGCAGTTGCACTAAACCAAGGGTTTCAAGGAACACCTACAGATGCATTAACTCAAGCGTATATACAGGATGCAGCAGGGCAAAGAGGGTTAGTAGATCCGTTTGGATTTAGGTCAGCTAAAGGCGTACAGACAGATATAGCAAACGACCCTGACGCATTAATTCCAGAAGGGGGAATACTTAGAACTGCAACGATAGATCCTAATGCACAAGGCACTTTACTAAATGTAAATGATCCTGCCCTAACAATGCCTGACGTAACTGCTACCCAGACACAGGCTGTAGCAACTGATGCAGATCAAGTACAAAAAGCTACTGCACAAACTGTAGCTACACAAAAAACTTTTGATGCCATAAAACAGCAGGACATGGAAGCAGAACAGTTTTTAAATGATATACAACAGGTTCGCGCACAGTCTGCACAACTAGAAGAACGATCTACTGTTAAGGGTCAACTAGGTATGTTGATGGAGGACTTTGCAGGAGATACTATTCCTTTGTGGGCATCAGGTGCAATAGCAGGTGCAGAGTCAATATTGGCAGCAAGGGGAATTACTCCCGGTAGTAGCATATATCAGGGAGCTTTAGTTGATGCAGCCATGAAAGCTGGTATACCTATCGCCCAAGCAGATGCACAGTTAAACGCTAGGTTTCAAGAACTTAATTTAAATAATAGGCAACAGGCAGAGGTAGTCAATGCAAACAATCTGCTAAATGCAGACATTAAAGAGCTAGACATAAGACAACAAACTGCCGTACTAAATACAAACAAAAACGTACAGGCACTATTTACAGATGCCTCTGAGGTAAATGCAGCACGTAAGTTCAACGCTACTAATATACAGCAGACAGACCAGTACTTTGCTAACCTACAACAGGCAGTTAATTTAAATACTGCTAACCAAAGAAACGCTATATCTCAATTTAATGCAGGTCAAGGTAATGCCATATCCCAGTTTAATGCTAGTGCAGAGAGGGCAGCAGATGAGTTCTACTCTAGAAACCAACTAGTTATTAATCAGGCAAATGCACAATGGAGAAGAAGCGTAAACACGGCTAACACGGCAGCAATTAATGCTACAAATCAGTTCAATGCAGCCAACGTACTTAATAAATCTAATACTGCCCACAATAATTTATTACAGTTAGCTAGAGATAATGCAGACTACGTATATAACTCTGCACAGAATGATGCAAGTAGGGCAAACAATCTAGCAATTGCTACACTACAGGCAGATGCACAGGCTAGGGCAGCGGCCGCAAAGAATGGTGATGGAGGTAGTTTCTTAGGAGTTGCTGGATCTATACTTGGTAAGATAGGAGCCAGTTTTGCAGGTACTGATGCTGGCGGTAAATTAATAAGCGAAAAATTATTTAATTTTAAAATAGATTAATAAAGGAGAAGACGTATGGCAATAAACCCATTTAGTAGAGTTAGTTCAGATGCAAGATCAATGCGATTTGTTAGAGACAGATATAAACCAATAACTGCTACGCCAACAACAAAAAGCAGATATAGCGCAGCTCAGATATATCAAGAAGAAATACGTAAGATATTACAGGGCCAACAGAAAATAGGAATGGATAAATAATCATGGCAATGGAAGATGAATATAACGAGTTTGAAACATTTGTACCGGGGCAATCCCTAGCAGGAGAACCTATGGGATCATATCCTTGGGAAACACCTGCTGATTTTCCAGACCCAGATGAGTTTTACCTGTTTACACAAGATAAGTTAATGAATGATGAAGGTAATCTTATGAATGTAGTACGACTACTTGAGATGGAGATACCCGTAGAAACTGTTGTAGATGTTATTCTTATGAACTCATTTATGATAGGGCAAATATCAGCAGATACTGCTATCGTAAGTAAAGAGCCTATTACGGAACTCGTACTTCTTATCGCACAGGAAGCAGGTATTGATGCTGTACGTAAAGATGTTGAGGGTGAAAGTAAACAGAGCGTTCTCTTAGATCAGGCATTAATGACTATAGCACAAGAAGAAGAACAGGGTGCTGAAGGTGGTGAGGAAGCTATGTCTATGGAAGATGATGCTATGTCACCTATGGGTATGATGGCTCCACCAGACGATATGGACATGATGTCAATGGGTGATGACATGGACATGATGGATATGGAAGAGTTACCTCAAGAAATGGAAATAGCAGAAGAAGAAGACGAACTATTGGAGATATAAAATGGCTAATGGATTAATGAGTGACCTAAAAGAATTTGGTCAAAACTTTTTATTAAGTGCTGGTACACAATTAGCAGAAAATATAAGAGAAGCAGGTGAAAGAGATCGTAAAGATATTCTAGATGCTACTAAAGAACTAAAAGGTACTATAGCTAGAAATAAAGCTGCTGATGCTAAAATAACTGCCGACTTAAAAAGTAAATTAACTACGCTAAGAACTGCTTTACCGGGTGGTAATCTTGCCTTTTATAAAACTGCAATGTCTTCTGACGCTAATTTTAAGAGGGTAATGAAAGCAGCAGACGATGATGTAAATAAGACAGGCTCTTGGTTCAGAGATAGTGCCTCAGAGTTTGGTATATCTGACCCTTCTAGCATATACAAAGCATTAGATGAGGGTGGTAAAAAAGTTAAGCTATCTGACATTCGTACTAGAACTACTACTGGCCCTTCTAAGGCTGACCTAGAGCGAGATGATAGTCAGGATTGGAAGAGAACTATACTGGGTATGAGACTAGATCCTAATCAGGTAATGACTAAAGTATACAAGAAAATAGCTATGGGTGGCAGAAACGCGATAGGCCCTGACGATCTACAGTATGCGTATGGCGTACCTACTAGAGGTATAACCGATTCTGGACTACCTTTAAATATACGTAAAACACAGACTGCATTAGGGACTACCCAGATTAGTGCTATATCTGATTTGTCTGCACCTCTTTCTTTAGATTTTGCAGATCAAAAATTAGTTGATGGTATTGCAGATTTAGCTAAACAACAAGAGGCTTTACAAAAAGGATCTCCACAAGATAAAGAAAAAGCAAGAAAACTTTTTGCTAAACAAGTTGCAAGAACAAATGCAATAATAGAAAACCAACAAGAAAACGTAGCAAGGGTACTAGATATTATAGCAAGAAATCCTGTAATTCAAGCAAGAGATATAATAAATTCTTCAAAAAATTTAGATAATAGACAAAAGAAAATAGCTCTTCAATACATACCTATGTATCAAACAAATATATCTAAATTTAATCCTGCTAAAAAATTAGAGTCAGAAACAGCGGCTAGTACTTTAGGAGTACCTAGAAGAAGATCTCAAATATTAACTTCTAAAATTAGAAATGCACCACTAATGAATTTAAGTAGAGGAGGTTAAATTTATAATATGACACTAACACAAGAAGATATTGATAGAATAGATGCTTTAGTAGATAGTACTCCTATAGAGGAATTACCTTCTTTACCTAATCCTGATTTTTTTAAAGACCCTAAAACTATGAGTAAAGCCGTAGATAAAATGATAGATGGCGAAACTCCTGACCCGCCTAAACCCGTAGAAGAATACGAAACTATGGATTACTTAGGGGATGCAGCCAGAGGATTAGCATATGGTGCATCAAAAGGCTTTGGTGAAATGTATAACATGGCATTGCGCGGAGCTAATTATGTAGAAGAAGATATGCTAGGGTTTACTAGGGAAGAGGGCATTATAGATGTAGACGATGAATACGAGGTAGAAATAGATGCACCTAAAACTATGGCAGGTCAAGTTACTTCTGGTATTGGTCAAGTAGCCGTTGGCATGATTCCCGGCCTACAAATAGTAAGAGGTGCAACGTGGGCAACTAAGGCGGGTATGTATGGCTTATCTAAACTAGGTATAACAAAAGGCTCTACTAATCTATTGGCAGATAACGTAGGTAGAAAGGCTGTATCTTTAGGTAACAACAAAGTATTAAAGTCTATGGCTGAATCTGGAGCTGCTGGTGTCGTAGCAGAGCAGTTAGTGTTTGATCCATCTGACGCTAGACTAGCTGACTTAGCTGCCAACTCTGATATACCTATACTAAAAGATATAGGCGAACAACTAAAATACAATGAGGGTGACTCTGAAGCTACTGCACGTTTAAAGATGGCAGTAGAGGGTCTAGGTATTGGCGTAGTATTTGATGGTGCAATACAAGGTATTACATTATTTGGTAGGGTTGTTAAACCTAAAAGCATAGATGAAGATCCTCTAGCTAAAAAAGGTAAGCCAATGAGCATCGATGCCCTAGAGGAGTTGGCAGGTAAGACACGTATAGATGAGTCAGAAACGGGTGAGATAAGCGCACGATCTGCACAGGTTATAAAAGAAACTCTAAATAAACAGGGTAAATCTACAGAGTATATAGATAAATATGTAGGATCAATAAACTTACATAGGATTAACTCTGGTCAAGGTGAAACATATAACTTAATTAATGAGACAGGTATTGCATTGCGCGATAACTATCTACGAGATAATCCTAATGGTACGTGGCCCCCTTCAAAAACTAACGCTGAATCTTTAGCTGAAGCAGCCAAATTACTAGGACATAAAGATACTAATGGTATGTTAGATGTAGTATCTAAAAACGAAAATACATTAAGGTTACAAGTAGGTAAGAATGGGGAGGTTGTGTTAGGCCCCGGATTAGAGGGTGCTACAGGATATGCATTGGCTGCCCGACAGTTATTAATAGATACTAGTGATGTATTGTTTTCTTTGGCTAGAGAGGCAAAGGTTCTAAAAGCAGGAGGTAGGGAGTCACTATCTGAATATAGACAAGTTAAAGCTGCGTACACACAACAGTTACTTGCATATGAGACAATACAGAATACTGTAAATGGTGTATCTAATGAGGCAGGTAGAATACTACAATCGTTTAATATTAATATAGGTAATGCAAATAAAGCAAGATATATAAATGACTTAGTACAATCAGGTGGTAAAGATATAGATTCGCTCATTGACGATATGGGTAAGAAAGAATTTATAGGTAACGATATGTTACAAAAAAGAATAGCTCTTATGGAAAAAGGCGTAAGGAAGAACTGGCTACAAAAAGTAAAAGCAGGTATAGGAGAGTACTGGTATAATTCTATATTGTCAGCTATTGATACACAGGTAGTTAATGTTGCAGGTAACTTTGGTGTTCAATTTGCACGTACAGTAATAGAAGGTGGTATAGGTGCTACTAGGGGTAACCTAAGACTGTTAGGTGCTAAGATGACAGGTGAAGATATAGACCCATCTAGTGTCATGGTATTTGGAGATGTAGCACAAAGATTACGTAGCATGGGTGCTAAAACAGGTGTAGGTGATTTATCACAAGTACAGAAAGACGTACTAGCAGGTAAACAAAATCCTATAGTTTTAGACAACATGATAATGAATGTAAAAAAAGGTAAGTATGGGCCTGATAAAGATGTTAAGATATTAGATGATCCTAAAAAGTTTGATGAGATATATAAGAAAGAAGCTGATGCTATAATAGATTCTCAAGGAGCAGCTGTATCTAACTCTGTAAAAGCAGGACGTTTATTTTTAGAGATACTAAAAAAAGAAATGCCTGTAGATCCTAGATATGGTAAGTTTGAAATAGCAGAACAGGCAGGTAAAGAAAAAGCTATAAGCATACCCGTAATAGGTAGAGCTATTAGACTACCAACTACTTTTATGTCTGCATTTGATACTGCATTTAAATCTGTAGCAGACAACATGGCTATGTACGAACAGGCATACAGGATGGTACGCTCTTATAAATATGAAGTAGGTAAGACTAAACAGTTTGGGCCTGTTACTATGGAGCTACCAAACGGTAAAAAAGTATTTTATGGTGAGGATAACTTTACAATACTAGGAGATAAAGGCGTAGGCGATAAAGGCTCTCCTCAGAACTTAACTGCATCTGAAATGATAGAATACTTGGTTGCTAATCCTACACCTAAGATGCTAGAGAATGCTGAAAGAGAGTTCTTAGAGGCTACTTTCCAACAGGAGAACTGGGCAACTAAAGGTGGTGAAGCATTTCGTAGAATACTAGATAAGTCTGGTATAGGATTAGGTACGGCTCTAATGCCCTTTGTACGTACTCCTTTAAATCTACTGGCGTATTCACTAGATAGAACACCCATAGGTTTAATGTCACCATCAGCATTTAAAAATAGAAAAATGTTACGTAAGTTAGAGGGTGTAGACCAAAACAAACTAACAGACGATGAACTTGTAAGATATAGGCAATTAATAGGCGATGAAAAACTAATAAAAGAAAAAAGAATTAATCGTCAGGTTGCAGGTATGGTATACATGACAGGTGCATATCAGTTAGCACAGTTAGGTATAATAAATGGTGGTGGGCCTACTGATCCAACAGAAAGAAAAAGAATGATGGAAACTGGATGGAGGCCCTACTCTATTAAAATAGGAGAAGAATATTATCCTATATCTAGATTAGATCCTTTCTCACAGATAGCAGCATTAGCCTCAGACTACCAGTTTATAACCAATGAATTGAGTAATGCAGATCTAACTCCAGCAGAAAAAGATGAAGCAGGTGTACTAGCTTTCTACGTAGTATCACAGATGGCAAAGAATTTGTCTATTATGATTACAGATAAAACTTACTTAAAAAGTATGGGTGAGATAATGGATACTGTATATTCTCCTAGAGGTAATATAATAGAAAAAATTATGGCTGCATCTGCAAAATCAGGTGGTAGTATTATAGGGGGTCTTATACCTAACATAGTATCTAGAACGGCAGAGTCTTTTGCCAGTGTAGATGAAAATGGTAACAAACAAGCTAATATGTTTTATGATCCTATAATAAAAGATTCGTATATAAATATGAGCGCACTTAAATTATTTGTATCTAAAATAACATCTAAGATTCCCGGTGCAAGAAAAAGTTTAGTAGATGTATTTGGAGAAGATTTAGAATTATTTCCTAGAATAAACGAGTTTGGTAATCACACAAATAGGGAAAGACCTTCTGAAATATTTAGTGGTACAGATAATCTATCTGGGCCAGCATACGCACTTACAAAAATAGCTAATACAGTAGTGGTAACTAGGCCGGGTACAAGAAAAGAAACTGCTCCTCTGTCTGCTGAACTTCTATCATTAGGAGTAAAAGAAAAAAGAACTGATCCGTATTTAAAGCTACCTAATACTTCTAAAAAAGTAAAACTAAACTCTTTCTTATATTATAAAAGATCTATGTATGAGGGTGAAAGATACAGAGAATATCTAGAAGAAACTATAAATTCTACTGAGTATCAAAATCTAAAACAAATGGGTGAGGGCAATAAGGTTGCTAATAATTTACGTAAAGGTTTACTTGAAAATGCTAGAAAAATGGCAATAGAAGTAACAGATGCAGTAATGCACAGTAAAGAAGTGTATAAATTATTAAAGATAGATGAGGGTGACATATACGATGGTATCGTAAATGACCAGACTACTAGAGAAAGACGTTTTGAAGTTCTTATGGAAGAACAAGAAAAACTAATGGGAAAGGCACGTAACTTACAATGATTACAATATTAGGATCACTGATAGGATTTGCTGGATCTGCACTGCCTAAAGTATTTGATATGGTAAATGATTGGCAGGATCGTAAGCATGAGTTAGCTATGATGGATCGCCAGTTAGAAGCATCTAAGCTACAGCACGTACAAAAGATAGAGGCCCTTAACATAGAGGCTGACATAAGCGAGACTAAGGCGATATACAAACACGATCAGTCTCTCAAGACTACGGGATTTATGTCTGCACTGAGGGCATCTGTTCGCCCCGTTATAACGTATCTGTTCTTTACGCTTTTTGCCGTAATAAAAGGTACAGCCATATACGGACTAATATATACAGATGGCGTTGTATGGGAGATGGCTATCCAGACACTGTGGGATGAAGAAACGCAAGGCATATTTGCTGCCATCATATCATTCTGGTTTGGAAGTAGGGCCTTGCAAAGATCAAGGAGTAGTTCGTAATGACTGTAAAGAAGGGCAAAGAAACATTCTCTGGTTACAATAAACCTAAGAGGACACCTGACCACCCTAAGAAATCTCATGCCGTACTAGCTAGAGAGGGTGGTAAGGAGAAGTTGATACGCTTTGGTCAACAGGGTGTAAAGACTGCTGGTAAACCTAAGACAGGAGAATCGGCAAAGCAAAAGGCTAGAAGAAAATCATTCAAAGCTAGACATGGTAAGAACATTGCCAAAGGTAAAATGTCAGCAGCATATTGGGCGAACAAAGTAAAATGGTAGATGCAAACATAGATCAACAAATGGAAGAGATACTTAACGTAACGGGCGATGATCCGCTATCTGATGCTATGGGTGATCGTTTAATTACCCAACAAACAGATAACATAGCCGAAGATATTGGTGATGTTGCAACAGATGTAATACGAAGTTTAGACGTACCAGAAATGGCTATGCGTTATCAAGACGCAATGAATTATGAACCTATGAGTAACACAGAGCGTTTGCTTAGAATTTTTCCTGCTGCTGATATTATTGGAGCAGGTGTTGGGTCTGGTGCTAAAGCCCCTATAAATGCACTAGCTTCTAATGCTATTAGGCGCGAAGCTAAAAAAGATATTATAAAACCACAAGGTAGAGGTTCAGATATACAATTTGCTGACTATGCTAAACAAGCATTAGAAGCGCAAGGAAAAATAGAATTACCAGATGGTACTATTATATCAGAAGCCCCTTTTAAATATAGTGATGATATAATAAAAATTATTAATACTACATATGATAGCACTACTGTAAAAGGTCTTACTTCAGCTAGAAAAGCAGGGCTAGGTAAAAAAGTTCCAGAAGGAAAACTTGTTGCAGTAAGACCTAATTTAAATTCAGATATAAATGATGAGGCTGTACCTATTCCTAAGATAGGAAAACCAGATGAGCCTAAGAAACAACCTCTCTTATCTGTACAAGAAGGAGGGAAAGTAAAAGGAACTGTATATGCAGATCAACCCTATGTGCTTGTAAATCCTACTAAAGATAAAGGTGTAGTATCTTTTACTGTAGATCAAAACTTGAGGGCAGAAGTTGCAGGAGGAGCTAATAAAGATCGTTTGATGGCTGTTAGAGGTGATTACACTGAGTATGACATAAGTAAATTTTCTATTAATGATCCTAACGTTATAGAAATAAAATTCAATCCTGCACTACAACACCTAGCAATTAGAGCAGATACTAATGAAGCCCTAGTAGGATCTAAAGGAAAAGTTTTAGTTATTGCAGATAGAATATATGCTTTAAAAGATGATTTAATTTATGCTAGAAAACGAGACGCTCCAAAGGCACTTGGAGGACACGATACTAATGTAGTGTATAGGTTAAATAAAGGTGGTCTTCTAGACGATCAGATGAAAGAGATACTTAACGTAGAAGGTGACGATCCTTTAACTGACGCACAAACAGATGCGCTAGGTGTGTATAGGGGAGAGCCTGAGAGAGATCCTAGACTTATAGCACAAGAAACTGATATGTTATTAGATATAGCAGGAGGGAAAGAAAACCCTGAGTACGGCCCTATGTATGGTGGGCCTGATAAAAAATTAGATAGCCAAGATTTAGCTGCATTATTTACACCCCCCCTACCCGGTATTGATCCTATATTTGGAGAAACAAAAAAGGCTTTTGAGGAGGGCAGATATGGCACAGGATCAGCCTATGCTGCATTAACATTATTAGGTCTTATACCCGGATCAGATGTTGTAACTAAACCAGCAGCTAAGAAGTTAAGTAGGGAAGTAGCAAAGGATACTGATGCTATTGAAAATTCTAAAAAACCTATAACATCTTTAAATACATATAATTTACCAAATAAGTATTATGCTAGTTATAATGATCCTGATATACAAGCATTTTATGAAAGAGCAAATATTAACCCCTCTACTACTAGAGAAATAGATGTTAGCACACCGGGAGGAATGGAAAAAGAATTTCCTAACAGTCTTTTGTATAGAGCTAAAGTTGACAAAGAAATAGATAATTTAAAGGAAACAATACCTCTTAATGAGTTTAAGAAGTTTGTAAGTACAATACCTTCAGATCAAGCTAAACATCTTGGTCTTATAAATCTACTAGAAGAGGCTATAGAAAAAGATGTTAAAAAAATTAGTAGGTTAGATATACGAAAAAGAATTGACAATAATCAAATTATACTTACGGATACTGTATATTATAATGAACCTCCTTATAGCAGGATGCGAGGCACAAGCTCTTTAGATAAAGATAATGCTATTGTTGGTAGACCTCAATGGATACAGTATAGTGAGCTATTGGATGATACAGAAAAAATGTCAGAACTTGTAACAGGAACTAAAATAAAAGGAAAACCTTCTTATATTCTTATGAGAGGTGTACATGATATGGAACCTAATGCTATGAAACCTTCTACAAGAGATATGGAAAAAAAGATTACAAACACTGTAGTAGGTTACATAGATGATAGACAGTATAAAGAAATAACAATCGGAACACCTCTTCAATTTAAAGAAAGACCACTTACTAAAGCAGAAATAGAATCAGGCACGTATATTGATAACTTAGGTGAGGTTCAAGAAATACCGCCTTATGTTTTAAATATGCCCGAACCAAAAGTTGCAATGCGTGTTAGAAGAGATTATAAAAATATAGATCATTTTGGAGATGCAACAGACGTTGATGTCACTCCTATAGTTCACGTAAGATTATATAATAATGTCACTAAAACAAGTGATTGGTCTAATCCTGAATCAGAAATAAAAAGAACTATAGTTAGTGAAATTCAATCAGATGCAAATAAAGGAAAAAATGTTGTAGCTGATGAAACAAATCCAAAAACAGGTATCGCTAAAAGCATAGAAGAAACCTATAGTAATACTGAAATGCTTGACGAGACTGCTAAAAAAGTTTTATCTGAGGATGAAAAAAGAAATAAACTTCTAAGTAAAATTAAAGGATCAGTAGGCTTAAAGAGAGGTACTTTATCAGAAAAAGAATATGAAAATCTTTTAGAGCAATTAGAGTTTTATCAAGAATCACCAACAACACGTACAGATATACGTTATCAAGATATACCTGAACAGGAAAGATCTATAGATAATCCTCAAATAATTCCAGATCTTCCATTTAAAAAACGTGTAGGAAAAATACCACAGTGGTCTACTCTAGGAGTTAAAAGAGCAATAAAAGAAGCAATAGAAAATGGATCAGATGAAATACTATTTGCAACTGATGTGGTTCAATCAATTAGATACAATGGAAATATAGGGGAGGGAACTAAACAATATTATAGTAGTATATTACCTAAAACAATAGAAAAAATTGCAAAAGAAAATGGTATTAATGTAAACTTACGTCAAAATTATATAAAATTAAATCAATTTCAAATTAGACCGGGAACTAATCCTCCTATACGAGATTTAATTGAAATAGGTGAATTAATAGATGCTCAAGAAAAACTTATATCTACTGGTAAACTAGATACTAGTTGGCTACCTGATGAAGAGATTATTAATATAACTAGAACAATGAAAAGTATAAGCAGATATACAAAAGAATTAAAAGATAGATTGAGGATTACCTATGGGTCGCCTGACATGGTAGGTAATAGTAACAAAATAGATGATCTACAGGTAATTCTAACAGATTTTATAAATACCTACGGGGAGAACCATCCTTTTGTATTTGATAGCGCACCTTACTGGGTAATGGATGTAACCCCAGAATTAAAAGAACTTTTTAGTGAAGGTTTTCCAAGAGGAATAGAATTTAATAAAGGGGGAATGATAGACAAAGAAATGGGGCAACTATTTAATGACTAAACCTATGTTTGATTCTACAGGATCATTAATAGAAGATAAGGGTGAAAAAGTATTAGTAGAAGATACGTGGATTAAAATAAAACCAGTAGACAAAGAGAAGTATCTAAAGAACAAAGAGTTCTGGAGAAACAGACAATGATTAGCGGAAAAGTATTTTATGGGGGAGCTAGTACTACAATGATAACAGATGAGAACAGCGTAATTATAGAAGACAATAGAGATACTATTACAGGAGGTTGTAACTGCGATAGTTGCATCGAATGTAATTGTAACCCAGAGGTCTGTAGGTGTGGTTGTCACACAAACAAAGACCAACTGATTAGTGTAGGAGGAGAGTAAACTATGCCCGGACATTACGGAAAAAAGAAGTCAATGAGTATGGCTGACAAAAAGAAAATGATGATGAAGAAAAAGAAACCAGCTGCCAAGATGATGTATGGTGGTGCTATGAAGAAAAAAAAGACTAAGTAACAGTGAGGCACATGACTGACGAGGGGCTGGACTTAATTAAATTATATGAGGGTTACAGCCCTTCTGCCTACCTATGCCCTGCTGCACACTGGACAATAGGGTATGGAGCTATCTGGGGCCTAGACGGTACTAGGGTAACAGAAGAGCATCCTGATATAAATGAGGGACAGGCAGATCAATTACTACGTAGAGATGTAAGTAAGTCTGAAAAGACTGTACTCAGGCTTATACGAGTGCCACTAGAGGATGGGCAGTTCAATGCGCTTTGCTCATTCGTATTCAACTTAGGTAGCGGAAGTCTACAGAGCAGTACACTACGTAGAAAGATTAACAGGGGTGACTACATTGGGGCGGCAGACGAATTTCCACGTTGGGTATTTGCAGGGGGTAGGAAACTGAAGGGTTTAATTAAAAGAAGAGCGCATGAAAGATTAATGTTTATAGGGTGAGGAGGCTAACTTGGCAGCGAAAAAGAAAACAACAAAGAGTAAAGTAAACGAGGCTGGTAACTACACAAAACCTACCATGCGTAAGAATTTATTTAATAGAATAAAGGCTGGTGGTAAGGGTGGTAAGCCGGGACAATGGTCTGGGAGAAAAGCCCAGATGTTAGCCAAGCAATATAAAGCAAAAGGTGGAGGATACAAATAAAGAATGGCTCTAAAAAAATCACAAAAAAGCCTTAAAAACTGGACTAAGCAGAAGTGGCGTACTAAGTCAGGTAAGCCCTCTACTCAAGGGCCAAAGGCTACAGGAGAAAGATACCTGCCTAGTAGCGCAATAAAATCTCTTAGTTCTGCTGAGTATGCAGCAACTACAAAGGCAAAAAGAAAAGGTACAAAAGCAGGTAAGCAACACGTAAAGCAACCTAAACGGATAGCTAAAAAAACTAGGGGCTATCGCAAATAATGAGGATGAGATATGGAAGATACGTGGTCAGTGATTGTTTCAGGATGGCCTATAGCGTTTGGTATAATAACGCTGATTATAGTACTGGCAAAAATGCACGGTGAGTTAGAGACTTTAAAAGAAAAAGTTAAAGTCCTATTTGAATTATGGAACTCAAATAAAAAATGAAAGAACTTACAGATATAAACAGTATGTCAATAGAATTTGTAGAGCTAATAACTCCTATGCTAGTTATTATGTTAGCCTTGATCCTTACTCTCATGGTCAGAGACTTTGCTACCAACTTTATGAACGGGTTGAAGTTTAGAATGCACTCTAGTTTTAACGAGGGTGATACCTGTGTACTAGATGGAGAGAAAGCTATCATAGTTAAAATAGGTTTCTATGAAACTATAATACAGATTGATAATGGCAGAGGTACAGTGTGGCGATACTTACCTAATGATCGCATAAAATTCTACAAATTAGAGAAATTAGTTAAGGAGTCGGAGAAAACGGACTCGTAGGATGAGGCACAAGGGGGTGCTAAGATACCCTCTGGTAGGTAGTGTCCAGATTATAGACACTTCTTTTGTAGCCCCCCTTAAAATGCCTTACATTTGATTTGCCTATTTTTACATAGTATAATGTACTTTAAATAGGCCCATAAGTAAAGTTGCTAGAGCAAAAGCGTTTACTACCATCAATGCCCTATCATTCCATAGCATACCTACCATTAACCAACCCCCAATACCTACAGCATGAAAGTATAAGTTAATAGGATAGATGTTATTAGCAGTAAGAATAGTAGACACCATTAATATTATACTTGAAACCCATTTGATATACCAATCGAATGTATACAATGGGGTCTTAGTAGTGATACTAGTTCCACTGTGATCGTCCTCTCCCATAATCACCACCTTACAGGATTATTATTAGACACACTTTCTCCAGTAAATCCTGAGTCTACCCAGCATAGCTGTTGTGATGCTTCTGGTTTTACAATAGCAGCCGTCCACGTTGCAGTATCTGCATTATGAAATATAAAAGTTACGTGTCCTCTAGCAGAGATGCCCCGAAAGATTATGTTCTCTCCGTGTTTATCTTTAATAATTTTTTTAGCTTCTGCCAGATCGTGACACCCTGTTCGTAGTGGTACTTGGCTGTACGATGATGACGCATTGAATGCAATACTACATATAGCAATTAAACCTCCTATAAATGTTTTAGTCATTGGTAATCTCCTTTGTGTTATATCATTATAAAACTGGCGTGATAGCCTTGGTTGCTGGTACACCCATGACACAAAGCTAGGATGCATAACATAATAGATGCTCTCAATATCATACTAAGAATATCCTTTTCAAATGGTTTGTAATATATTCTTTGGCTCTATCTAGTGTCTCTAGGTCATCATTAAATCCACCCAATGCCCTATTACATTTATGACATAGCCACCCTCTAAAGGTTTCAGTGTCATGGCAATGATCTAATACCCATGAACCATTCTTAGTATTACCTTTACCCTTTACCTGCTCCTCATTACAGTTACAGATAGGACATACATATCCTTCGGGAGGCATACCATGTTTTTCTCTCAACCTCTTTCTTACTTTAGTCAGTTCGTTATTACAAGATCTACATTCAGGTCTTAAAAAGTTAGCACCTGAACTAGGAGAGAATGCAGTTAGAGGGAGATACGTATTACACTTGCTACATACCTTACCCTCTCCTGCTCCTAGATCCTCATGCTCTATGAATAGGTCTAGCTGATTCATTTTGCTCGATCTTTACGACTCTATTTAAGTTAATAAAATACTCACGGTTGTATCCTCTCTCCCATTCCTTATACTCTAGAGTGTTTCTTCGGTTAGGGTTATGGCTATTGACCTTGAACCCTTCCCTACCAGAGAAGAATGCCTTCTCATTAAGATGCTTACGTACAGCACCCTTCCTCCGTTTAGTAAACGTCTTTCTATTAAACACTACATACACCTCCTGTTCCACTTATCTCACAAATATCATGTGTCTCTACGTGTTCATCAAACTCTGTGCCTAGCTTGTCTACTGCCTCAGAGTATGGCACAACTGACAAAGGTTGTCCACCTCTACTTCCATCTGGGTACACAGTAAATCCTCTAAGTCTATGTGCATAGGATGCTAGTGTCTTAGCAAAGTCATCTACTGTATCCTCGTTGTTTAGCTTAGAACCCCAAGAAGGTAAGTTAATTGTAGAACTGATAGACATATCTACGTAGTCTTGTACATCAGCTTGAAACTTAATCCTTCTCTCATAGTCTTCAGCTAAGTCTAGTGCCGACTCTATGCTATCAGGATCTACTCCATACATATCAATTAACTCTTGTGCTGACGAGTCTACTACGTATTGATACTTCCACTTAGTACCACCCGTAAGATACCTACGCTTATATGCAACAGCAAAGATAGGTTCTATCCCGCTGGAGCTACCAGCGAGTATACTAATAGAGCCAGTAGGAGCAATAGCACGGTTCGCCACTGGCCTAGATATGGATAGTTCATCCGCAAATCGTCTAGAAAATCTATCACTAACTCCTTTATATACAGAAAGCCATTGATGAAGGGTATCAGTAACCTCATATTTTTCTCCTCTCTTAATTAACCATTCGTGCATACCCATTAGTCCAAGTCCTAACCGTCTGTTTTTCTCTCTTACATCGTAGACTTTCTGGTAAGGTAACTCAGCCCTAAGAGTACCACATATTAAAAACTTAGTACCTAACTCTACTACCCTAGACAACTCTTCTATCGAGTCAATATTTCCAAAGTTGACACTCCCCAAATTGCATACATCACTGTCATCAGCAGAAGTAACTTCAGTACAGGCGTTACGTAATGTGTCATTCTCGTTCTCCATAAAGTTAAAAGAGAAGCCGGGTTCGCCAGAGAACAGTGCCTGTTTGACATTGTTTACAAACACTTCGCCAACGTCACCTGTCTTCCAATAGTTCATAAGCCATTCAGTATCATAGTTGACGCTGATGTTAGTCATGTCTAAAGGTGCGCGGAAGTTAAAGTCCTGCTCCTTTATATCTTTAAAAGTAAATCCAGTTGTACCTACTGGCATATCCCCCCAGTTCTTTGCTACCAAAAAGCTAGGTATGTCATTGTGTTTCCAATTCAGCGATGCGTATATGGCAGATCTACGTGACCCCCCTTGCATTACGTTTGCCCCAATAGAATTAATCATTTGCATCTTTGGTACGGGGCCTGATGCCTCACCTCCAGAGCCACCAAGTATTCTACCTGATGCCCTATATATACTGTAGTCAACGCCTATACCACCACCTGTCATCAGGCAGGACTCAGCTTTCCAAGATAGGTTAGCCCAATCCTGTCGCGTATCTTCTTCTGCACCTAATAGAAAGCAGTTGTTATAGAACCTCTTCTTCCTACCTGCATAATACAAATACCTACCGCCGGGTACAAACTTAAAGTCTGATATGTATTTAATCAGTTCCTGCTGTTCCTCTACATCCATCAGGTTCTCCTCATCAGGACGTAAAGACCCACACACATCTTTAACAAGTGTATCTGCTAACTGTGACCAAGTATCACAACCTTCATGGGCATACTTGTATTTAAATATATCTTCTGAGAACTTGTTTCTAAACTGGGGATTGGTGTTAGATTTAAATGATGACACTGTACGCTACCTCCTTCTGCCATTTAATTGTGTTATGTTAAAACTTTCTAAACCATCTACATCATACAGTAAATCATTCAGTATTTCTTGTAGTTCTTGAGTTATGTTACCATCAGTAGGTACAGGAAAACTATCACTGTCTACTGTTATAGACAACTTAAATGTGCATCTGCTATTTGACATAGTTAATACTCTGCGCTACATCTGTCTCTAGTTGCTCAGACTCTACGTTCTGTATAAGAGCATCTAAGTACCACCTAGCCTTTCTTAAATCTTCTACAGGCTTACCTTTGTAATCAAATCTCCACAAGTATTTCATTATGTTTCCTTGTAAATAGTATTTAAAGTTATGACCTGTAGCAGACTCGATAGCATCAATGCACTCTATGCCATTCTGATTGTAGTGAGGTGGGCTATTAACCATGTCTTCTATTACCTTCATTACTTACTCTCCTTTAGTGTTTAGTTACAGAGGGGAAAGGAATAACTACTTCATCTTTGTATTTCTCTAGCCATTCCTCTTTACGCTTTCTTTCCATGTCTTCAAAGTTATCATAATATCTTTCAAGTAACATATCTAAGTCTTCTGGTGGTAGCGTAGCTACTGCACACATAGCCTTTAATATATCAGTTAGAGTATCATGTCCATCTTTAGTTAGTATACCTCTATCTTTATGTACTAGTGGATACAAGTCAAACTCTACAGTACCATCACTTGAGTCTTCACTTCTTATTTTTATTAGTATGCACATCTCGTCTTCGTTTAGTTTTATGTAATCCTTTGGCATTATTATTTACTCCTTTTTTCTTTTCTAATATCCACTCTTCAGGGATACTTTGGTCAGCAAATTTAAATCCATATTTATTACACCAATCTGCATACGTAGTCTTACTACCTTTCCTTAATTTATTTCTAGAATTGGAAAACACAAATCTTAAATCTAACTTAGGGTACTGTTCCTTAATCCATATGTGCTTCTGCCTGTCCTGTACAGTAAACAAACCTTTAGTCTCTACTATTATATCATTGGGCAACCAGAAGTCAGGCGTATAGTTTCTCTTCTTCTCTGGCTGAAGGAAGGGTATCTTCTTTATCTCGTAGCAATCTATTATATCTAAGAATGCTAGTTGTTCAGCTACCCTTTCCTCCAATCCAGATCTAAAACCATGCGCTATTCTATAATCAAAAGCGACCATTAATTAAACCAAAAGGACTACGAGGTATACTGTATATTCTAGATACAGTGCTACCACCAGTTACATTTCTGTAATTGGCTTGTGCCTCTTGTAGGTTTTCCCATGCCTCTCTAGCTAAAGAAGTTTGTCGCTCTTTAAGTTCTACTCTCAATCCTCTAAGCTCATCATTAAGCTCAATTATACGAGAGCGTAACTCTTCTGTAGTTACATCTTCGTATGGGTTTATTTTATCATCTACTGTACTATTCATGCTACTTCTCCTTCCATGTTGTTTAGCTCTGTGTATGCTACAATAGGTTTACTCTTAGCCTTGGAGAATACTGACTCTCTCTCCTGTAAGTTGGGCCAACAACTAAATCTATATTTACACCAAGAGCATTCCATACCTAGCTTTCTATTGCCAGTTAGAATCCTGTTAAATGTCTCAGGCTCATCATCAAAGCACCGCTTGAATGGTGCGTCAGATGTTAAAGCCTCTACCTTTTCTTCTGCTTCAGCTAATATATCTTTTACATCAGCATCCGTATCAGTGCTTTCTATTCTGTTAAGTTCACCCGTAGCTACATTCAATGCCCATATACCACCAGCAGGTTTGTTCGTAGCAGATGCGTATACGTGTAGCTGAGTTACATACCCAAAAGAATCTCTGTCTTTTAGAGAGGGCCAACTAACAAACTTGTTTCTGAAAGCATAGTCTGAACATGATTTAATGTCATCAACCTTACCATCAAAAGTTAGATCAGCTTCTCCAGTTATTGTGTGCTTACCTAGTTGGGTGCTGAGTTTCTGGGAAGACTCGTATCCTTCTATACCAGATTCCTTTATCACTCCCTTCAATACAGCCTCAACTATATCTCCTACCATCATACGTAGTATAAAGTTATATGATGGTTGTACTCCACTGGCTCCCTTTTTCTCCATCTGTAGTTGGCACAAGGGTCTGCCTAAGTTTGATGGCCTAGCAGAGAACTCTCTCCTATTTGTACTAGAAGCAAACTGTTTACGTAGTGCATCAGCAACATCGTTACATACTGTGGAGATGGTGTCCTCCGTCATGGACACCTCCCCTTCCATATTTTTATGTAGCCAAGTCAATACTTTAGCTAACTTCATATCCATCATTCAGCAGCCTCACCTAGATGAATCTCATTATCATCATCATCAGATGAATTGCCAGATGCGCTTAAGTGTTTCTCCATAATCCACTTGTTTATCTGTGCTATATGCTCACCAAACTTAGTGTAGAGGCCCGTTGTCTCTTCGTCTATGGCGTAGACAGTATCATCTTTTACAGATACATCCATGTCATAGTACGTGACACCACCCTTTACCTTCTTACTCTTCAGTATAACTGACCTAGAGTTAGGCATAGTCCTACGCTTCTGAACCATATCCAAGAAGAACCTAGCCAGTGTCTTACCTGAAGTCTTACCAGATAGTTCCATCTCTATAGGCACAGTAGTCTGAACCTTATTACCACTCTCATCAATACCATCTACAGTAGCTTCACCATAGAAGATAATCATAAGTCGGCAGGACTTGATGTACTCCTGTTGGTCTTTAGCTAGAGCATTCCAATCCTTGATGTACTCTAATGGTCTACCACATTGGAAGCCACCATCATCAGAGGGAGCCTCATCCCGTGGCCCTTTAACTAATACAGAGTGTGTGTATGCACCCTGTACTTTAGTGCCATCCTTGGTAGTACGCTCTGCTAGGTTGTCATACCGCTTGTAACGATACCTATGTTCGTAGTAGCGAAAGGCAATCTCCTTTGCATACAGCTTACCTTCACCTGTATTAATAGAGAAGTGTCCAGCAGGACAGAGTATGTCTCCACTATCATCCTCTACATTCTCTCGCTCGATACGTAGTCGGGCTAGGTTACTTGAACTACTTGACCCCTCAGAGTCTCCTAAGTTCTTGGCTAGTTCCTCTAGCATCTGTTGGTCTACAGTTGTCATCTCAGTACTCATATATGGTACTCCTTTCTCTATGTTATTATTAGAAGCATAGTTATACTATAATGGCTAAAAATGTCAAGACATATTTAACCAATTGTCTCCTGTCTTTGTTTCAATAATCAACGGCACATTCATATTAATGTTATAATACAAATGGATACGGTCTTTTGTTGAAGTGGGTGACAGTACATCCTCTACTAATTTTTTTACTGCTTCCACTTCTTCATTCAAACAATCTAATAGCACACTATCATGTACAGTATTTACTATTGTACTTTTTAATTTATTTTTTAGTAGGGCATCTCGCAAGGCTACTAAACATAGCGGTACTATGTCTGCCGTTGCGAGTGCCTGTACTGGGTAGTTCTTTATTTTGGTTGCATTGGTTGATCCTCCTGTCTTTGTCCTACGTGCATTAGGAAATGCAAACTGTCTGCCCGTAGGTAGGGTTATAGTTTTATTTTTTATTGCCTCAGTCTGTAGCTTGTCATGCCACTTACGTATACCATAGTACTTCTCTATGAAGTGTGCATTGTATGCACGTTCAGCAGGAGTACCACTCATGGCTCCGTATAGAGGGGCAAAGGTTCTGCCTTTAGCATCTTGTCTACTGGTGGGTTGGCCCTGCTCAGTAAGATAATTTGCAGTGTACGTGTGTACATCAAAGCCTGTTTCTATTTCATCCATTGCTATTTGATCTTCGGACAAGAATGCAGCCACCCTAAATTCTAACTGTGCAAAGTCAAACTCTAACAGTGTACCGTCCTTACCATACCTAGATATAAATGCCTCCTTAACAGGGAACGTATTACCTCTAGGCATATTCTGCATATTAGGTGATGAAGATGATAGCCTACCTGTAGAAGTACGGCACTGGTTGAACTCAGCATACAGCATACCATCTATAGTTCGCTTACGTATACCCTCTACGAATGAAGACAAGTATGTTTCTACTGCACCTAGCCTAACTATTTTTTCTAGGAACTCTATAGCATCAGAATACTTTTCTGCATTCAATGCTGTTAGTTGTTTACTTAGTATTCTTAATTTAGTTTTATCTGTACTGAACCCGTTAGCAGTAGCCCAAGTAGAATCAGGTGGGAATATGTTAAGCCCTGCTGTCTCACTTGTCTCAAAGTATCTCATGCCACTACCACCACAGTACGAACAGGTGTGTTCATTCTTGTAGAGTGAGCCATCCTTACGTACCTTACGTAGTTTGCCCGTACCATTGCAGTGATTACAGTGTGATGCTATTGTTTTTTTTATTTTTTTACAGCCCTTCCTAACCATGTCTTTGAACTTAGCACTAGCTATCTTAGGTCTGAACGGTCTGTCTAGCTGGTATAACATGGCATGGTTTTTTTTATCTCTAGGTACGTATGAGAATACCATAGAAGATATTTGCTCTGGACTACTTAGGTTGATAGGTGTATCACCCATGTACGAATGCACCATCTCTTGTAGTCTGCGAGTCAGTTCTTTTTTCTCCATGCGATAGTCAAACTCAACCTCATCTAACTTTGCTACATCAATAGCCAAGCCTTTGTATTCTATTTCTGATAGGCACATACACATATTGTTTGTAAGGTTTACTGTAGCCATCAAGGTTGTACCCTCTAACTCTTTTAGTTGGTCTAGGTATAAGTCACGGGTAGCACGTATGTCTGCTCTCCCATACTCCTCTACTATATCCCAAGGCATAGCCTCATATCCTATACCCTTATCCCAATACTCTTTTGTTATGTCTGATTTTTTATTCTCTAATCCTCTGCGCTCACATGAGTTAGCTAGGGATATAGACATACGCTCACCTCTTGCAAGTATGTACTCGCCTATCATTGTGTCGTACACCATGCCATCGTACTCTATGCCCGATGCCCATAGCCACTGTAGGTCATACTTTATATTGTGTCCTATAAGAATGTCAGCACTCTGTATTTTATTTTTTACTTCAGCCCTACGATCTGCACTGTGAGCCTTCTCATTGTGATACACTGCTACGTAGTCTTCTTCTCCCGTATCCACATTAAGTATACCAATAGATACTAGGTCATTGTTTTTATTATGTGGCCTGTTATCTATGCGTCTATTATCTAAATGAGTTACGCTGTTCTCTACATCTACTACTAATCTAATCGTCATACCTTGCTACCCTTCCATCTAACATGACATTGATTTGTCCATGCCATCCACTGATTTTATTTTTAGCTATATTGAATACTCTACGGGGATCATTCTCACTGGCCCCCTCAATCATAGCATACTTACCTATGAGTATCATAAGGTCAGCCTCAGATGCTTTACCTGTACGGCTGTTCTCCATCATAGATAGATTAAGATTTACCCTGCCCTCTGCATCTGCCGATAGCTGAGAGTATCCAAAGATAGAGCATGAATACCTTGTAGCTAGATCCCTAGTCCTACGGTATACTTCTCTTAGCTTTTCATGTTGTGGTATAGAACCACTGGCTACACTGCTAGGTAAAGTTACTTTGTCTAACATATCTATTACTAGTATGTCAGGGCGATGCTCTTTTAGGTGAGCCTCAATACCATCTATACCATCCTCCTCTTCTATCCTGTCTATGAATAGCCTCTCTTTTTTCCACTCACCATTTATTTTAGATTCACCTTCTGCTAACTGATCCTGACTCTGGTTTGTAGCAGAACTCAAGTAGCGCATGGCAACCCTGTTAGGTGGCTCCTCATTACATAGTACGTGTACTGTGGCCCCCTGTTCTATCCATCCGTTAGGCCCCATTGCAAATGATGCATGGCTAGATGTTTTACCTGTCTCTGGCCTAGAACCTATCACTACGAAATGTCCTGCCGATACACCCGATACTTTCTCCGCGAGTGAACTAACATTAAATGCCCACTTGGTTTGTATATCTAAAGACTTAATTAAGTTCTGTGGGTCTAGGTCTATACCTGAGAATGGCGATGCATCCGTAACAAACCCAGACGCATAGTCATCTACTAGTTTAGCTAGTGGGTCAAGCGATAGTACCTGCCCCTCCATCAGGGAGAAACCTAACTCAGATACCTTACGCCCTACCTCCTGTCTCCATAGTGATTGCATAGCATCCTTGGCTACATCAATGTTTATATCGTCAGACTGTTTTATCTTTGCGAACAGTAGCTTGTAGCTATCCTCTTGTGCCTTAGTTAAACTAGAGTTAGAACTATAAAATAAAGTTTCTATCTCAGATACTTGTAGGTCTTTGTTGTATGTATCTTGTGCAGAGATGATGGCCTCAACTATACGCTTTGGCTCTTTATCAAATGCAGTTACGGGTATATTACCTACGCTATCGTAGATGCTTTTGTTACATAGTGCCTTGACTAATTCAAGCATTTGTTTATTTCCTCTACTGTCATATCCTTTAGATCAATGTCTAACATAACTACCCTACACTTGTCAACTCCTATAGATATTCTCCTAGACATTTGTATAGCTTTGTCCGTAGCATCTTTATCTAGGGCGATAGTTATGTTATCGTAGTCTTTCCATATCTTATTTAAGTTTTCTGTAGATAGCGATGTACCTAGTAGAGCCATAGCATCTGTGTCTGGTACGTGAGTACATACTTTCCATGCAGATATGATGTCCTCTACTATAACTAGATTAAGTTTAGGGGGAGTATCAAATGGTACGACAACTGGCATTGTGCTGTTGCCATATCGTTTCCACTTGGGCATCCTACACCCCATTGATCTACCTATTGCATCTACTGGCTCTCCCCTGTCCTGTATAAGAAACACCATCCTTTTCTCGATGGGATCGTACAAGACAGGGGCTTCCTCCACTTCGTACCGTCTTAGAAAATGGCGAATACTATCAGCAAAAACCAGTTTATCATCAAAATAAATTCTATCATATACTATATCCTCTCGTTTCATTTTGTGTCGTATGTCCTCGACTGACATATCTGAATTATGTTTTACTCCACGATAACCACACGATGCAGAGTAACAGTTCCACATCGTAGTATTACCTGTCTTGGTTAGGGTGAACGTGTTATGCCTATGGCACTTAGGACATCCACCTCTTTTGGTTTCACCAGATCTTATGTCAGTCAGATCTAAGGTCATTAGATATAGGAGCCTTTCGTTTACGATCATACTTTGTCTTGTCAGCAAATCTCTTTGCTCTATTTATCTTCCAAGAATGTTTAGCTACGGGATTACCAAACTGTGTCTGCTCATTATCCCTATGCCTACGTATCTTCCTTACTCTCATTTGTTTATTCCCTTTAGTAAATGCGCTATTACATCCACAGTAAATCCATTACCTAATACTTTATATCTTTGAGTTGCAGATACGTGATTGGTATATCCGTCAGGTAGGTTCTGCAATCTTTCGCATTCGGTAGGATTCAATTTCCTGTACTTCATTGGTGGTACGTACACCTTTGGCTCCCTGTTACCCCCACCGTTACTTGTGAGACATGGAGCCTTTCCCATGCTATGGTACACCCGTCTTAGATACCCATGTCCATTAAGGTCTGCATCTCCTACGTGGCAAAGACCATCCTCTGAAAAAACTAATTGCCTTCTGTGCTTTTCAAAATAGCTACGTAGGTTCCCCCCCTTCCAGTAATTAGCATCGAGGCAATGTGCCTTACTCCTATCTACTAGACCATCCTCTATTATATCTTTTAGCACTATGCCCTTGTCCTCTGGTAGTCCGTCTTGTGGTATGTTAGTCCAGTATAGACGATACCTATTCTGTGCGCTTACTAGGTTACTGTTGATTGCTATAGGCTCAACACCTAAATAGTGTGAGATAATATCTTGGCACTCCAACTTCATACGCACGTTCTCTAGTAAAAAGTATTTAGGTTTTAGTTCATCTAACAGTCTGACATACTCAAAGAATAGAGCAGACCTTGGATCATCAAAGTTTAATTTATCTTTAGACGCGAAGCTAAACCCTTGGCAGGGCGAACCGCCAATCAGTAGGTCAATAGGATCTCCATTAAATGAATTAAGATTTACATTACGAACATCCCCAAGCTGTACAGTGTCAGGCCAATTAGCCTGAGTTATTTTGATAGCATAGGGGTCAGTCTCCGATGCGTAGTACCTGTATGTATTAGGTACTATACCTGCTCTAACACAAGCCACTTGACCCATGCTACCGCCATCGAATAGTGATGCTACTGTGTTAATCATTGTTTGTATCTCCTAATCTATTTATAGAATATATGATCTTCAATCTGTACAACATACTCTCTATTCCAATCGGGGTCAACATCTATTGAGTGATAAAAGATTGCACCATCTACAATATTAATTGACAACCCGTATGAATAGTATACTTCCTCTGCTATTTGTAAGGCCCTATTCCACGCCCTTTGATCTTTAGGTGTATCGCTCTTGCCATCACAGTACCAAGAGAATTGACATCTGTGTTTGATAGGTAACTCCTGTTTCCATTTGTACGTAGGGCCTTCATGGATTACCTCGCACACAGTATCTGGAAACAGAGGTGAGTGTACTCTATTCATTACTACTTCTGCTACCGCCATCTGTCCTATCGTTGGTTGATCCCTAGCTTCAAAGTATATATTCTTTGCTAGGCATCCTATAGTCATAGTGAAAGCTGAAATAGTTTCTAGTAACATTACCTGTTATCTCCGCTTCCTCTTATCTTACCTCGCGCCAACCTATCTTCTAACTTAGCTATGTTAAGTTCTATAATCTGTTCTAGGTCTAGGTCTAGGTCATCCGCTAGTCTAGCCAATGCCCACATACAATCCCCTAGTTCTTTCTCTAAATCATACTTACGTGCATGAGATACGATGCCGTTGTCATCACGATATATTTTCTTGACTTGGTTGAATGCCTCGCCAACTTCAGCACCTAATTCAAGACATGGATATATAACTGGGTTGTCATATAGTGCCGTCTTCTTAGTCCACTCTTGGTATTTTTTAAATGTCTTCATATAATTTAATCTCCTTATTATTAAATAGAAAAACCTACCCTAGTTATATATGTATTACTACAAACTAGGATAGGTCTATGTCTTAAACTAGGCTACGAAACGATGGTTCTGTATTACAGCTTGGATGTAGCCTTTTGGGTTAGCCCGTAGTGTTTCATCATACGCCTTGCGCTTTGTGGTTGCCGAACTTTTACGGGCTGTAACCTTGCCACCCAACTTCTTCTTATATATTACTGTAAACATTTTTGTGTTTCCTTTTGTTGTTGTTGTCATTAATGATTACGTTATAACAGATAGAATAATATCTGTCAATAATTAAATTAATATATTTATTTTATCTCCTCTTTTTTCTAGGGGTTGTAAGAAATCCGCACTATCAACTGGTGGTACGGGCCTATCTGATTGCGCTCTATGTATATGAGATAGTTTATTCTCATGCACTACAACATCCTCTATCGGTGAGAATACAGGATGCTTCATTAGACTACTTGTTCCGATATGATCTATACTCATTACGTTATATCCCAATCTACTGCTTTAAACTTAGATTTAATTTTAGCACTATTGCCTATCTTTAAAACTAATTTATAATCTAAGCCATGCATATCTGCTAGTATCTTAGCAGTTTCTTTATTCCAATTGTTGTTACCCTTGGCAGAGTGCCAGATATATTCTAATATCTGACTGTTATATCTACGCTTGTCAAGTTCTATCTCAGCTTTAGTTCTCATTTTTTTTTTTACTTGACCTCATTAATAATAATAATATATTTGTTATACCAGAATAAAAATAAATGTCAACATAAATATTAATTATTTTTTTAGTTGACAAGATATTTTTTATATGCTATACTCCGCTTACTAAATGGTTGGGAGGAATAACAAACAACATGGCTTATATATTTATAGATTGTAGAAAAGAATTAAACATGAGTAAAATAGATTACAAGTTAGAAATACAAGAAGAGAATAAACAAATTGAATTAATAAAAGAGATTACATTTTTATTAGATGATTTATCTATTGACAAGTTAAAAGAAATAAAAGAAAGTATTACTTGTATTAATTAATCTTTTTTTTTAATGGGGTATGATATGCCAAAAGTAAAACGCGATAAGAATTCAATTCATTTTTCTAATATGACAGGTAAATTAAAAGGGCTACGTGCTATCAGTACTAATACAATTACTAATCCCTTTTGTATTAAAATGAGTAGTACGAAAAAAGAAAATATAATCTGCGGTAAATGTTATTCTGTAAGTATGTTAAAAACTTATCGGAAAAATATGCAAGATTGTTTACAGCATAACAGTGAACTACTTTCTAATTCAATTATAGATGATGTACATTTACCATTTATTATAGATGCATACATACGTATAGACGCACATGGTGAATTGATAAACGATATACATTTACTTAACTTGTATAGATTAGCAGATAAAAACCCCCATACTACGTTCGCTATATGGAGTAAGAGAAAAGATATAGTTAACAGTGTAAATAAGACGCGAGAAACGCCCCCTAATGTTATCTTAATATTTTCTAATGCCATTATTGATAACGTTAGCTACTCGCCCCCTAAACACTTCCACAAAGTATTTAATAACGTTACTGATACTCATAAAGAAAAAGAACAAAACTGTACGGGTCAAATATGTATTGATTGCATGGCCTGTTATAAATTGGATAGCGGTATCAACGTGATTATCGAAGCGGAAAAAAAGAACGGGCGAACTATTAAGACTAAAGTAAAAGAGACTAGTAGACGCGACAAGTTAGACGCTATTGACAGGCAATGGAACGCCATACAAAACGCCCCCATATAATATAGGCAATAAAAAACCCCCCAAGCATTACAGCAAGGGGGGTTTAATTAGGGCTAGTTAAATGCTACCCCGCTAGTCTTAGGAATTGCTCACTGCCAACTATCCGCGCTACTTCCCGTTCGCGTGTGTCTAATGTAACAGCTATATTATCCACATTAGCTGAGTTTCTAACGGGGAAATCTACAGCATGGGAACTATACGCCGTTAGGGCTGAGTATAAGGCCCATACTGTACGCCCCCTAGCATCCGCTTCCCTTTCCATTTGCTCCATCATCAACTTGACTTTACGCCCTGCCATACCACAATCATTCAAGACGGTTTCAGCTTGTTCAGGGGTAATAGATTTCTGAGCCCATTGTCTCCAAGTATTAACCCTAGTTAAAAATTGTGAGCATTGCTCTTCTATAAACCCTGCAAATATAGATGGAGTAAATCCGCTAGTATGTCGCGCAGACTTCTTATTGTATTCCGCGCTAGTACACCCGTTAGTACACCATAGATCCTCAGCCCCACTAAATAGGCGTATAGATCCGCCACCATTAAAAGAGTTAGTTAAACCTATTTTGAATAGCAATTGAGTAGACGAGCCAGACAACTGACGTATGTCAGCCCCTAGTCCGCTAAACAATAAATCAATACGGGTAAACTGGCCCCCAAAACTAGAACGCTCAGTCAACTTAATATCGCGCAATGCTTCGCGGGGTAACGCTGTTTCAGCCCCTTCTTTAATCATATCATATAACGGGGCATTATCGGCAATGCCGTACGTACTACCCACGATACCCAAATTGCGACCATTGTCGGTACGTTTAACAAAACGCCCTAACGTATCCTCTTGATATTCAATATCAGGTAATGCGGAACTGTACACGGTAGATAAAGACTTAGGCCCCAACGGATCTATTATAACCTTATCATAGATGGGCGATAATACAGCATGAAAATCAGTCTTGTCAGTTAACTCAGGCCAGTTAATGCCAGTTAGAGAAGAATTGTTAACAGCGAAATTATTCAAAGTAATAACGTTATTCATAATATAAAATCCTTTATCTTAAAAATGTTGCAATTAAAAATACAGAAACAAGTAACCAGCATAAACCAGCTACCTGTAAATGTTCATTAGTGATGTTATCGAACAGCATAATTAAACTTCAATCATATAATGTTCAGTCCCAGACTTATTACAAACTTCAATTGTATTATTAATCCACGTTCGCAAATCAACCCTAAAACCTAAATACTTAAGGGTAGTGTGAACATCGGATGCTGTAGCATTGCCACAACAATAATCATAAAGAACGTCCGTTATGGCATTCTCTATTGGTGTATCTAAATAAGTCATAATAAGTAATCCAATCTAATTAAAGTTAATAACTAAGGAACACTATATATTAATTAATTAGATTAGACAATATGTATTTATTTTAGGGGGGCTAATTAACCCGCCCCATATAAAACGACACACTACCAATAGGGGGTATACTATAAAAGCATAACCTAACTACGTTATACCAACATCGGTTAACCTATGCATTAAACACATAGCTCTATCATACCTTAACTAAGCTATAGAATAATTAATAAATAGAATAGATTATGTAGGTTTTACCTAGGGGGAAGGGGGGTTATTTTTTTTTTATTATATACGATACGTACGCTAGGGCCACCACCCCCCACTGGGTGGGTATATACCATATGTGCAACGGATAGGGTAAATAGGGTGTCAACCACTTTGCGACATATTACTAGACACCTACACGGCCTACAGTAATTCGTAGACATATCGCGGATTATCTGATATAATAATATATACTATAGTAGGAGTGGGTAAGTAGTATATATATTTACCCCCTGCGATACGATAACGTAGTTATAACATACTTTACTACGCCTGTCAATTAAAAAAGGAGGTATTTGTGATAAAAAATAACTTGACAAAGAGATCTAAATCAGTACAACTATATAAAGATTCAGGAAGTATGCTTTTAGAGAGGTTTTACAAGACCTTAGAGACAGGGTTACTAATAGACCCAGTGGCCTTACCCAGTAGCGATGAATATTATATCTGGGTAAAACTAAAAGAGAAGTTTCCTGACATAACGCTTGGAGAGGCGTGTGAGGCACTAAACTTGGAAGGGTATACTGACTACGTAGGTATGCTAAAAAGTACAATAGACGAGAGCGATTCTGCCTAGCTATACGTATTCTTGCGAGGTATGATGTGGTCTAGGACTGTGAATGTAATAGGGCAGTAGGGAGAAGGCTTATACTTTACCTACTGCTCCTTCTCTTATATAGTAGTGGGAAATAAGTATGGCACAAGACGATTTTTCAGGTACATTAAATGTAGAAAAAAGAAATAGACTCAAAACAAGATTAGAACAATTAAAAAATCAATTTAATATACATAGATCTTCTCAAAGAACTCAACAAACAAAAAAAGCACAAGATCTGTATATAAAAAAGTTTAATGCTTTACAAACAGAAATAGCAAAACTAGAGCAGGTATTAGGTGTAGATCCTTCTAAATTTAATACCCCTACTAAAGATCAATTATCAAAAGGGTTATCTTTATCAGGATCAAGACCTAGACCTAATATCCCTAGCAGTCGTACGGCTACAGAAACTTCTTCGCAAAAAAATACAAATAGCGAGGTGAAGAGTAAGCCTCCTGCTGGGGGTAACGATATCCCATTATATACCAATAAAATACCTCTTACTATGAAAATGGGAAATAGAGATCCTAAAAACTTTGATGATACACTTCCTGAAAATAATCGTAAAGATTTTATAACTAGAATGAGGAATGCAGTAAAAGAAGAAGAAAATAAAAATATTCGTGCAAGAGCAGATGATAAAGCATTTTCTCAAGGCTCACCACAAAAAACAGATAGATCTAGATTTAGAGGGTCAGCGTCAGACGGTGAAGGTACAAGCCCTACAGACGCAAACATGAACGCCCTAGAGAAACTCGTAAGCAGGATAGTAGGCAAGAACATACGCTTTGAAGATATACCAGAGGACGATCCGTTCATTACTGATATGCCACAGAACTACCAGAACCTAAGAAGGGGTGGTCAGGTAAAGCGAATGGGTCATGGGGGTGCAATAACCCCAGAGCAGAAGAAGCGTATCAGTCGCATCGTACAAGAAAATAAGGCACGTAAAAGTAAAAGCACTAAAGCAACAGCAACAACACCAGCTACTAGTAGCAAGAAGAGGGCTGCCCCCTTTTCTGATATGAAAAAGGCAAGAATGAATGGCAATAAAAAAAGAACTAACAGATAGACAAGAAGTATTCTTAGACTGCCTATTTGATGAGGCCAACGGTAACTTACGTGAGGCCATGAGGATAGCAGGGTATAGCGCAAACACTAAGACTAGCTCCGTACTAAGAACACTACAGGATCAGATCATAGACAGGACACAGATGTACCTTGCGGCGAATGGCCCTATGGCAGCTATGGCTATGACAGGCGTACTAACTGACCCTACCGCTTTAGGTAACAGGGATCGTATAGCAGCATCCCGTGAGATCCTAGACCGCACAGGCATTGTCAAAACAGAGCGCATAACTGTAAAGACAGATGCCCCCAGTTTATTAATCTTTCCCCCAAAATCAGAACCTACATATGATGAGGACGATGATGACGATGCCCTCAGAAGAAACTAATACGTGGAGGCCCGTAGTACGTAAGAGCCGACAGATACCGTTTGGGTATAAGGCAAACCCAGTAGACAATACTACACTGCTACCCGTAGAAGAAGAATTAAATGCGTTAGTAGAGGCAAAAGAATATCTAAAGTCCTGTAGCTATAGGGAGGTAGCCAGATGGTTATCTGCTAGGACAGGAAGAAGCATAACGTATCAGGCCCTACATAAGCTGATGACTAAGGAAAGAGATAGACAGAATGCAGTCAAATCGTACAGACATTACGCCTCCAAAGCGAAAGAGTACGCCGAAAAAGAAAAGAGTATCCAAGACAAAATCCTCTATACGCCAAACGAAAAAAGAGGAGAGCCAATCGACACCAGTTGGGCAGACGGACTCTTATCCTCTCAAGGTTGAGGAGTTTGTAGAAGAAGGGTACGATTCTAATAGAATACAGATAAACAAAGGCCCACAGGAAAGTTTTATAAATGCACCAGAAAGGGAGGTGCTATACGGAGGGGCAGCAGGTGGTGGAAAGAGTTTTGCACTACTGATAGACCCTCTTAGATATTGTGATTATGCAGAGCATAGCGCACTAATACTCAGGAGAACTAATGATGAACTTAGGGAGCTTATCCATAAGTCTACAGAAATCTATCCAAAGTTTTATCCGGGGGCTAAGTGGTCTGAAAGAAAAAGTCAGTGGACTTTTCCATCGGGTGCTAGGATATGGCTCACGTACTTGGAACAAGATAAAGACGTTCTACGTTACCAAGGTCAAAGTTTTTCCTACGTGGGTTTTGACGAGCTTACGCAATACCCTACATCGTTTCCGTGGGATTATCTCAGGTCGAGATTAAGATCTATTAATCCTAATATACAAGTGTCTATGAGAGCGACAACAAACCCCGGTGGCCCCGGCCATTCATGGGTTAAAAAAATGTTTATAGATCCTGCTACGCCTAACAAGTCGTTCTGGGCTAGGGATCTAGATACTAAAGAAGTGTTAAGGTATCCGAAAGGACATAGCAGAGAAGGCGATCCTCTATTCCAGAGGCGATTTATACCTGCTAGTTTAAAAGATAATCCGTACTTGTACAATACGGGTGATTACGAAACAATGTTACTGTCTTTGCCAGAAGTACAGCGAAAACAGTTACTATATGGAAGTTGGGATATAGCAGAAGGTGCAGCCTTCTCAGAGTTTGACAGAAGTATACACGTAACTACGCCGTATAAAGTACCTAGTAACTGGAGAAAATTTAGGGCGTGTGATTATGGTTATGGCTCTTACTCTGCTGTTCTTTGGTTTGCTGTTACGCCAGATGATACACTGGTTGTATACAGGGAGTTGTATGTTCGTAAAGTACTGGCGATAGAGTTAGCTAGGCTGATACTAAATTTAGAGAGCGAGGATGGTACAATATCGTATGGGGTACTTGACTCTTCATGTTGGCACAAACGAGGCGATACGGGGCCTAGCCTAGCAGAGCAAATGATAATGGAAGGGTGTAGATTTAGACCCTCCGACAGAAGTAAGGGTAGTAGAGTTAGCGGAAAGAATGAAGTACACAGGCTATTATCAGTAGATGAAGATACAGATATGCCGGGTATACAGATATTCAATACGTGTACAAATCTAATATCTCAACTACCAATAATACCATTGGATAAAAGAAATCCAGAGGATGTAGATACTCACGCAGAGGATCATCTATACGATGCACTAAGGTATGGAATACAGTCTAGACCCGTACCTCGCAACATATTTGATATGGGTACGGCAACTTCGCCCAAACATAGATTTGAACCTGCTGATGCTACATTCGGATATTGAAAGGTAAAATATGGCTTACGATTCAGAGTTTATAGAAGACAGTGAAAGCGCATTCCTAGAGAATGATGAGTCAGATGAGGGCGTAACTGGCCTAACTGACTACATACAGAAGCAGTTTACTAGGGCTGAAGATGCACGATACACAGAAGAAAACAACTGGATCAGGGCATATAAGAACTACAGGGGTGTATACAGTTCTGACGTACAGTTTACGGAGACTGAAAAATCCCGTGTATTTATTAAAGTAACAAAGACAAAAGTACTTGCAGCGTATAGTCAAATCGTAGACGTACTACTTGCAAACAACGAGTTTCCGCTATCAGTAGAGCCTACTACCTTACCAGAAGGTGTAGCTGAGACAGTACACTTTGATCCTAACGCCCCAGCAGACGTAGAAATGGGCGATATGCCAAAAGATTTATACGGCTACGAGGGAGATGGTAGAGTATTACCCCCCGGAGCTACAGAGCTAGGCGATTTAGAAGAAAGATTAGGCCCACTACAAGATGCCCTAGATGATGTAGACACATTGAAAGAGGGCTTTGGTATAACGCAATCTTCTGTCAACTTTCATCCTGCAATGGTTGCTGCAAAGATGATGGAGAAGCAGATTAAAGACCAGTTAGAAGAGTCAGACGCTACCAAGCACCTACGAAATGCAGCGTTTGAGTGTGCGCTATTTGGTACTGGTGTACTAAAAGGCCCATTTGCCACAACAAAAGAGTATCCTAACTGGACAGATGAGGGCGAGTACGATCCTACAGTTAAGACAGTGCCTAAAATATCCTACGTATCTGGTTGGAACTTTTACCCTGACCCAGATGCAAGTACAATAGAGGACTGTGACTACGTAATAGAGCGACATAAACTTACAAGATCCCAGCTACGTGCATTACGCAATAGACCATTCTTTAGAGAAGACGCTATCAAAGAAGCAATAGAGATGGGCGAGAACTATTCTATAAAATGGTGGGAAAGTAGCCTCTTAGAGTCAGAAGATGAGGACAGTTCACACAGTTATAACACACAACGCTACGAGGCCCTAGAGTTCTGGGGTATATTAGACAGGGCTATAGCAGAAGAGTCTGGCATAGAGATACCCGGCGAGTATGAAGACGTAGATGACCTACACGTAAACGTCTGGATATGCAATAATGAGATACTCAGGTTTGTAGTTAATCCGTTCCTACCAAAGCGTATTCCATACTGTGCAGTTCCGTATGAAGTCAACCCATATGCTTTCTTTGGCATAGGCGTAGGCGAAAACATGGACGATACACAGACCTTGATGAACGGATTTATGCGTATGGCAGTAGATAATGCTGTATTGTCAGGTAATTTACTGATAGAAGTAGATGAAACTAACCTGACTCCGGGCCAAGACCTAACTGTATACCCCGGTAAAGTCTTTAGAAGACAGGGTGGTGCGCCGGGACAGGCAATATTTGGCACTAAATTTCCTAATGTAAGTAGTGAAAATATGCAACTGTTTGATAAAGCTAGAGTGTTAGCTGATGAGTCTACAGGTATACCATCATTCTCACATGGGCAAACGGGTGTAACTGGTGTAGGTAGAACGGCAGCAGGTATCTCGATGCTTATGGGTGCAGCAGCAGGATCTGTTAAGACAGTCGTAAAGAACTTTGACGATTACCTGTTACGTCCTCTAGGTGAGGCAATGTTTGCGTTTAATATGCAGTTTAACTACAACAAAGACATAAAGGGTGACTTAGAAGTTAAGGCTAGAGGTTTAGAGAGCCTGATGCAGAATGAGGTACGGTCACAAAGGCTCATGTCTTTCTTACAAATTGTAAGTAATCCAGTACTTGCACCCTTTGCTAAGTTTCCGTTTATTATACGCGAGATAGCTAAGTCTATGATGCTAGATGCAAACAAAGTAACAAATACGCCAGAAGAAATGCTACGTCAGACTTACCTGATGCAAAAGAATCAGGAAGCTATGGGTCAAGGTGGGCCAGAGCAAGGGCCTATGGATATGTCAGGCGTAGGTAACGGTAACATAGGTGTAGGTGCAGCGCCAGTACCGGGTGAAGAACAGTTTACGGGGCAACCACTACAACAGCAACCACAACAGGCCCCACCTGCACAACCACAGATGCAACCACCCCCACCGAATGAAGGTCTACCACCGGGTATGCTACAATGAAACTAGAAAAACTATATCCTTTAGTATCTAATCCTAAGTACAAAAATCTTGAAGAATACTTAATTTATTTAAAAGAAAGAGTAGTAACTACTATGGCATATGCTGACGATACTATAACTATACATAGGTGTCAGGGGCAAGTGTCTACTATAGACCAACTACTAAAACTAAAGACCAATGTTTTACGTGAAACAAAAGGAACTGTACAATGAATAATGTAATACATATGTTTAGCGACATGGAAGATACGGAAGAGGTAGAAGTACCCTTCGGATCTTTAGAAGAAGAAGTTGCAGATGATGTACCTGTGCTTTTGTCAGAGGGCGAGTATGTAGTACCTGCTGACGTAGTGCGATACTGGGGGCTAAAGCACCTAGAAGAAATGCGTACTATGGCTAAGTGTGGTCTTATGTCTATGGAAATGGATGGTAGATTACACAAAGTAGATGATGATGACGGTGTAGAAGAAGTAGAAATAGAAGAGGAGGATATAGAGAAAGGCAATGAGGATGAGGAAACTATGCTTATGATGCAAGAGATGTATAGCATGGAAGAGCCTGAAATGATGGAATTTGACATAGACGATATGCAAGAAGACATGAGCGAGGAAGAAGAAGAAGTAGACTTTGACGGTAAAAAAAAAATAGATGATGAAGATGAGTTTGATGAAGATGATTTAGTATTTACAGTTAGAGCTATTGGAATGGATGCAGGTGGGGATATACAAAGAGACATAGATGAGGCTATAGGATTTGGATTTGGACAGGCAACACTTAGCATATCGCCAGATGTAATGTCAAACGCACTAGGAAACATAGGTGGCTTTGGAACGGGTTCAGCAGATATTGGAAGAAGTTTTAGTTCGCAAGACATAGCAGACACAGTTGCTTCACTAGGCCCTGATAAACAAAAAGAGTTAGCTAGAGAAGTAGTAGATATGATGGTAGATGAGGCTGTAGCAACGCAAGAGCCTATATCTGGTAGTAAAGCAATAGACACTGCACTAGGAGTAGCAGCACAAATAGCTAGTCCAAAAGGTATACCTAGTTTAATGTCTGCGGTAACTGGCCCATCTATTTCTGTAGCTAATGATATGTTTGGAAATCCTATAAACTCAAACGTAGGAGGTAGTACAGCACTACAAGCAGTTTCAAAAGCAGCATTAGCAGATTTAGTAGATGTTGGATTTAATATTTCTAAAGGAGTGCAAAGTCCTACAGACTTAGGTGTTTTAGGAGGTCAACTTGTAGGAATATCTACAGGCACTACGCTAGGTATGCCTACTCAAAGTTTAACAGGAACAGTACCAACGCAAATGACTGTGGATGATTATGATATGGCAGTTGCTGGTATGTTAGGAGTAGACAGAAGCACGGTAGGCGTTAATTCTGTAACAGGTAGACCTGATTATAGCGTTGCAACAGATCTAATCGGTGTAGATCGTGACTCTTCTACAGGAATGGCTGTTTCAGGAGGGTACACTTCAAAAGGTGACTTTCAAGACTCTACAGGTCAAGTATCTGCTATGGGTACGGAAGAAGACTTTTTAGGTTTAGATGTTAAAGGTCAAACAGATGTTGTAGGACAAAGAGGACTAGGAGGTTTTTTTGGTGTAGATCCAGAAACAGCTGCACAAGGTGCGGCTCTAGGGCCGGGTGGATTAGCAGACCTTGAAAAAGATGTAGGTATGGAAAAAGAAATGCAAGACATAATGGGTGCGGTTGCAGATATGCCTACAGCAGAAGAAGATGAAAACGAAACTGTAGACGCAACGGAAGAACCGGGTCCTGATACAGATACTACAGAATCAGAAGAAGAAGGGTCAGACCAACAAGCAGAAGAATAATTATTACGGGCTACCCGATACCCCTTTCATAAAGAAAGGCTACTTGAGGCCCCTATAGAGGAGAGTAAAATATGTCAGTAGAAGAACACGATAATCAGTCAGTTAAAGGACACGTAGTACAAGCAACTAAAAAATACAGAAGGGCAATGGATGAGGAGCGAGAATTAAAAGAACTTGTAGAACAGCGACAGGCCCTAGAGAATAAAGTAGAAGAAGAGGAAGATAATCAAGAAGAGTTAGATGCCTCAGATCCAGAAGAGTCTACATTTAAGAAGCGATATGGAGATCTTCGTAGGCACTCTCAACGTATTCAAGACGAACACAAAAAAGAGATAAAAAAGTTAGAGAAACAGATACAAGCATTAGCTACCAAGTCTGTTAAGCTACCTAAGACAGAAGAAGAAATATCTGCATGGTCTGAGAAGTACCCTGATGTTTCTAAGATGATGGAGTCTATAGCCCTAAAGAAATCTACTGAAGTATCTTCAGGTATTAAGAAAGAGATGGAAGAACTACAGGAAATGAAGAGGGGCGTAGTTCGTGAGAAAGCGGAGAGCGAATTAAAAACGCTACACCCAGACTTTGAAACAATCCGTAAAGATCCTGCTTTCCATGAGTGGGCATCTGTACAACCTAAATGGGTACAGGAAGCACTATACGATAATGACTCAGACGCATATGCTTGTAGTAAGGCAATTACTCTGTATAAAGCAGAGAATAAATTACTAACTAAAAGACAAAAACCATCTGAGGCAGCATCTAGCGTATCTACTAAGGGTATGCCCAAGGCAGATGCAGATGCAATAAAAAAAGGTACATTTAGAGAGTCTCAAGTAGAAAGAATGTCTGCTGCACAGTATGAAGCCAATGAAGAGGCAATTACTAATGCAATACGCAACGGAACATTTATTTATGATATTTCTGGTGCAGCACGATAAAAAAAGGTTGACAATGCATATTTAATATGTATAACTATACCTTACATCACATACTGATGTCCTCATCGTAAGATGACTACACACTGGTATGTTACTTCATTAAATTAGAAGTAGGTTAGCTACCATTTTACTAGTTGGCCCCTTATCTCTAATTAAGATATGGACACCCAATAAACAGCGAAATGCCCTGAACTTACATGATATAAGCTATCATAGGAGGGAACCAATATGGCTTTTAAAACAGCAACTGGTTACGGAAACCTTCCGAATGGCAACTTTTCACCTGTAATTTACAGTAAGAAAGTGCAATCGGCATTTCGTAAAACCAGTGTATGCGAGGACATCACCAACAATGATTATTTTGGTGAGATCTCTAATTTCGGTGATACAGTTCGTATCATCAAAGAACCCGAAATAACGGTTCAAGAATACGCCCGTGGCACACAAGTACAGCCACAGGATCTACAAGATGATGACTTTACTCTAGTTGTCGATAAAGCAAACTACTTTGCTTTTAAAATTGATGACATTGAAGATGCACATTCTCATGTAAACTTTGAGTCAATGGCAACTGATAGAGCAGGTTATCGCCTAAAAGATCAATTTGACCAAGAAGTATTAGGTTACTTGACAGGTTTCAAACAGGCAGCACTTAGTGCTAATGCTGGAACCGCAATGGTAGCCGCCGATAAATCAGGTACTGATCCTATTGCAGGAGCAGCTGCTAATGGTTTACTATCTTCTATGTTAATTGCTCGTAACAGCTTTGTTTCAGGTGGAGCTTCTACCGACTCAATAGCACTACATCCAGACGGATCTACTGGTGAAGCAACTCCCTTAGGAGTGCTAAACCGTATGGCTCGTTTACTCGATCAGCAAAATGTTGACCGTGATGGTCGTTGGGTTGTTGTAGATCCAGTGTTTGCTGAACAACTTAATGACGAAAACTCTAAACTATTGAACAATGACTTTTCTTCAGGTAGCACAGACATTCTAAGAAATGGACGTATTATTTCTGGAGTAGTTCGTGGTTTCAGAGTATATATGTCAAACAACCTTCCTTCGGTAGGTACAGGCCCAGCTACCATTGATACCAATGGATCAAGCGCACATTATGGTGCTATTGTTGCTGGTCACGACTCTGCCGTTGCTACTGCTTCGCAAGTAGAAAAGGTTGAAACATATCGTGATAATGACAGCTTTGCTGACATCGTTCGTGGTATGCATCTGTATGGTCGCAAGGTTCTTCGTCCTGAAGCACTAGTTCGCGCTCACTACAACATTGCTGGTTAAGGGGAGAATAGACAATGGCTACTTTTGACCTTACCGCTTCATCTACCTCTGGTGTTGGTGCAGATGTTTCTGCTATAATGCCGGGTCATTATGGTAACAATGTAATGTACAATGTCGAGGCATACCTTGACGTAGCTGCATTAATTACTGCTGGTAATACAATAGCTGACGGAGATGTTTTTCAGTTATTAGAAATACCTGCTGGTACA
>Ga0208899_1000134_pt1 | contig 45178 bp, 58 predicted proteins | sample VirMetDEL_Nov_24_FD_184518 | JGI IMG/M metagenome (GOLD analysis project Ga0208899, IMG submission 184518) | Aqueous microbial communities from the Delaware River and Bay under freshwater to marine salinity gradient to study organic matter... | ecosystem: Environmental > Aquatic > Marine >... | reverse complement strand
CGGTAGAGCTATTTTGCTAGGGCCACAGCCGCCAAAAGACGAAGACAATATAGGCGGCGACGATGATGGTTGCCCCCCCGGTTTTCGTAGAATTAACGGTGTGTGTATGCCTATTCAGCGCGTTGCTGCTAATCCTGCTACGGCTATTTCTGATTCGATTAACAAGGCCACGTTGCCTAGCACGTTGCGTCCTATCGTTCGCGATGTTGTTGAAGATGATGATGAGGAAGAGGAAACACCTGACGTTGGTGGCTTGACCATTCGGCGTCCTAATTACTTTGCGGGTGGAGGCGCTGTTAGTGAGGGCATGGGTTCTGCGATTGATAGCTTTATTTCTGCTATGGGTGGCAGCGTAAAAAAAAAATCTAATGTAGCCCCTGTTGGCATGGCCCGTGGTGGTTATGTTGATATGAAGAGCGGTGATGGTTCAACTGTTAAGGATGGATTTGGCAATCCTGTAAGAACTCGCGTAAGTACACCGTCCATGAGCGATAGTGAAAAGGACGAAAGAAACTTTTCGTATGATCCTTTTCCTGATGATGTTTACGGCAGAGGCGGCAGGGGTGTAAATCTTGACCCCGTTGCTCCCGCATACAACTTCTACGCTGACGCCGAAGCCGCTCCTGTTTATCCTATAGCTATGTCCACAAGTGGTTCTGATGACAGTCTAGCGCCCGTTGGTCTGACACGTTCTTTGCGTCCACAGCTACGGCCTGCTTCGTTTGATCCGTATGTAAACAATGCGATTAGCAGCGTTCAAGACAACTACAACGATGGTTCTGTTGGGCCTACGATGCAGAACGCTGCGGCTTTAAGTATACCAACCCCTTCGCCTATGCCAATTTCAGTAATTCCAAGTTTAAGTAACCAGACGCTGAAAAATCGCGGGTACAGCCCTATTCAGCATAGCCCGTTATATGAAGAAGAGTTTGGTTACACCCCTGAAGAAAGCATTTTTAATGATTTTTCTTTAAACTTACAGCAGAATCAACTCACCGAAGATGAGATAGAACAGATGCGAATACGCGCTAGTAACCGCGCTAGAAAAGGCATTTTGAGCGACCCATATACAACTCAAGGATTGGGTGTAGATTACGCTGAACCCAAGCTATCTCCGGGCCTGTACGTTGATCCTGAAACTGGCAAACGGTCTACTACTATGTCTTACCGAGACCAAGCCTCTAAAGATGAAGCTATAAACGCTTTGAGGCTTATAGGTGGTACTGATGCACAAAAGGATGGGGACGCAAACACTAATGAACTTAGAGCTATTGCTGCAAGAAAATTAGTTGATATGGGTGTACCTAATAAGTTGCTTGGTGTTGCTACTGGATATTTAGACGCTACTCCCTATGGGGCTGGCACGGCACTTTTTGATGCTTATGACAGTAGTAAAGACACGGTAGGTTCTCTTGCTGAAGGTGATTTAAAGAGTGCTGGTAGAAACGCGGCAATAACAGGATTGAATTTATTAGGCGGGGTTCCCGGCGCTTTGCAGGCAGGAAGTTTGGCAAGGTCTGGTATTCGTGCTGGAACTAACAAAGCCGACGATTTTTTTAGGCAGCAGTTTTATAATTTTCAAGCTAATAGAGATGCTATGGCTGACGTAGTTCCCTCTACTCTTGCGCCTTACAGAAGCCAAAACGTCATTTCTACCAATGTAAATTCCAAAGTTCTTCAAAGAAATAGAGCAAAAGATGCTATGAACATACGGGCAGCGCAAGCTGCGTATGCAAACGGTGTACCAGAGCAGGCTATACTAAATAACTACGGAGTATCAGTTTACAGGCAAACTGATGTTAATGGACAAGTGGAACGTGTGCGCTTTGCTCACGCCGAACCTATAAATTCTGTAAATGATGTGGATTTGTCAAAAGTAACGGAGGCTGGCGTTCCTATTTCTCAAGCAATCAAATCTCAAAATAATTCTCCTGCGTCAGTTCCACCAAACAGAATACAGGGAATGAACACACTTAGACTTACGGAATTGACTGACGATGACATTGCTTATGGGGTCGGTGGCTCGGCATATGCTAACCCCACAGGACCGGGTGGTTACGTTACTTTTGGTAGACAAAGAGACCCACTTTCAGGAAGATTAAGACCCTTAACGCAGGGATACAAGCCATTATTGTTGCACGAAGTTGAGCATATAAAACAATATGACTCTTTTGCAAACACAAGAGATTTTGGACCGCAAGGTGGAATTTCTGGTTATTATGACTTTAAAAAACAAAAGTTAAATCAAATAAACAAACAGTTAAAAGACCCAAGCCTTACAGCAAATAATAGGGCTGATTTAATAGCTACGAGAGACGCTTTTAAAAATATGTCAGCAAGTGAAATGTATAATAATTCTGTAAAGGAATTGAAGGCTAAAGGTGCAGAACTTGGAAAGTTCGATTCAGCTTCTGGAAGCGGACCTATGGCTGTAAAAACTTTAAATCCTTTAGAGATTATCAACCCGTACTTCCAAACTAGGGGCGTTAGAACTTTGACTGAAAGGTTGAATGCGGCATTGGGTTCTAAATTACCCAGCGAAAACACTGCTATTTCAATAAGCAATACGTTAGAAAATACTGCAATAGCTCTTAGAAAAAAAGGTTTCAGCAATCAAAGAATTGATGAAATTATTGGTAATCTTTCAAGAAAATTAAAAGAAGAGTCTATTCAAAACTCAGTAGACAGACCCATGCAGGCAAAAATAAGCGATGAAAATACTATGGGTGATATTTTTGATGCTAGACGAACTGTTGATTTGCCTGCTTATAACAGACCGCTTAATGAAAGCATAAAATGAACGACCTAAATAACTTCGCGCAATATCTAACTGAAGAAGAGTTAGCGACAGTCGCTCCCATGTTGGAGCGGCTTTCGACGTTAGAAGACCGCGATGATCGTAGCCAGAATTATATGTCGTTTGTTAAGCACGTTTGGCCCCAGTTTATTGAGGGCAGGCACCACAAGATTTACGCGGAAAAACTACAGGCTGTAGCTGACGGTAAGTTAAAGCGTTTAATCATTAACATGCCGCCCAGACATACGAAGTCTGAGTTCGCCAGTTATTTATTTCCAACGTGGTTAATGGGCAGAAGACCTGACCTAAAAATTATTCAGGCAACGCACACGGCTGAGTTGGCGGTTGGCTTTGGTCGTAAGATTAAAAACCTAATTGAGACTGAAGAGTTTAAGGACGTATTTCCCACGGTTAGCTTGGCCCCTGATGCAAAGGCTAGTGGGCGTTGGAGTACCAGCGGCGGTGGTGAGTATTACGCGGTTGGTGTTGGCGGCGCGTTGGCTGGTCGTGGCGCTGATTTGGCTATTATTGATGACCCTGTATCAGAGCAAGACGCGCTAAGTACGACTGCGCTGGATCACATTTACGATTGGTACACTTCTGGCCCTAGACAGCGGTTACAGCCGGGTGGTGCGATTATTATTGTTATGACCCGCTGGTCTATTCGTGACTTAACAGCGAAGGTTTTGGCAAAGCAGGGCGAAAAGGGCGCTGACAAGTGGGATATTGTTGAGTTCCCAGCAATCATGCCGTCTGGTGAACCTCTGTGGCCTGAGTATTGGAGCTTAGACGAACTTAACGGCGTCAAGGCGTCTATTCCAGTAGCCAAGTGGAATGCCCAGTATATGCAGAACCCTACTGCTGAAGAGGGTGCGATTATTAAGCGTGAATGGTGGAATATTTGGGAAAAAGAAGACCCGCCAGCGTGTTCATATATTATTCAAAGTTACGATACAGCCTTTAGTAAGGGTGATCGTGCTGACTACAGTGCTATTACGACTTGGGGTATATTTCTTGAGGAAGAAAGTGGCGAAGAACACATTATTTTGCTTGATGCGGTTAAGGGGCGTTGGGAGTTTCCTGAATTAAAGGAACAGGCCAATGATATGTACCAAGAGTATGATCCTGACATGGTTTTGATAGAGCAAAAGGGTTCTGGTATGCCTTTAACGCAGGAATTACGGCGTATGGGCATACCTGTAACGCCATTTACACCTAGCAGGGGCGCTGATAAGTTTACGCGCATGCACTCTTGCGCACCTGTGTTTGAGAGCGGCATTGTTTGGTGTCCTGAGACTAACTTTGCTGATGAGGTTATGGAAGAATGCGCTGCATTTCCGCATGGTGAACATGATGACTTGGCGGATTCGATGACACAGGCTATACTGCGTTTTAGGCAGGGCGGTTTTATCGTGACCAGAACTGACTATAATGATGAAGATGAATACAGTTACAATAGGCGCAGAGAATACTATTAGGAGCAATATAATGAAAACAGAGTCGGCTTCACGCCCATACAACCGAAAAACAAAAGCTAAAGCTACTGCGCGTAAAAAATTAAAAAAACGCGCTGATGAAGAATATAATCGTAAAGACAGCAAAATTGGCGAAGGCGATATTTACACTGGTATATATGAAGGTGGTGAATACGCTGATTCTAGTTCCCAAGGTTCAAGAGAATTAAGGAAATTGTTAGATGAGGCTGAAGCTGGGCGTGTTAAAAAATATAAACGCGGTGGTGCTGTGAAGCCTGATTTTTTAGATTTAGACGGTGATGGTAATACGTCTGAGCCAATGAAGAAAGCTACGAAAAGAATGGCAAAGGGCGGCGCTGTTTCTACTGAAACAGATGGTGTAATGCAGGAGCATTATCGTCAGCCCGTAACTGCGCCAATGAAGGATGAAAACTCAGGTTTTTCCCGTGGTGGTGGAGCGGCATTGCGCGGCACAAAGTTTCGTGGCGTAAGATAATGTCTAAGGGGTATTATGTTAACTGTCCTATTGTGACAGTAACTAAAGAGGTTGAGGCAGATTAAGTTGACGCTCCGTTTTCCTCCCAGCGGATTACGTCAACGGTTCCCGATTTCTGTCCTTTCGTTGGTAGAGCTTTTCTGCCTCAACGCTAAAATAGGAATATAATATGGCTTTTATAGATCGTGATTCTGGTCCGGGCGGCATTCCTGAAATGCCTATGTTGCCTGAAGAAAACGTTTTGGCTAACATTCCTGAATTACCGCAACAACCCGGTGTTTTTGAGTTTGATGACGGCAGTGCGATAGTGGGGGATTACGACGATGGAATGGGCGTTGCTCCAACTGTTGCTTTTGATGGCAATCTTGCTGATGTTATTGATAGTTCTGTTCTTGGGCGCATTTCTTCTGATTTGGTTGGTTCGATTGAGGACGATTTGTCTTCCAGACAGGATTGGGAAGACACGTACAAGCAGGGTTTAGAATTTCTAGGCATGAAGACTGAAGAGCGCACAGAGCCTTTTGAGGGTTCGTCAGGCGTTGTTCATCCATTGCTGGCAGAAAGTGTAACGCAGTTTCAAGCGCAAGCGTATCGTGAGCTTTTACCTGCAAATGGTCCTGTCAGAACGCAAGTAATTGGTGCGCAGAACGAAATGCTGGTTAAGCAAGCAGAGCGCGTCAAAGATTACATGAATTACCAGATTACCTATGAAATGGAAGAATATGATCCTGAGTTGGATCAGATGTTGTTTTATCTGCCTGTTGTTGGCTCTACGTTTAAGAAGGTTTACCGTGATCCACTAAAGCAACGCGCTGTTAGTAAGTTTATTCACGCAGAAGACCTTATTGTTCCTTACGGCACACCTGATTTGGCTAGTTCGCCACGCATTACGCACCGTATTTCGATGGATTCTAACGAGGTTAGAAAGCTGCAACTTGCTGGTTTCTATAGGGATATAGATATTCCTAGTGACGGCAGTTATGGCGAACAAATGAATGAAGTGCAGGAGTCAATTGATGATATACAGGGCGTACACCCGTCTAATGCGTCATCTGACCTGACGCTTTATGAGGTTCACACTGATTTAGACATTGAGGGCTTTGAAGATATTGGTATGGACGGTGAGCCTACAGGCTTAAAGCTACCGTACATTGTTACTATCCTTGAGGATACGAACGAAATACTGTCTGTTCGTCGTAATTACCCTGAGAATGATCCTATGAAACGTGCGCAGAAATACTTTGTGCATTACAAGTTTTTGCCCGGTTTGGGTTTTTATGGCTTGGGTCTAACGCATATGATTGGCGGCTTGGCTATGGCATCAACGTCATTGCTGCGTCAGCTTATTGATGCTGGTACTTTGGCTAATTTGCCAGCGGGTTTTAAGGCCCGTGGTGCGCGTATTCGTGATGAAGACAGCCCGATACAACCGGGAGAGTTCCGCGATATTGACGTAGTTGGTCAGACATTGCAGGCGTCTTTAATGCCATTGCCGTTTAAAGAGCCATCTGGCACGTTGTATAACCTTTTGGGTACGCTGGTAGATGCTGGTCGCAGGTTTGCATCTATGGCTGACATGAAGGTTGGTGAGATGAGCGGTGAAACGCCCGTTGGCACCACTATGGCGATTATGGAACGCGGCACAAAGGTTATGTCCGCGATACACAAGCGCCTGCACTATTCGCAAAAGATGGAATTTAAACTTCTATCTAAAATATTTGCTCAAGACTTACAGCCGTATCCTTATATGGCGTCCAAAGAGTTTGGCCCTGAAGTAAAAGCGCAGGATTTTGATGAGCGCATTGATGTTTTGCCTGTTTCAGACCCGAACATCTTTTCCATGTCGCAGCGCATTGCTTTGGCGCAAAGCGAATTACAGTTGGTGCAGTCTAACCCTGAGATACACGGCGGACCTATGGGTTTGTATCAGGCGTATCGCAAGATGTACGAGGCTTTGGGCGTTACGAACATAGACGCTATTTTGCCCCCACCGCCACCGCCACCCCCGCCTGCTAATGCTGCTAAAGAAAACCAGAATGCGCTTATGGGTATGCCATTACAGGCGTTTCCAGAGCAAGACCATCAGGCTCACATAGAGGCTCATATGGCGGTTATGTCTACACCTGCCATGCAGCTTAACCCTGCGTCTATCGTGGCCTTACAGGGCCATATACAGGAGCATATAGGTCTTATGGCTGAAAAGCAGGCACAGGCACAGGTTATAGAGAGAATACCGCCTGAAGTGCAGCAAAACCCAGAACAAATGCAAATGATGATGCAGCAAATTAAGCCACAGATTGACCAGATAGCTGCGGTTATGATTGCAGATATGGTTGAAAGCATGGCGCAAGCTGTAGAGCCACCACAGCAGTCTGATCCTTTGGTAGATATACGCAATCAGGAACTTCAGTTGAAAGCGGCTGATATGCAGCGCAAGTCTTCAGAGTTTGAAGCCAAACAAGAGTTAGAGCGTGAGAAGGAAAAGAATGACGTTCTGGTAAATCAACAGCGTATTGATGTTTCTGAAGCAGCTTTGGACGATAAGACCAGAATTGCAGAAGATAGGATACGGACGCAGCGTGAAATTGCGGTGATGAATGCAACAAAAGCCAATACAGGATAATATCGTAGATTTTCCTGAAATGACTGAAATAGATAGGCAGTTCTTGGAGTTGGAACGCCAAAAGATTTTGATTGCACAACAACGTAAGCAAATAGAAGATAGGAAATGATATGAGTTCATCTGTAAGAGAAAAAATGGCGCAAGTCATTAAAGAGGCAAAGCGTCCACCTGTAATTGTAGCAGAGGTGAAAAATGAAGCCACGCCGCCTATCGCGGAAAAACCTGCCAGCAAGCCCCAAGCGCCAGTTAAAAAGCAGGCCAAGAAAAAGACCAAGGCACCTAAAAAAGTATAGCAAAATAGCTAGACCCCAAAAGTTTATGGGAGTTTTGTAGATTTTTGCCTAAAATACTTGTATATCCCGAACATTTGCATACCATGTGTTCAGGGAGACAAGTATGGACGCTTTACATTTAGCAGAATATATGTTGAAGGAAATACGTGATCGTAATTCTAGGTTGAAAGACCGAATTGCGGACGGTTCGGCCTCATCTTGGGATGAGTATCGGTATCTGGTGGGCGAAATACGCGGAATGACCTACTGTGAGGATTTACTTAAAACCGCGATGAAAGGCGTAGAATTAGAAGATGAATAAAAAGTTGTATGTTCCAGACCATGTTTTAAAAGCTGCAAAAAAAGAAAAATTATCTAAACCAATAGAAAATGCGTTTAAAGACAATAACGCAGAAGCGGATAATAAAAACGTAGAAGACCCGTCTAATCTTGAGGCTTCTGCACTGGAAAGATTACCGCAGCCTACGGGTTATCGCGTTTTAATCATTCCGTATTATCCTAGCGCCAAAACAAAGGGCGGGTTGTATATTCCAGATCAAACTAGAGAGCGTGAGTCTTTTGCTACTGTATCTGCTTACGTGGTTAAGTTGGGTCCAGACGCTTACAAAGACGAACAAAAGTTCCCTAGTGGTCCCTATTGTCAGGAAAAAAGTTGGGTTCTTATAGGAAGATATGCTGGTAATAGGTTTAAAGTGGATGGTCTTGAGGTCAGAATCATAAATGACGATAATATTATATCCACAATACTTGACCCAACAGATATTTCGTATGTATAGAAGATTATGGAGTTCTAAATAATGTCTATGGTTGAAGAAAACATTAATAGCGAAGAGCTAGAAGGCACAACAGTCGAGTTTGAGGATGACAACGAAGAGTCTTCATCTGAATCTGTTGTCGTTGCTCCTGAAGAAACAGAAGAAACCCGAACAAAAGTTCGTAATAAGTCTAGTGGTGATGATGAGCTAGAAAGCTACAGTGAAAGCGTTCAAAAGCGTATCAATCAATTAACAGCAAAACGCAAAGCTGCGGCTGAAGAGGCCGAAGCCGCTGTTCAATACGCTCAACAGGTTCATCAAGAAAATCAGCAGATGAAAGCTAGGTTGCAACAGCTAGATCAGGGATACAGGTCTGAATATGAAGGCCGCGTTGTATCTCAAGAGCAGCAAGCCAAACGTGCGTTGACAGAAGCGCACGAAGCTGGCGACTATGAAAAGGTTGCAGAAGCGCAATCCGCATTGTCACAAGTTGCTATAGAAAAAGAACGCATTCGTCTGCAAACAGCCAAAGCTCAAAGGGACGAACAGCAAAGGCAGGCTCAAGCTGAACAACAACAGCAACAACAACAGTATCAGCAGCAACAACCGCAACGGCAGGCGGCTGACCCTAAGTTGGAAAAGTGGTTGTCTAAGAACGATTGGTTTGAAAAAGACAACGTTATGAAAGCTGCGGCTACCGCCATACACAATCAAATTGTTGGTGAGGAAGGGTTCGACCCTACTACCGACGAATATTATTCTGAAATAGACAAGCGTATCCGCAAGGAAATGCCACATAAGTTTCAGGTGAAACAAAAAAACGCCCAAGTTGTTACACCTGCGTCTAGTAATGGACGGTCATTAAAATCTGGGCGGAAAAAGACGGTAGAACTAACGCCGGGGCAAGTTCGCATTTGCCAATAAGATGCGGATACCTTTGGAGCTTTATGCAAAAGAAGTTCTAAAAATTGAAAACAGGAGAGAATAACATGGCAACTAGGTCAGCGCGTGATTCAGAATCACGGGAAAACGCAGAGCGTATTCAGCAATGGCGACCCGGTTCAGCCTTGGACGCACCAGAGCCGCCTATTGGCTTTAAACATAGATGGATTCGTGAATCTGTCTTGGAATACGATGATAAGACTAACGTTCATAAGAAACGGCAAGAGGGATGGGAACTTGTTCGCGCTGAAGAGTACCCAGATTATGTTGGCCCGGTAGTTGATGAAGGAAGAAACGCAGGCACCATTGGTGTTGGCGGTTTGGTTCTGGCCCGAATCCCTGAAGAACTCGTAGAGCAGCGGAACCGCCACTTTGACACTGTGGCACAAAATCAAATGGACGCTGTTGACCGCGATTGGATGCGGGAAAACAACGCTCTTATGCCAAAAATGGCACCACAACGTAAGTCCTCTGTGAGCTTTGGCTCAAGAGGTAAATAAGGAGATTAACGATGGCGAATCAAGACGCTGCATTCGGTCTTCGTCCCGTAAAGCGAATTGGGGGAACCCCGTTCACTGGTGGACAAAGCCGTTATCGTATCGCCGCAAACTACGGTACTTCAATCTTCCAAGGTGACATGGTAGCCCAAGTCACAGGTGGCGGTGTAGAAATACACGCCGATGGCGGAACAGTACCTATTGTTGGCGTGTTCAATGGTTGCAAATACACTGACCCAACTTCGGGTGAGCAAGTATTTAGCAATTACTATCCTGCAAGCACAAATGCTTCTGACATTATTGCGTTTATCATTGATGACCCTATGGTCGTTTTTGAAATTCAAGCTAATGCAGCATTTCCAATAGCTGACTTGCTTGGCAACTTTGACATTGTTTATACATCTGCTGGTAGTACCAAAAGTGGTATCGCAGGTTCTGAACTAGATGTTGCTACAGGAGCCACCACTGCTGGGTTGCCTCTGAAAGTAATCGACATTTCTGAAGACCCAGAAAATGACGATGTAAGCTCCGCTAATACTAACGTGTATTGCGTCATTCAAAACCATGTCTTCGGTGTCAAAGCCGCAGGTCTAGCGTAAGGAGCTAAACAATGGCAATTTCTCGTTCACAATTAGCTAAAGAGCTAGAGCCGGGGCTAAACGCACTCTTCGGAATGGAATATAACCGTTACGATGATGAGCATGCTGAAATCTTCGACACAGAATCGTCAGATCGTGCGTTCGAAGAAGAAGTTATGCTGTCAGGTTTTGGGAATGCTCCCACAAAAACCGAAGGTGCAGGAGTGTCGTTTGATGATGCTAACGAAGCGTACACCGCTCGTTACACCCATGAAACGGTTGCGCTGGCATTCGCTCTGACTGAAGAGGCGATTGAAGACAATCTGTATGATCGTCTTGGCGCTCGTTACACAAAAGCCCTTGCCCGTTCTATGGCGCATTCCAAGCAAGTTAAAGCCGCTGCGGTTCTTAACAACGCTTTTAATTCGTCGTTTACAGGCGGTGATGGTGTAGAACTTTGTTCGACAGCACACCCACTTGCACAGGGCGGAACTTTCCGTAACGAACCGTCCACTGCTGCTGACCTCAATGAAACTTCGCTGGAAAATGCCCTTATCGACATTTCAGCGTTTGTTGATGAGCGGAATATGATTATTGCCCTTCGTGGCACTAAGTTGATTATTCCACCGCAGCTTCAGTTCATTGCAGATCGTTTGTTGGAATCGACCTTGCGTCCCGGCACTGCTGACAATGACATTAATGCGACAAAGAACATGGGTATGGTTCCAGAGGGTTACACTGTTAACCACTTCTTGACCGATACTGATGCGTTCTTCCTGAAGACTGACGCGCCAAATGGCTTCAAGCACTTTGAGCGTTCTCCCATGCAAACAAACATGGAAGCAGACTTCGATACAGGCAACATGCGTTTTAAAGCGCGTGAGCGTTATTCATTTGGCTTCTCGGACCCACGTTGCGTATTCGGCTCACCCGGCGCGTAACCCGAACAAATGTTTGGTTTTGATTGGGGGCAGTTAATCTGCCCCCTTTCTTTTTTTTGTTTATTGTGTATTGTTCCATTATCCCTGACAGCCACATAATGAGGCTGACACTAGCCTCGACAGGAGTATCACATGGCTAATACTACATTCTCAGGTCCAGTACGGTCCTTAAATGGTTTTGAAACTGTAAGCAAAAACGCGACTACTGGTGCAATTACAGTTACTAGCGGCGCAAAAATGGCGACAGAAGCTGCTGGCGGCGCTGGAATTGAAGGCACAGCCGCTGTGTATGTCACACAGGTAGAGCGTTTTAAAAGCGATACTGATACTAACGTTAATATCGTAAAAACTACAATTATGATTGACCTTACAGGTTTGGCATCTACTGCGGCGGATGACATTATAGGCAAGGCCGACTCTGGCGTTGCGTATATTGGTCGCGTTACTACCGCAAACCAAGGCGTTGTTTTCGGTGTCAAAATGGAATGTTTTGAAACCCCTGCGGGTGGTGATCCAGACATTGATCTTTACTCAGCGACAGAAGGAACTGGTGTTGAAAATGGTGCCATTGGTGACTTAACAGAAACAATTATCATTAACGGCGGTGATGCAGCAGCGGGTACTAGAACCGCTGGTGGTACTATCGCGGCTGACCAGTATTTGTATTTAGTTTCTGGTTCTGCAACTAACGCTGTTTACACGGCAGGCAGATTGCTAATTACAATCCTTGGCTATGACGTTGCTTCTTAATATAACATAAGGAGTATTTAATATGGCTGATGCTGTAGCTACCCAAACCATTCAGGACGGTCAAAAAATGGTCGTCCAGAAGTTTACCAATGTGTCTGATGGAACTGGCGAATCTGCTGTAGTAAAAGTAGACGTCAGCGCATTAGCTGCAAATGCCCGTGGTGATGCCTGCACAGGTGTTACCATAGAAAAAATATGGTGGCAGTGCATTGGAATGAAAGTACAAATTCTTTTCAATGCCTCTACTAATGTGTTTTGTATTGAGCTTGGCGAAAATCAAAGTGGTCATCACGACTATACAGCTTTTGGTGGGCTAACCAACAATGCTGGTAGTGGCAAAGATGGGGACGTTTTGTTCACAACTGTAGGCCACACTAGCGCAGATACATACACTATTATTATGTCGATGCGGAAAGAGTATGGCTAAACGTTCGGATAAAATGCCGAAGCGCAATAAAAAGAATTTCCGCTCCACTAAGTCTGGAGCGGGAATGACCAAGGCTGGTGTTGCCGCTTATAGACGTAAAAATCCCGGCTCTAAATTAAAAACTGCGGTTACTGGTAAAGTTAAAAAAGGCAGTAAAGATGCCAAGCGGCGTAAGTCTTTCTGCGCCCGTTCTGCTGGACAAATGAAAAAGTTTCCAAAAGCGGCTAAAGACCCTAACAGTCGTTTGCGGCAAGCTAGAAAGCGGTGGAAGTGTTAATGAAACAATTTGTTGTCATTCTTTTTACTGCTGTTGTTACGGGAATTGGCGCTATTTCTTACAGTTGGGCCGCGTGGACAACTGAAACTTTAATTTCTGTGGATAAGAAAACAGAAGTTATAGCAACAGAAATATCTTACATAAAAAAATACATGGAGCGGGACTATGGCTATATCCAGAGGTCAGATGAAACAGCAAGTGTCAAAGCCGCCGAGTAAAAAACCTACAGGCGTTGTGTATCTTAGAAAAGGTGGCAAAGCGTCACCTAAATCTAAAGGCAGTAAAATCTGTCCCGCGGGCAAGGCTTGGGCGCAAAGAACTTTTGACACGTACCCATCTGCTTATGCGAACATGGCTGCATCTAAGTATTGTAAAGACCCTAATTACGCAAAAGGCGCGAAGGGCAAAAAGAAAAAGAAGAAAGCATAATGGGTGCGCTGAAGGATTGGGTTAATCAAGATTGGGTTAGAATCGGCACTGACGGTTCTATCAAAGGCAAGTGCGGCACATCTAAAGATAAGAAAAACCCTGATAGATGTTTGCCCCGTAGTAAAGCTCAAAGCCTTAGTAAAAAAGAACGGTCAGAAACAGCTAAAAAGAAAAAAGCTGCTGGCAAGAAAGGCCAAACTGTGGTTGCCAATACTAAAAAAGCCAAGGTTCGCACTTTACAAAATGGAGGTGCAGTCGCAGAAACAAAAGCAAAACGTCCATTTAAAGGTAAAAACATACCCGGTACTATGGTCGCAAACGGGTGTGGTGTTGTTATGTCAAACGGCAAAAACTCCAGAAGAAAACGCACCAAACTAACTTAGGAGAATATCATGGCGATGAAGAAAAAAGGCTATCGTAACGGCGGTAAAGTCAAGAAAATGATGAAGGGCGGTACCGCTGGCGGCATGAAAAAGCCTAAACGCATGATGAAAGGTGGCGCTGCTGGTGGTATGAAAAAGCCCCGTATGATGAAAAAAGGTGGTGCTACTGGTGGAGTAATGACTCTTGCACAACTCCGCAAAGCGGCATCAGCAAAAGGTATGAAGTTAGTAAAAAAATAATGTCATATCTATACAGCAACATACCTTACTTTAAGGCATGGGTTCGCCGTGAATATACTCACAATCATGAGGATTATCACGGCGAATTTCTTCATGCTATGGTCATAGGTGTAACAACAATCCCGAACAGATGTTTGAGTTTCCAAGTTATATTTACTGGAAACGAAGCTGAAGATGCAGAGGAAGACACAGTTCATGGCGGCGCTATGTGGGCAAGAATGCCTATAACTGCACTTGTAGGCGACATACCGTTGGAAGAGTGGCCTGAACCAATGCAGACATATGACGCGCAGCCTTGGGACTGTGCATCCCACCACCATTCTGTATTTGTTATGGATCGTGCAACGCCTTGCCCTTGGATGGCAAAAATAGATGGTGAAATGCACCCAGCCAAATATTTATTTACGGTTGATTACACTAACAGCGAGATTGCAGATGATCCCGCACAGCACAAACAAAGCCACGTTTTGCAGTTGCTAGATGCAGGTGAATGGACAGGCAATATAGTAGCTTTGCCAAATAACCGCGTTCGTGTTACACATCCAGCGTGGTTTGTAACTGGTGAGGGAGCGCCTGACTTCAAACCATCACAGCATATACATTATTCTAAATCTGATTTAGACTACACCTTAGATGTTAACAGGGTTTTCGATAACCTTTATAACGAGGAATGACATGGCAGTATCAGGCTCAACAGATTTTGAATTAGATGTTGCTGAATACATCGAAGAGGCTTTTGAGCGTTGCGGCTTAGAGGCCCGAACTGGATATGACCTGAAAACAGCTAAAAGATCGTTAAATCTTTTGTTTGCGGATTGGGCTAATCGCGGCCTTAATCAATGGACAATTAATCAAAGAACTTTCACTGTAACAAGTGGTGATGGTGAGACAAACCTTGACACTGATGTAATTGATATATTGTCATTAGTGGTTCGCAGGGACGGCACAGATTATTCGTTAAGCAGAATTAGCAGAGATGAATATCTAAGCATTCCAACAAAAACAACTACAGGCCGACCAACGCAGTTTTTCTTAGATAGGCAAATAACGCCTAATTTAAAGCTGTGGCCCCTGCCTGATAATAGCACAGATGTAATCGTCTATGATGCTTTGACGCGCATGGATGATGCCGACACTTACATAAACACGGTTGACATGCCATTTCGGTTTTATCCCTGTCTAGCTGCGGGATTGGCGTATTACATTGCTATGAAAAGAGCGCCAGAAAGGTTGCAAATACTTAAACCGATATATGATGAAGAGATTAACAGGGCTATGGATGAAGATAGGGACAGAGCTTCATTTAGAGTCGCACCAGATTTAAGGAACTATAGGTATGTCTAGGTACGCCACAGGCAAGTGGGCATATGGAATATCTGACCGTTCTGGGTTTAGATACCGCTTGCGTGACATGCGAAAAGAATGGAACGGATTATTAGTTGGCAAAGATGAATGGGAGCGCAAGCAGCCTCAACTTGAGCCTCTTAGGGTAAGGCCCGATCCACAGGCTTTACGTGATCCAAGACCGCAACAAAACGAAACAGAGATTAATTCAATACAATATGGGTTTAATCCTGTCGGTTATCGTGGCGATGCTTTAGGGTTTACAGGCAATAGACTAAAGGCTGAAGGGTCTGTAGGAGAGGTTACGGTGACAACATGAGCTACACATATACAACTCTAAAACAGGCTATAAAAGACTATACTGAAAACGACGAAACTACGTTTGTTAATAATTTGCCTGTGTTTATTCGCAACACAGAAGAACGTGTTTTAAAAAATGTGCAGTTAAGTTTGTTTCAGCGCAATGCCAGCGGAACAATGACCTCTTCTAATAAGTTTTTGTTTTGTCCTTCTGACTTTCTAGCACCGCTTTCCTTGGCTTATACTGACTCTAGCAGCAATCAGGTGTTTTTAGATTTCAAGGATTTAGACTTTATTCAGTCGTTTAACCCTAATCCTGCAACTACAGGAAGCCCAAGGTATTATAGTCAGTTTGATGTGGATAATTTTATTATTGGTCCAACGCCAAATAGCAGCTATGCTGTTGAATTACATTATTTATACAGACCAGCAAGCCTGACCATTAGTACGTTTACGTTAACAATGACCAGCGTAAGTGGCACATTTACTACTTCAGACACTATCACTGGATCGTCCAGCGCACAATCTACAACGGTTAATGCGGTGCCATCCTCTACAACGTTGACAGTAAAGATACCTGCGGGGGACTTTACGGTAGGAGAAACCTTAACAGGTAGTTCTAGCGGAGCAACGGGAACGCTGTCTTCTATCGGAACCGACACAACCGAATCATGGCTTAGTGAAAACGCAGAAGTGGCTTTGCTTTACGGAAGTTTGATGGAAGCCTACGTGTTTATGAAGGGCGAACAAGACTTGCAGGTTCTGTATGAAAAGCGTTTTGGTGAAGCGATTATGGGCCTTAAAATGCTTGGTGAGGCTAAAGAAGTTACTGATGAGTACCGTACAGGTCAGATCGTAAGGGCTAAACAATGAATAATATGTCTTTCGGAGAATTTAAAGTTGACGTTCAAACCACTAACAATCGTGGAGCAACCCCTGAAGAAGTGGCGCACCGTTGCGTAGGTAAGATCGTTGCTTTCTCTGAGGACGCGCACCCTACTTTGCGGGACCAAGCGATTGCATACCGAGATAGCATAGAGAAGCTACTGGTCATCTATATGAAACAGGCTATCCAAAGTGACAGAACTACGGTATATAATGCAATTAAAGAAGCGGGTCATCCCACGTTAGCTGAATATATAAGGAAAATGTAAATGGCATTCTCAGGAAACTTTTTGTGTACTTCGTTCAAAAAAGAACTTATGGAAGCAAAGCACAACTTCACCGCAGCGAGTGATCAATTTAAATTAGCGTTGTATGATAACAGCGCAAGTTTTACGGCTGCGACTACAGCATACACTAGCAGTAACGAAATTAGCGGCACTAACTATACGGCAAAAGGTAACTTTTTAACAAGCGTAACGCCAACTACCAGCGGTACAACGGCTCTCACAGACTTTGCTGACGAGGTGTTTTCCAACGTGACAATCTCTAGTGTAAGAGGGGCGTTGATTTATAACGAGGCTGCAACAAGTGACCCGTCCGTGTGTGTGTTAGATTTTGGAGCAGATAAGAGTGCAAGTTCTGGCGACTTTACGATTGTTTTTCCTACAGCAGATGCAAGCAATGCAATTATCAGGATAGCTTAAAATGGTAATATCTCTAGGGAATCGTGCAAAAATGTCCACCAGTACCACGGGTACTGGAACGATTACCTTGGGAAGTGCGGTTTCTGGCTACCAATCCTTTGCAAATGCTGGAATCACCAACGGTCAGACGGTGCGTTATGCCATAGAAGATGGGACTGCTTTTGAGATAGGCAGCGGTACATATACATCTAGTGGCACTACGCTTACGCGGTCTGTTACGGAAAGTTCTAACTCTGACAGTGCTATTACGCTCAGTGGCAACGCGGAAGTGTTTGTTACAGCTACTGTTGCGGATTTGTATATTAACGATGGTGCATCAACCTTGACAACCACGGGCGTTATTACGGGTGGCACGGTAGAGGCAACCAGCGATACGGCTGCGGGTGACAATGCCGCTATGGGTTATACCAGCGCAGAGGGTTTAATTCTGACGGGTCAGGGCAGTACGAATGACATAACCATTAAGAATGACGCTGACGCAGATGTTATTGAAATACCCACTGGAACCACGAATGTTACAGTAGCGGGTAACTTAGGCGTTGGCGGCACTGTTACAGCTACAGGAACTAGCGTGTTTGCTACCTTGGACATTAGCGGAGATGTTGACGTAGATGGAACATTGGAATCTGACGCTATAACATTAAACGGCACCGCAGTAACAGCTACTGCTACTTTAAGCACAGGTATTTCAAACAACAACGTGCCTAAGTTTACTAGCGGTGTTGCTGATAATGACTTCTTGCGAGTAGATGGCACGGCTATTGAGGGTAGGTCAGCTTCGGAAGTATTGTCTGACATAGGGGCAGCACCCGCAGCAGGTAGTTCAAACATTGTCACAACGGGCGCATTAAACTCAGGAAGTATTACTAGTGGTTTTGGTACTATTGACACTGGCTCTAGTAATATTACCACTACAGGGGTAGGCTCGTTTGGGTCACTAGATATTAGTGGTGCCATTGATGTAGATGGGACAACAAACCTTGATGCTGTAGATATTGATGGCGCAGTTCAACTAGATGCTACCTTAACGGTAGGCGTTGATGATACGGGATACGATGTAAAGTTTTTTGGAGATGCAGCTAGTGCGTTTATGCAGTGGGATGCAAGCGCAGACGATTTAATTCTCGGTGGCGCAGCGGGTCTTATTGTTCCAGATGGAAAATTAACTTTAGGTTCTACCGCTGTTACATCTACTGGCGCAGAACTAAACATTTTAGATGGCGTAACGTCTAATGCGACAGAAATTAATCAGTTGGATGCAATTACTCGCGGTAGCATTCTGTACGGGAATGCAAGCGGTGCAACGGCTAGACTAGCCAAAGGTAGCGCGGGTACTGTACTTACCTCGGACGGAACAGATATTTCTTACGCAGCTTTAAGTGTAGCAGTAGGGCTTGATGGCAGCGGTAATCCCACCCTAGCGGCCACGGTTACTCCCGCTGAAATGAGAACTTTAATTTCTGCTGCTGAAGCGCAGATTGGAACGCCGCCGCCAAATTGGGCAAGTCCAACTAATACGTACACCTCGTCAGGCACTTGGAGCAAAGGCGGTTTAGCAGACGATGCGCTTGTCTGGATGTATGGTGTCGGGGGTGGAGATTCTGGGGGGTCAGGTGGTGGTAGTAATGGAAGTTCGCCGCAAAGAGGGGGTTACGGCGGTTTGTCGTTTTTCGTGCTTGGAACAGCGGCTCAACTGGACGGTGCGGAATACGTAATCGGCGCTGGAGGGGCAGCGGCAAATGATGCAGAGGGAAACGCGGGTGGCGCGACCACTTTGACAGTCAGTGGCGTGACATACACCACGGGCAATACTGGCGGAAGCGGCAACTCTGGGCAAACCGTGTTGTCTGGCATCCCTAGCGGTGCAGCAACGTCGCTTACAGCCTTCTTTTTTACTTATGCTTATCCCGCATTTTTCACAACGACTGTAGATACATCAAAATTTATGGCGTCCCCGACGAATGGAAATTTTGCGGGGTTTAATCGTGGCGCAGTCTATGACGATGGCACAACAAGTGTTCAACCTAGTAATAATATTTCTGAGTATGGCGGTGATGCTGGGGCATCTCCAAATCAAAACTCGGCTGGTAATGCGGGGTCAGTTCCGGGCGGGGGCGGGTCTGCGGCTTTCGGCGCGGCTTCTGGCGCTGGCGGTGCGGGAAATTTGAGAGTTTATCACCTGTAAAGAAGGGCGTTAATAATGGTTAAAACATTCTACAATAAAACAACAGGCGATCCAGCGGTATTTGATGACAACGCCAATTTGTCAGATTGGTCTAACTTTCAAGAAACTCAGCCTGACACCACAGCACTTAAAGCGTTGACAATCAGAGCCAAGCGCGACAAACTTTTAGCAGAATCTGACAGCAAAGTTTGGCCTGACCATGTGTTAGATCAGTGGCGCACCTACCGTAGCGCATTGCGTGATATTCCCAAACAATCTGGGTTTCCGAACAACGTAACTTGGCCCGTGGCACCCAGTTAAAGAAAGAATTTTACTGTGTTGGGATTTGGTTCATTAGCTGATAATTCTATTGCGGGATTTGGTTCATTCGTTGAATCAGTTTCTGTCACAGGTGTTGCGGGAACGGGTTCTGTCGGTTCCTCGTCCGTTGTAAGTAATTCTAATCTTTCTGTCACAGGCGTTTCTGGTACTGGTTCTGTCGGTTCAGTGTCTACGGGCGTTGGAAAAACTATTTCTGTCACGGGCGTTTCTGGTTCAGCAGAAGTAAAAAATGTTTTGGTTTGGTCAAATATTGAACCGAATCAAACATCTAATTTTTCTAACATAACGCCTTCACAAAATTCAAATTTCTCTGCTATAACTACCTCACAAGCACCGTCTTGGACAAATATTGCGGCATAGGATAATGACATGGCTAGTACATATGTAAACGATCTAAGGTTAGAAGAGATTGGTACTGGCGAAGCGTCTGGTACGTGGGGAACTAAAACCAACGCTAACTTAGAACTTATTGGTGAGGCATTTTCATACGGCTCTGAAGCTATAGCGGATGCGTCTACACACACTATTACAATGGCTGACGGCACTTCGGATCAAGCCCGTTCATTCTATCTTAAATGCACTGGCGGCGGTCAAGCCTGTACGGTCACACTAGCACCTAACACTGTGTCTAAGGTTTGGATGATTGAAAACGCTACTAGCGCAACGTTAACTTTCTCTCAAGGATCAGGGGCCAACGTTGCAGTAGCCGCTGGCGAAGTGAAAATGATTGCAACGGATGGTCAGGGTTCCGCCGCCGTTGTTTATGATTTGCTGACAGATGCTAATCTAGCAGGGACCACGGCTGTTGCTGCGTTGAAACTAGGTGGAACGGCTGTAACTGCTACAGCAGACGAATTAAATTATAGTGATACAGGGGCGTCTGTAGGTACTGTGGTTGCAAGTAAAGTTGTGACAGTAGATGCCAACAAAGATGTGTCTAGTTTTAGAAACATAACACTAACTGGTGAGTTAGATGCAGGTTCTTTAGATATTAGTGGTGATGCAGATATTGATGGTACGTTAGAGACAGACGCTTTTTCCATAGCTGGTACTACCGTTTCTGCGACAGCGGCAGAGTTGAACTACAACGACACAGGCGCGGCTGTTGGTACGGTTGTAGCAAGTAAAACTGTAACGGCGGACGCTAATAAAGATGTGGCAAGCCTGCGTAACCTGACGCTTACAGGTGAGTTAGACGCGGCAACGTTAGATATATCGGGTGCGGGTGACGTTGCAGGGGCGCTCACCAACAACTCCGCAGCAGTAAAGGTCGCGGGTGTAGAAACCATCTACGTTCCAGCGGGGGCTATGCACCCTAATACTACAAACGGTTGCGCTGGTTTAGATCAGGTGGAGTTGTCAAACGGCCCTGAACTTAGAGTGTTAGACTTTGATCCAAGTTCTGATGAAAACGCACAGTTCACAGTCTGTTTTCCTAAATCTTGGAATGAGGGAACTATCACGTTTCAAGCCTTTTGGACCGTCACGGGAACAGATACAGGCACTGTAGCTTGGGGATTGTCAGGCGTCTCTATTGCTGATGACGTTTCTATTAACACCGCCTTTGGAACTAACGTGGTAGCTACAGCGAAAGCATTTAGCGGAACGTCCAACGACATGACTGTTTCTGCGGTAAGTGGCGCGGTTACTGTAGCAAGTGCTGCGGTAGATACACAGACATACTTTCAAATCATGCGAGACGTATCGGCTGATTCACAGACGGGAGATGCAAGGTTATTAGGAATAAAACTGTTCTTTACAACAGACGCAAAGAATGATGCCTAATGACTTCTTTTGGATATGACATACTAGGGTTTGGAATAAGCGGTGGAGTTGTCGTTTTGTCTTCCGAAACCGCTATAAACAGTCAGAGCAACAGACGGGAAGTTACAACTTCCGACTTTATAGTTAACGATGGAACGCTAATTATTCCAGAAGATTTTTGGGTTTGGTCTGACACGCATAGTACCGCAGGTTTAATTATAGATACGCCTAACGCTACTATTAAAAATCATGGAAAAATTATTGGCAAAGGCGGTAACGGTTCAAACTCTGGAGGCTCTAGAAACGGCGGCAACGCTATAAGCATAACGGCTACGGGTGTAACCATAATAAATTTTTCTGGCGCTTTTATTGCTGGCGGAGGTGGTGCAGGGGGGGATTCTACTAACGGCGGTGCTGGCGGCGGTGCTGGCGGTGGAGTGGGTGCAGCGTTTGGTATTGCGAGTGGCGGTGCTGGAGGAACTTTAAACGCTTCGGGAGCAAACGGGCAAACCAGTAGCGATCCCGGAGCGAGTGGCGGCGGTGCTGGCGGAGGTGGTTGCGCCTCTAGCAACAACGGTATTGCTGGCGGTGGCGGTGGTGGGCGAATCCTTCCGGGAAGCGGCGGTGCTGGCACAACTGAAAGTGGATATGGCACGGGTGGTACGGGCGGCAGCGCAAATAACGTAGGTGGCTCTGGAAGCGGTATTGCAACTGGTGGTGGCGGTGGTTGGGGTGCGGCTGGTGGTACGGGCGGTACGCAAGCAAGTAAAAGTCCCGGTGCTGGCGGCAAAGGAATTGAATCCAACGGCAATAGTTTTACACTGACGAACAACGGTACTATTTACGGGTCACAATCGTGAGGGTGTTATGCCATTAACAAAGCTACAGTTTAAGCCCGGAATTAACCGAGAAACCACTTCGTATAGCAACGAAGGCGGTTGGTTTGATGGTGATAAAATACGGTTTCGCATGGGATTCCCTGAAAAAATAGGCGGTTGGGTTAAAAACTCAGACAACGCTTTCCTTGGGACGTGTCGTGCGTTACACCCTTGGGTTGCCTTGTCTGGTGAGAAATATATTGGTGTAGGCACAGGGCTTAAATACTACATTAGTGAAGGTGGTGCATACAAAGACATTACACCTTTACGGGTAGCGTCTTCTGCGGTCACGTTTGCAGGCGGTGCTGACACTCTGGACGGAGCAATAAGCGCCGAGGCACAATCTATTGTTATGGATAGCGCCAGCGGGTTTCCTACAGGCGGTGGACGTATTCTTATCGGCTCAGAGCAAATAACCTATGGTGCAATTAGTAGTGCCACACTGACGGGCTGTGTGCGCGGCGTTAACGGAACAACAGCGGCGGCGCATTCTGATGGCGTAGCGGTAACGTGCTGTACTCTGTCTGTTACGGATTCTGATGGTCACGGTGCGCTAGAAAATGACTTTGTAACTTTCTCAGGGGCGGCAACCCTTGGCGGTGTAATTACTGCAAACGTTTTAAACCAAGAGTATCAAGTAACGCATGTTGTAAGTGCTACCGTCTTTCAAATAGAAGCTAGGGCTGTAGCAACTATCTCTGAAATAACTACAACGTCTGGATTAAACCCAACGTTTGTTTTTGCAAACACAAGCGACAGCGGCAACGGTGGCGGTTCTTCTGTGGGGGCTTACCAGATCAACACGGGTCTAGATACATCTGTTCAAGGCACTGGCTGGGGCGCAGGCACATGGGGACGCGGTGCGTGGGACTCGGCTTCAGACCTTACCGCTGGCGGTAATACTCTTCGTATTTGGAGCCACGATAACTTTGGCGAAGACCTTTTGATGAATGTCCGTGACGAAGGTATATTTTACTGGGACAAGACAAACGGCGTCACAACACGGGCGGTATCTCTAGCAAGTTTAGGTGTAGCGACGGATAACATACCGACCATTGCAAAGCAGGTATTGGTTTCGGACAAAGACAGGCATATCATAGCTTTTGGTTGTGACCCAGAAACGGCAATAGGTACGCAAGACCCTTTGCTTATTCGTTTTGGCAGTCAAGAAAGCCTAACAGATTGGTCAGCCAAGGCCACTAATACAGCGGGTGATTTGCGCATTGGTTCTGGCTCTGAGATTGTAACCGCCGTAGAAACCAGACAACAGGTTCTAGTGTTTACAGACGTATCGCTACACGCCATGCAGTTTCTTGGACCGCCGTTCACGTTTGGTATTAATACAGTTTCAGAAAACATTACTACAGCAAGTCCGTTGTGCGCTATTGCTGTTAATGACAACGTGTTTTGGATGGGCCGAGAAGAGTTCTATGTTTATGCGGGTGCTGTTAACAAGCTACCCTGTACGGTAAAAGATTACGTGTTTTCCGACTTTAACGAAGAACAAATTCAAAAAGTCACCGCAGCAAGCAATAGCTCGTTTTCTGAGATATGGTGGTTTTACCCGTCTACCAGTAGCGATGAAAACGACAGATATGTTGTGTTCAATTATGAACAGAAAGTTTGGTATTACGGTACAATGGACCGCACTTGTTGGGTTGATCGTGGCGTTGACGCGCTGCCTATTGCGGCGAGTTCTGACCATTACTTGTATGAACACGAAAACGGTTTAGATGATGGCAGCACCGCACCAGCTAGTGCTATAGCTGCAAACATAGAAAGTAGTCAAATAGACTTAGGTGACGGGGATCAGTTTGCTTTTTTGTCAAGAATTATACCAGACATTACGTTCCGCGATTCTACTGCCAACACGCCTACCGCTACGTTTACTTTGGGTGTTAGAAACTTTCCGGGTGGTAAATACTTACATACCGACGAAGATGTAGTATCAAAGACCGCATCAACGCCTGTTGAACAGTTCACCAAAGAAGTTCGAACGCGGTTACGCGGACGGTCTTTTAACTTAAAGGTTGAAAGCACTGCGACAGAAACCACTTGGCGCTTGGGTACTCCAAGAGTCGAAGTTAGACCTGACGGCAGAAGATAATGTCTAGGAATCTAGTCCGCCCGTTTTTTCCAATTCCGCCGCAGGAGTACGATCAGACATACTTTGATGAGGTAATTCGGTCCTTCGCGGTGTACTTGGATCAAATGCAAAATCCCGGTGAAGGCAGGCATACGGCGTTAGTTTTGACTAATTTACAAAATGACGATCAAGGGTTAGAAGTGGGGAGCCTTTTTCAATACAGAGATGCCGCAGGGATCATGGGGCAAATAAAAATAGTCGTTGCAAATCAACCAAATCTACGCGGCAACTCTATTACAGGCTCTGTAGGCTCAGTTACGGTAACGACATGATCTAGGATAAGTGTGCGTCCATGATAGACCCTGTAACAGCATTTGCCGCAGCTAACGCAGCCTTCAAGGGCGTAAAAATGTTGGTCGGCGCAGGCCGTGAAATGCAGGACGTTAGCAAGCAGCTTGGGCAGTGGTACTGTGCTGTTGCAGATATAACCAAAGCAGAAACACAACGTAAAAATCCAACGTGGTTGGATAAGAAAACGCACGGAACCGATAACATAGAGCAACAAGCTATGGATATTGTGATCCGCAAAAAAACCTTAATGGAGAAAGAAAAAGAAATTAAGTTTATGTTAGATTATCGTTTTGGATTAGGTACTTACGATGAAATGCTTGGCATGAGACGCAAGATACGTGCTGAACGGGAAGAAACGGTATATCGCGCTATGGAAGCCAAACGTCAGATACAGAATAACATGGCTATAGGTGGGTTATCGTTAGGAATTATTGGTTTATTAGGTGGTGGTATTTACTTGATTATTTTGGCTACTCAATGAATGAAGCATGGGTTTTATATTTTCTTATTGTTTTTATAAACGGCGATTCATTTATGCTGGAAAACAACCAACGCTTTGAAACAAGAGGCGAATGCTTGATTGAAGGTATGCAAAAAGGGAGTTCTATTGTAGAAAACATAATAATAATGTCAGGAATACCCGCTTCAGGGCAATTCACTTGTCGTAAAGTTGGAGTAGATACATGATGTTAATTGCATCTGCAATTGTAGCTGGTTTATCTAGTCCTGATTTTGTAACTTGCCAGTTAGCTAAACGCACTAAAATACAGGATGAAATGGTTTGTATTTACAAAGGACCAAACAATACGATAGGTTATCACTATCCGAGTTTTAGTTTTAAGGAATGTCCAAGACAGTTTCAATGCCGATACTCACCCGATACTAAGCGGCGTCCGACTGTTAAGGAAATAATGGAAGGCTTGCAAGGGGGCTTTGAATGACAAACGCTTTTGAGAAAATACTAGAATACAAAATTTTACCGCGTTTTATGATGTTCACCATGACGATAGTTTATGTTCGGTGCATTGAGTGGGCGCTTACACAACCCGATTTGTCTACACAGCAGGCAAGTCTAATTTCTGTTGTCACAGGCGCTATGACAGGCGCATTTGCCGTATGGTTGGGGTCAGAGAAATGATAACACTATTAGGTAGCTTACTAGGATTTGGCAGTTCATTTCTGCCAGAGGTTCTAAATTACTTCAAGGCGAACCAAGCGCAAAAGCACCGCATGGAAATGATGCACCTTGAAACAGAACTAGCGCAAAAACGTTCTGAGATGAAGCTGGTTGAGTTAGATAAACAAGCTGACATTGAAGAAACGAAAGGGTTGTATTTACATGACAGTTCTATCGACGCTGGAAGTTTTATCAACGCCTTGCGTGGGTCCGTTCGGCCCGTTATCACTTATATGTTTTTTGCTTTATTCATTGCCACAAAAGTCGTGATTATGGTGAAAGTCACACAAGCTGGCGGCGATTGGATGCAAGCGGTTGAACTTATGTGGGATACAGAAACGGCTGGATTGATGAGCGCTGTTTTGGCCTTTTGGTTTGGCAATCGCGCTATATCTAAGTATGCGGGGAAATAATTATGGGATACAAGTTAAGCAAACGAAGTCTGTCTAGGCTGGAAGGCGTAGATGAAAGACTAATCGGCATTGTGAAATACGCTATTGGCGTTACGAAACAAGACTTCAGTGTAATATGTGGGTTGAGAACAATAGACGAACAACGTGTTTTAGTTGCAAAAGGGGCTTCGCAAACCATGAAGTCAAAACACATTGACGGTAACGCTGTTGATCTTATGGCTTACTGCGATGGCGGTAGATGGGAACTCAACCTATATGATGAAATTGCAGACGCCATGAAAGAAGGCGCAGAGGCCGTGGGCGCAAAGCTGCGCTGGGGCGCTGCGTGGACGATAGATGACCTTGGAGCGTGGGAAGGTAGCGCAGAGAATGCTATGAACAGCTACATAGACATAAGGCGCTCACAGGGGCGCAGGCCGTTCATTGACGCGCCACACTTTGAGTTGATGCTGTGACATGCACGTATTCGTTCTTATGGTCTATCTGGGCTATGGGGATGACCGAATCTTGCTGAGTGAGGATATGTATTTCCACCGTGTTGACTTCTGTAACAAGGTAGCAAGTGAAGTCGTTAAAAGGTACAGTACGCACGGAATAGAAGTAGAAGACAGGGTTGTTGCTTACTGTGTGCCAAAATATCTAAATCAGGTTCCTAAAAATGTTTACTAACCCGAACAATTTAGTTTTTTTAAAAAAAACAATAACCCCTACAAATGTTCGGGTTTGTATGTTAGAAAAGCAAACAACTGAGGTTACGACATGATGAACAGCATGCAGAACATGGGCAGATACGGCGATACACGCATGGCGCATGTGGCTCCCGGCGAGATGGTTGTGCCGCGTCAAGTTATGCAGAACAATCCTCAGATGGCACAAGGCATTGCATCTGCAATTAGATCAGAGGGCGTTGACCCTAGACGCTATATGGTTGGTACACCGCAGAATAGTATAAATCCGAACACAGGTCAGCCAGAGTTTTTCTTGCCGCAGTTGGCTTCTCTTGCTGCAACGGCTCTTGGCAGTAACGCTGTCAAAGGCGCGTTGACGTCTTTGGCAATTCGCAAGCTGCAAGGTAAGAAAGCTGGGCTGCGCGAGGCTTTGATCGGTGGCATTCTAGGCGAAGGCATAGGCGGCGCTATGGGTAAGGGTACATCCATAGCTAACCTGTTTGGTAGCGCGGGTGGCGGAACGTCTATGGCGTCTGAAGCGGCACTAGATAAAGCGAACATGGCTGATATGGCTAGGCAAGCCTCTAAAACTGCTGCACGTAGTTCGCCATCACTTGATACTATGGACGCAATGGGTGGTATGGCTAAAAGTGTTGCGGGTCGCGGCATAGACCCTGTTAAAACCATACCGCAACGTGTGTTTAAAGAAGACCTAATGGGCATTGGGGAGTTGGGATCGTCTGTATTTCCAAGCCTAAAAGACGAAGGCAACATTCTTGGCAAGATACTAAACACCAGAGGTGGCGAAGCACTGGTGTTTGGTCTAGGTGCAGAGCTACTAGCAAAAATGCAAGGTGACGATGATGAAGACGATGGACGCGCTGAAATAATCGCAAGAGCCAATCGCCCATTTGGTCATGGCATGCCTACCTCAATCAACACAATGAGGTCATTAGCGCAAGGTGGAGAAACAACGCCTAACTATTTCCCACGTAGAAACGGCGGGATTATGCCAAGCGAAGGCTCTGGCACAAAAGACGATGTACCCGCTATGCTAATGGCTGGTGAGTTCGTACTAACGAAAGACGCGATAAAAGGTCTTGGCAACGGCAACCAACGTCAAGGTATTGCTAAAGCATACGATATGCAAAATGCGCTAGAGAAAAAGGCTAGAACATGAGTGAAACCTATGAAACCATTCAGCGCCGTCCAGAATACATTGAGCAGCGTGAACAAGCCTTACTAGATAAAATCTTCGGAACGTCCTCTGATGGTGTCTATACTGGCGGTCTTGTAGACGCTGAAGCGTATCCAGACCTGTTTAGAATACCAGAGTATAAAATTGCTCCTGAAACAGATTTAGAACAATCTATCTACAATACGTTTGACACTGACGAAGAGCGTCAGGCATTTATGGATAGGTATCAACCATATTTTACAGACGCTACAGGAGCAGCCAAATATTTTCCTACTGCATCTAAAACTATGGATACTGGCGTTAGCAAAATTGAAGGCGCTTTAGGAACAGGCGCTGACGATTATTTCCCGCAAGCCTCAAGCTATATCACAGGCGGCACAGAGGCGTTTGACCCGTCTACTGGTGTTGCCGACTATATGAACCCGTACAAACAAAGCGTCATTGATGAGGCAATGAAGCAAATCGACAAGCAAGGCGCACAAGCCATGCAGAAAATGAATGCACAGGCAGTGGGGGCTGGTGCATTTGGCGGATCAAGAGCGGGTGTGCAGGCAGCGGAAACGCAAGGCAACATTCAGGATGCTAGGGCCAGAACCATAGCGAATATGATGGCTCAAGGATACGACAAGTCTTTAGGCGCAGCCATGTCTGGGTTTGAAGCCGAACAAAAGCGCAACTTAGAAGGCGGCAGACTTACAGGCGGATTAGGACAAACAGTCGGTGGTCTTGGTTCTAAACTGGTAGACGCTGGATCGTCCTACGGCACATTGGGCGGAACTAGCGCAGATGTTGGTCGGGTTTACAGCGCCATGACTCCCGCAGACATGGGCTTTATGTACGGGCTAGGTCAAACACAGCGCGACTACGATCAGAGGGTTTTGGACAATCAGCGCAGGGAGGGCATGCGCGGCACTGAGCAAGCGTTGTATCCAATCAACTACGCCTACGGTGCGCTATCAGGAACGCCATCTGCGGGTGTTGCAAGCCAATACACGACAGCCCCTGCCCAGCCGGGAACCAACCCGTTTATCGCTGGCATAGGCGCGTACACAGCCCTTTCGGGTATTAACCAACAACGTACTTGAGGGCTTTAATATGGCTGACTTAAATCGGGCCTACCAAGAGCAACTGCAAAAAGGTTTAGGAACTTACACTGGTCCTAAAACTAAAGGTCAAGCTATTGGTCAAGGTATAGCTGACTTTTCTACAAGTGCAGATGATTTTATTTTTTCATTGCCTGAAAAAATAACTGGTGGCATCCAAAGCGCAGGTGAATCTGTATTAGATTATTTTAATAGCCCAACTGCTGCATTTGCAGAACAAATGGAAAAAGAACAAAAACTAGCTGATGCTCGTCGTGAAGCCAGTTTAAGAATGCCTATGCCAGATGGCATAGGTAGACCAATGGAAATACAAGAGCAAATGGATATTTTTCAAACTCTTAATCCTGATGCTGGCACCATGACAACAAAGCAAATAAATGAGTTGTCGAAAGAATTATCTAAAGATAAAAATTTAAAACCATTTCCTGTTCAACCTAAAAAGAAAGAGTTGAAGCCATTTCCCAAAGAACAAGCAGAGCAAAATGTAGCTGACGCAAACCGCGAAGCCAGCTTAGATATGCCATCCATGAGTGATGACCCAGCCGAACAACTGTTCGCTCAAGCAATGACAGATTACATATCACAGGCTAGAGAAGGCGCAGAAGGTCAGCTTCCAAAAGTGGGTGACATTGAAGCCTACAAGAAAAAGTTTGCTGAAGCCACTGGCATTGACATAAGCGGCAAGCCCGACACTAGCCAAGCGTTAATGGCTATGGGGCTGTCCATGATGCAGAACCGCGCTGGTAAAGGCTTCAACGTTGGCAGGATGTTAAGCGCAGTAGGCGAAGCTGGCGAGAAAGCCCTGCCTGCATTGACTGCGGCTAAAGCAGAGGCGCGTAACAACGTTATCGCTGCGGGTAAGTATGCACTAGAAGCAGAGTCATCAGATAAAACTAAGCGTGAAGCAGCCAAAAAAGAAATGTCGGCTTTAAGCCAATATTTTGTAGTACCAAAGGGTGATGGTGTTGCTGGCACCGTTTCATCTATATTGCAAAACAAAGGCAGTCTTGAGACACTTAGCAAAGGCGAACTGCAACAACTTATGCAGAACCCAGAGTTTGCAGAAAAGTTTGATATACTTCCGGGTTCTAGCTACACAAGCATTGTTGCAGAAGCTATGAAAACACCCGAAGCAAAATCGCTATATGACACAAAAACCCCTAGAAAAATGGAGCTATTTGGCGAGGGTGCTGGAGATTTGTTCACCATAGAAACTTGGAGAGCTTTGCCTAATTCTGGCGTGGAAAACAAATTAGTAGGTACAGGAGATGAAGTATACAAAGCTCTGCAAAACGCTGCTAGGGATATGAATATAGCAAAAGAAAAATTTGTAACTGGTATGGAGTTAGCAGAAGGCACTAATATATTTAGATTTGGTGTTGATAAACTAGATAATTTAGCTGAAGTTCTTGGAGTAAACCTTCGTGAAGGCGTTACTGAAACACAAAAATTAAAATTTATCTTAGATAAGTTGCAAGCACAAAATGCTCCTGAAATTTTAGGTGAGGCTGGTAAAACTATCTCGGATGCTGACCGTGCAAGAGTTGCACAAATTGTGGGTGATTTAAACGCTGGAAGTACAGCAGACGAAATAACGTTTAAATTAAATGACTTGTTTAACTCAATCATTATAAAGAAAGAACGTGATATTCTGGACGCCTTAAACACATTGGATCGTTACACAGGTAGGTCTGTAGCCCCTGATGATGGCCCAATGTCTGAAGAGGATGTAGCGGAACTAGCCAAGCGCGAAAAACAGCGTCTTGCTGGAACTTAGGGAGTGTAAGATTTGGATGATCGGATAAAGTTAAATTTATATCGCGGTATAGAATCAGGGTCATTTACTGACGCTCAGAAATTAAAAGCATATCGCGCTATAGAATCCAACGCTCCCAATGAAGAGGTCGCTGATTTAGCAGCGTCTTTATCTTTTTCTAACTTAGGTAGTGGAAAAACCCTGAAAGAATTAGTTGATATTCGACAGGGCCGTGACCGTGAAAACTTTGATTACACTACTGGTGCAGATGGTAGGCTACGGTCTTTGTTGTCTTTTGCGGAAACTGACGGTGATCGTGAAGCCATATTAGAAAGCCTAGTCGGGTCTGATGGATTTGTTAAAGATAAAGCTGGTAGATATTCACTAACACAGAAGGGCCAAGAAAAACGCGGCATGGAGCCAATTGGTAAAAATCTTGTTATTGAAGATGAAGGCTTCAGTATGCGTGATTTTTCCGACTTGGCAGGCATAGTTCCAGAAACTGTAGGTTCTGTGGCAGGCGCTATCATTGGTGGTGGTCCTTCTTTTGGCCTTGGCGCTGTGGTTGGCGCAGGCGCTGGTGGTGCTTTGGGCCAAGCATTAGAAGAGTCTATAGAGGGCTTGTTAGGCGTACAGACGCAAGGGTTAGGCGATATAGCTAAAGACGTAGCCATAGAGGGCGCTATAGGCGCTGGTGGTGAGCTTATAGGCGCTGCGGTGATCGGGGCAGGCCGCAAGGTTATTGGTGGTGGCAAGTCTGTAGCTGGCAGGTTGTCAGGTGTAGGCGCTCTTGAGGAAGTAAACAAAGAAAACTTAGCTGTTGCTAGAAGGTTAATAGATAAAGGTCTTACGCCAAGTCTGCAAAGCCTTGGTGCAGAACGACTAGGCTACGGTCAAAAGTTCTTGGAAAACGCTGGTAAAGTTGTAGATCGTAGAGAACGAAACCTTGGGCTTGCGCTTGCTGAAAAAAATAAATTCCTTGAAGGTGTTCGCGCTGACGCAAAAGGCCAGTTGGCTGACGACGTTATGTTTCTCAGCGATAGCCAGTTTGTAAAATTTCAAAAGTTGCAAGAAAGTGCCAACCAAGCATACCTAAGAGCTATAGATGGTTCCATTGATGTTTTATCAAAATCCATGAAAAACAATGTGGATTTAAACCCTGAAATTTTAAGCAGAATTACAAACACATTTTCTAGGTTCGGGGATGATGCGACAAATAATTTTTCTCTTATTGATGAAACATTGAAACCAATTGCAGGTGGCATGGGGAAAGACTTTAAACTTTTTGACGTTAGAAACCTTATAGCTAAAATGCAAGAATACAACGCTGAGATGAGAAATCTTGCTGATCCGTTAGTCACAGAAATTGATGACTTTTTGCGAACTACACGCGGAAAAGCAAGTTTTTCTGAAATGGCAGTTGTGCGCAAAGCGATTAACGACAACTTGTATTTTAACGGCAAAATATCAACAAAAGGAAGAAAACGTTTAGATGAAATGAAAGATTATTTAGACACTGTTTTAATGAGCAAAAACATTGGGGACCACATAGAACCTGAAGCACTGTCTATGATTGATAAAGGGTCATTAATAAAAGCAGCAAAACAAAGGGAAGAAGCAATAAAACATTACCGTGATGGAATAGAACCCTTTGAAAAACTTGTTGATTTGAGTATCATTAGGTCTTTAAGAGATTTGCAGTCATTAAACGGTAATGTGCCACGGGCTACATCTGACAAATTATTTTCTAAAGTGGTAAAGCCAGATGAACCAGAAAGACTGCGTAATATTTTAAAAACTGTAGATAATCCTGATGAAGTTCGGGATATGTTAGGTCGTAGCTTCATAGATGACGCTTTGACTGATGCAGGGCGTGATCCACTTGACCCAACGCAATTCAACGGCAAGACTTTTAGAAATAAAATCATGTCCCTCAAAGGAACGGGCAAAGAATTGTTTGGTGACAAGTGGGACGAAATACAAAATTTAGCCAACGCTATAGGCAAGTCAGACATACGAGGCGGCGTAAAAGCCGAACAAATTAGATTGGCTAGTGAAGCAGGAGCGCCAACAAGCGTGTTGGATGCTCTTAATGACATAGCTAAAGTAACCAGCGATTATGATGATTTGTTAAAAGCCCGTGTGTTAAAAGATTTGGAAACAGGTAAGCTAGGCCCACGATCTTATGATGAAGTTGTTCAGGCTTTAACAACACCTAACCTATCTCAATCTGAAGCCAGCAGAATTATGGAATTTTTCGGGGACAATCCACAAATGAAAAGCAACATGCGCCAAGTTGTGTTGCAAGACATTATGGAATCCGTAGATAGTGGACTTTTTGACAGCGCAAAAAATGCGGGAAAGTTGCAAGAAACTTTAGGTATGTATGATAGAAAAGTTTTATCAGCAATTCTTGATGATACTGCAAACCCGAACACAACAAAAGCACTGTATGAGTTCGCGGAAGAACTTTCGTTTTTAGGTGATGTAACAAAAGAGGGTGCAATTGCTGCGGGTAGCATTTGGGCGCAAGTGTTTAAACATCCGTTAACTGCGTTTGCGCGTGTCCAACAAATGAGGTTAGGTGCTAAAGCACTTGGAAGACATGAAGTTGCAAAAAAGTTTTTAGAGTTACGTGAAGGTGGCGGCACAGCTAAAGAAAATGGTCGTGCAATTCTGGGCTTCTTGGACGATGCTGCGCGTGAACAGGGTGTGGATGCTGGCGCAACTGCGAGTAAAGTAGGTAAAGTAGTTCAAGGAACAGGACGAGCTTTAGGTGGGGCCAGCAGAGTAGCCAAACAAGTAACGCCTAGAGCTTTAGGTTTAGGTTCTCAAAGCCCGGAAAGCCGAACAAGTGTTCCAGTTGTAACACCCCCGGCAATAAATTTTGAACCTCCCGCGCCTAGAAAAACTGGTCCTGCTGCACCATTGTCTCCCATTGAACAAATAAGACGTAACGCACAACAGATGACACTACGAGAAAGAGCCGCCCAAAACCCTGCGGCGGCGGCTACTTTGCTTGGCGGTTTGGGAAGCGCAGGGCTGCTTTAGTCTTCAAGTTCCATGACAGTAGATGCAGAACCAATGCCGCCTGTACTGGCAGGTCTATAACCACGCTTGGCGTTCTGTATCTGTAGGTAAGCAACGTCGATCAGCCTTGAAAGCTGACGCCCCAAGGGACGGTCCTCTTGCGCTGCAACGTATTTCAATTTATCGTATGCCTCTGTTGTAAGGCCAACAGACTTGTATTCTTTTGGATTTGGCATAAAGGTTCCTTTCCCAAACATGGCGTCACAAAGACCATATAATCCCAGAAGATTTGGGTCAAGGCCCAAGTACGGTAATAAGAAAGTTGTGGTTCACAACATCAAGTTCGATTCAAAGTGGGAATCAGAACGCTATTTATATCTACACGCATTAGAACGGGCTGGCACCGTCAGAAACTTGGAACTGCAAGTCAGGTTCAATCTGATCGTTAATGACCAGAAGATATGCGCCTATGTTGCCGACTTTAGATACGAACGCGAGAACAAAGATGGCGTGTGGGAACAAATTGTTGAAGACGCAAAAGGCGTGGAAACCCCTGAATTTAAACTAAAAAAGAAGCTGATGAAGGCTTGTTTAGGCATTGAAATATATTTAACCAAAAAAAAATAGTTGACACGTATGCCAGCACTTGCTAGGTATTGGGAACTTGTAGCAAAGAAGGAATATACGCATGAACAGTATGGAACTGTTTGAGCGGCGCGACGAACTCAAGTCAGTAATTACTGACCTTCGTGCCGAACTCAAAAACGTAGACGATCAACTATCAGATTTATTTCTGCCATTGGCGCGTGATGCGCTACGGGCAGACGGTAAAGACTTTGGTACTGCGCATATTGTCGAGGGCAATGTGGCTATGAAAGTCAACGTTGGTAAAAAGGTCACTTGGGATCAAGACGTACTGCGTGACACATTCAACAGCATGACGCCTGAGAATGCACAGCACTACGCAAAGCTGACCTACGCTGTGGAAGAGCGCAAGTACACAACCGCTCCACCCGCAATCAAAGCAACACTAGAAGCCGCCCGTACTACAGAAGTCGGACGCTTTACAGTAGAAGTCGAGGACAAGTAATGGGTTTCCAAATCATCACAGCCGATCAACGGCTATCTGAAAAGAAAGGTCACAAGATTGTGATCTGTGGTCAAAGCGGTGTGGGTAAAACCACACTCGCTAGAACTCTGGGCGAACGTACACTGTTCGTTGACCTAGAGGCTGGTGACTCAGCTATCGAAGGGCATCCCATTGATGTGATGCGTCCGCAGTCATGGCCTGAGTGTCGTGATCTTGCATGCTATCTTGGTGGGCCAAACCCGTCACTGGCAGAAGATCAGCCATACAGCCAAGCACACTATGATTTTCTGTGTGCAGAAGAGGGTGATCCTACTGCGCTAGTAGCAAAGTATGACACGCTGTTCGTGGACTCAATCACAGTAGCAGGACGCTTATGCTTTTCATGGTGCCAGCAACAGCCAGAGTCGCGGTCTGACCGCACAGGTAAACTGGACACACGCGCAGCATATGGCTTGCATGGTCGTGAAATGATGCAGTGGCTAACTCACTTGCAGCACATACGCGAAAAGAATGTGATCTTTGTTGGCATCTTGGATGAAACCACAGATGACTACAGCCGCAAGCAATACAACTTGCAGATCGAAGGTAGCAAGACAGGGCGCGAATTGCCCGGAATTGTTGATGAAGTAATTACAATGGCTATTCTAACAGGTGAAAATGGGCCGTACCGCGCATTTATCTGTCAGCCATTGAATGAATGGGGCTATCCTGCCAAGGATAGGTCTGGTCGATTGGCTACACTTGAAGAACCACACTTGGGTAAACTTATCGACAAAATGAGTTCACAACTTTCAGCAAATGGGAAACCGTTGAATTTTGTAAAACCAGAAACGCAGCAAAGCGAAGGAAATAAAAATGTTTAATCTTAATGAAACACCAGCAGATGATGGCGGCAACCGTGAGTTTTCGCTCATTCCAAACGGCGCAATCAGTCGTGCAGTTATCGTTGTAAAAAGCGGCGATATTGAACTGCCTGAGTTTGGTCAGGGCCAGTGGTTCAAGCAATCACAAAGTTCCGCCGCAAAGTGGATGGAACTAGAATTTACCTGCATCGGCGGTGAGTTCGACAGACGTAAGTTCTGGTCTAAAATCTTTGTTGATGGCAACAAAATGGGCAAGAGCGGTATGCCGCTGGCTAAAGAAATTGGTCTGCGAACACTGCGTCAGATTGTGGAAAGTGCAAACAATCTAAAAGCCAGCGATATGTCGGACGAAGCCCAACAGCGCAGAAATATCTCTGGCGTGTTTGACTTGAACGCTATGGAAATTTGTGCCAAGATTGGAATTAAGAAAGGCACCAACGGGTATAGCGATCAAAATCAATTGATGGCTGCGTTAACGCCAGATCAAAAGGGGTTCATTGCTACAGCGTCAGCGCCAATGCAATCAACGCCAGCAGCGCAAGCAGGATACCAGCAACCACAGGCACCAGCACCGCAAGCTGGAAGTCCCGTGCCAAGCTGGGCGCAGAGGTAGTAGCGGCAAGGCCATTCCGCGCCTGCTACCAAGGATGGGGGGCCTTGGGCCGTGAACCCCCCAATTTTCTTTTAGCGAAGAGGTGAAACATGCGACCGACTTACGAAGTAAGTCAGGACTTGCTTAATGAGCAAGATATTATCCTGCGTTTTATAAATCATTTTGGGGGTCATCTTACTCCCTTTAAAATGCCAATCCAATATAAATTAGATTTCTGTTTAGGAGATGGAAGTTCAGCCAAAGTTTTTGCGGAAGTAAAAGTTCGGAAAAACAACAAAGAGAAATATTCTACTTATATAATTTCTTTGTCAAAAGTTATGGCCGCTAAATCTATAAAAGAATCTACTGGTTTAGATACCGTCATTATAGTTGGATGGACTGACTGTATTGGTTACACAAACTTAAATAATGATTGGCCTATTAAAGTCGGTGGTAGAACTGATCGTAATGATTGGCAGGACATAGAGCCTTTAGCACACATACCAATCTCAGAATTTACAGTCATTGGAGCAAATCAATGATACTACGCCCCTATCAAGAGGTGGCGATTTCAGACGCATTAAATGCGCTGGACACCCACAAAAATACAATCGTAGTTGCTCCCACAGGCGCAGGCAAAACTATTATGTTGTCTGCGCTCATTGGTAAAAGGCACCAAGAGGGCAAACGCATTCTTGTGTTGCAGCACCGCGATGAACTTGTATCGCAAAATCGCGAAAAGTTTCTAAAGGTAAACCCAAACATATCCACCAGCGTTGTCAATGGCACGATTAAAAAGTGGGACGGTGATACCATATTCTCAATGGTTCAAACCCTGTCACGCGAAAACAATCTGCGCCACAGGCCCAAGTTCGATATGGTTGTTGTAGATGAAAGCCACCATGTAGCCGCTGACACCTATATGCGGATTATCGAAGCGGTCAAAGAAGACAACGAACACGCTGAGATAGTTGGATTTACAGCCACGCCTAATCGCGGGGATGGTAAAGGTCTGCGCAGTATATTTAATAATTGCTCACACCAGATAGAATTAGCCACGCTGATACGTGAAGGCTTCCTAGTGCCACCGAAGGCTTACGTTGTCGATGTTGGCGTCACAGAGGCTCTGGAAGGGGTCACACGGCGCGGTAATGACTTCGACATGGATGAGGTTGCGCAAATAATGAATAAGCGCGTCATTAACGAGCGTGTGGTCAATGAATGGCAAGACCGAGCAGGGGATCGAAAGACCGTTGTGTTCTGTTCTACAATCAACCACGCCCAAGACTTGCTGGATATGTTTATCGAATATGACGTGAATGCCGAAATGGTTATCGGTGATACGCCCAAGCCAGAACGCGAACAAATTCTGCATGACCTTGAGTTCGGTGACGTACAAGTTGTGGTAAACGTAGCAGTGCTGACCGAAGGCTTTGATGCACCGCCTGTATCTTGTGTGGTTCTAACCAGACCCTGCTCATTTAAATCAACAATGGTGCAAATGATTGGGCGCGGTCTGCGCATTCTGGACCCAGAAATTTATCCTGACCAAATCAAGAAAGACTGTATCGTGCTAGACTTCGGTAGCAGCATTCTAACGCATGGTGCGTTGGATGAAGCAGCTAACCTAGATGGCAAGCCCAAAAACCCCAACGGGGAAGCGCCAGAAAAGCAATGTCCAGAGTGCGGATTCATCAACCCTCTTAACGTCAGAATGTGCGTTGAGTGTGGCTATGAGTTCCAAAGCCAAGACACAGAAGAATTGGTGGACTTTACGCTAACAGAATACGACCTCATGGAACTATCACCGTTCCTATGGATGGACATATTCGGCAATGGCTCATGCCTCATGGCAATGGGCTTCAATGGCTTTGGTGTAGTCGGCACAGTGGGCGATACATCTATTGGGCTAGTCAAGGCTCAGAACGGGCGAAAGGTGCGCTCAGTCGCCATTGGGGGTAAGGTGCAAGCCATGTCAGCAGCAGATGATTTCATGCGTGAGATTGAAGACAGTGCAGCAGCTAACAAATCTAAACGCTGGCTCAATGAAAGAGCCACAGACAAGCAACGTGACGCCTTACGCAGAGGTGGTGTGCAAGTTAGTGCAATGGATTTCTCATGGACGAAATACAAAGCCGCATGCTGGCTAAATTATCTGTGGAACAAAGAACAAATAGACGCAGCAGTGGAAAGGATAGCTGAATGAAACGGGCAGAAATATTAGATACAGCAAAGCAGTACGTCACCAAAGATCGTGACGCCACGCACGGTGATATGGAAGACAACTTTGAGTCCATAGCAGAGTTGTGGCAAATTTACTTTAACAACGAATGGGATTTCACATCTACTGACGTTGCAGTGATGATGACGCTGTTAAAAATAGCGCGGCTTAAATCTAACAAAAGCAATCCTGACAACTGGGTAGACGCATGTGGTTACATGGCCTGTGGCGGCGAGTTGGCTATCAAAAAAGGAAAAGACGATGGCACGGATCGAACTTGAACTAACAGCCATAGTTTACGACAACAGCGAGTTTTCCTGTGAAGAATACAAAATCGTTGCGTTTGTGTCAGATTGGAACGATGGCGAACAAGTTACCGAAGCTGCGGGAAAAGCAGTAAATGACCATATGAATCATTCCAAAAAACTCTGCATCGGTGGCTGCGCAAAAATATTCGTGGACAAAGAAAAAGTAGCAGATGCTATATTTCAAAACCCGGACGCAGATGAGGGGCTATTCGACAAAGCCGCAGAGTTGTTCGGGTTAGAAGAGGGGACAATCCATTGAATTACGAATCAGCAAAAGAACCAATGGAAGAGTTGTCATTCATACTTGGATACTTCGGATGGGGTACGCGGTTCTGCGACCTGACAGAAGAACAAGTCCAAGTGTTGATATTCGCACTGCAAGAATCAAAAAAAATTACGGAGACAGTAAATGTCGGAAACCTTGAAGAATCCTACTATAAGTCAACAGGCAGTTGGCCTTCTACTTCAATCCCATTCTAGGGAACCAGACCCAATAGCCGAACAAATCAAAGAGGCTGTGGATCAGGGGATCGTCAAAGGCGAAAAGAAACGTGAACGGCGTAAGTATATCGGTGCATCCAGTATCGGTGATGAATGCTCACGCAAAATACAATACCGATACCTCAACAGGCCCATTGATGAAGGCAAAGAATTTACCGCACGAACACTGCGGATATTTCAATTCGGTCATAACATCGAAGACTATGCCGCCAAGTGGATACAGGACGCAGGGTTTGACCTACGCACAGAAGACAAAATGGGTGAACAGTTTGGGTTCTCTATCGCTGATGGTGAAATACGCGGTCACATAGACGGTGTGGTCTGTGATGGGCCAGTAAAAGCGCAGTATCCTATGCTATGGGAATGCAAATCAGCCAATGACAATAAGTTTAGAGCGTTTGAAAAGCACGGCGTTACTAAGGCTAATCCAGTGTATGCTACCCAAGTCGCACTATACCAAGCCTACATGGAGTTAACAGAAACACCTTGTTTGTTCACCGTAGTCAATAAAAACACCAGCGAGATATACTATGAAATAATCCCTTTCAATCAAGGGCTTGCACAGGAAGCCAGCGATAGGGCAGTAAATATCTTGACGGCTGCAAAAGCAAATGACATTCTACCACGCATCGCACAAAGCAAAGATTTCTTTCTTTGCAAGTTCTGTGAGTATCAGGATTCGTGTTGGGGGGAATAATTACAATAGTGGGGCATTCCAAGGCTGATCGGAACACCCCACATTTTGTATCAGGATGAGTGATAAGGACAACATAATGACAATATTACGCTTTGGCAACACAACTAGCCAGCTTACAGAAAAAATTTCCAACCTTGTGCCACGCACAACACAGCTTCAAGATTTGTTCGATACATACCCAAATGGTGTGCGTCACGGCACTACATTTATGATCGGATCGTTTCAAGGCGAAGCGGGTAGTTCGCTGCAAATCAACATAGATATTCATGGACCCAACTTTATGCGCGGTCAGGATTGGGCCACAGGTGATGGCATCGGGGGCATAACCAAAATACTTATGGAAGGTCGGGGCTGGACTAGCAGAGAAGTCGCCGCGCACTATCAAGCGTTCCTCGGAACGCCACAAGAGCCAGCGCCAGAAAACCCAATCAAACCCGAACTTGCCAACAGACCAAGCCCGGAACCAATTCCGCTGCAACAACCCGAACAAGTAGGCGCAAAAAAGGTCTACAATTTAGATACGCCCTACGATGATGAATATACATACACTGACGCTGACGGCGTTGTGCTTGTCACAGTCCGTAAATACGTGGAAGAAAGCGAAGACGGCGAAGTTAAAAAACAATTCCGCCAGTTTATGAACGGGCGCATGGGTCTGCCAGAGCCAAGACCCCTATATAACATCCCGAACATTTTGGATGCAGAAACAGTTATATGGGCCGAAGGCGAGAAATGCGCAGAAGCACTAATCGGGATGGGCTTTGCAGCTACCTGCACTATCGGGGGCGCAGGTATGCTATCGGAACGTGTCGCCCATAAGTTTGATTTCTCACCACTTGAGGGTAAAGACGTAATCCTCTGGCCTGACAACGATAAAGCGGGTCGGGACTTGGCTGCACTCGTAGAACGCCTCGCCAAAGAAGCGGGGGCTAAATCAACGCTCATGCTACGTGCGCCATTCGGAAAGCCCGAAAAGTGGGATGCCGCAGACGCATTAGACGAACAATTTGACGTTCACAGGTTTATCCGCAGTAGCCAAAGCAAAATCAAAAAGCCAATACATCTGCTGGACGATAGCCTAAACATCGGGACTTACTTCGTAGGTCGCGCACCCGAGCAAGAGTATCTAATCAACGGCACAATACCACTAGGCGTTCCAACCATATTCGCCGCCGCTGGCGATAGCGGTAAAGGCATGATGACCCTAGACCTCGCAATGAAAGTCGCATCGGGCGAACCTATGCAATCAGCTTTCGGGGGCATGGTATCCACATTCGGGGATGCAATCATTCTATCCGCAGAAGACGATAAAGATGAAATGCACAGGCGGATTGAACGCATGGACCCTATGGGTAAGCGCCGCGAATACCCGAACAATTTAAAAATACTGCCGCTACCTAACCTCGGCGGTGTGTTTCCAATCATGCAAAAGATCGACAATAGTTACGTTATGGGCGAAGAGTTTGGACGCATCTACGATCAAATCCTAGAAATGCAAAACCTCGCACTGCTGGTAATCGACCCAATGGCTTCGTTCGTACACGCAGATGTAAACGCTGATCCAGCCGCAGGAGCCGCATTCATGGGTATGCTTGCGCAAATCTCAACTGAAACAGGCGCTACGGTCATGGTCAATCACCACATGGCTAAAATTAAAGACAACGATCCCGTCACAACGCCAGAACAAGCGCGTAATCTCATTCGGGGTACGTCAGCTATCGTTGATGGCGTCCGCTGCGCATTTACCGTGTGGAACGTAGAAGAACGTCTGGGTCGGCAACGCTGCAAAGACCTCAACGTGGATTATGCGCGTAACACCGTGTTCGATGGCGCTGTAGTCAAAGCCAACGGGCCAGCTAATCGGGACATACGACACTTTATCCGAAACCCGAACACAGGTTTGTTAGAAGATAGATCAGAAGATATACGCAACTTGGCGCTGTCAGACGCGGTAAGAAACAGACTCCAACACATGTTCGACTTCTTAGCTATGATGGAAGCCAACGGAAATGCAGTCACAAAAGGCGGCGCTAATGACGGGGCGCATGAAGCAATCGAAACAAGTTCTTCAGGTGAGCCATGTGTAATAGCGTTGAAACCTTTCGGAGAGTCTACAGTGAAAAACACCATAACAGCACTGCAAGAGGCAGGGCGCGTTGATACCTACAGACTAACACAATCGGGCGCATCTAAGTGGCTGGGCGTCACAGGTGGGCCGTTAAGCCGTGGCGAATATGAAGCCAGAACAGCGCGAGAAAACCTTTGACCTATATGCCATGATGTGCTAATCCTTGGGAGCGGATTAAAACACACATTTAAATCCGTTTTGGGAAATAACGCCGTAATTGCACAGGGATATTTTTAAGTACCTGATATTGCTGTGTAAAATTCTTAAATAAGACCCATTTAGCAAAGGATACAAAATGGCAGAAAAAATGTTACACTTCTTTAAAGACAAGCGGCCTACGCTTGAAGAAGCGCAAGCGATTGTCGGGGGTCTGGTGGAAATGGTTCCGCTAATGAACCCAGAAAAAATGCAACTCATTATTAACGAAGAGGGTCTAATGCACGATCTTCCCGTTAATATTCAAGCCAGCATGATCGCTGGGCGCAGGCTAGTCGGGCCTGCAATCGTCCTAGAAGGGGACGCAATGTGGGACTAGAAACGGGCCTAACACCCGCGCAGGAATCAGAACTAAAGTTCCTGCGCGGCAGAGTCGATAGACTGCAAGACGAAACCTTCAAAAAAAGCCCACTACCCAACGCACAAAACGATCTGTGGGTAGCGCGTACAGAACTAGAACGATATGTTAGTGATCTAAGATCATGGGGGAAAAAAATATGAGTGGATTAAATCCAACATATATAGAACTAGCTAGAATCGAAAACCTACGTCATCAGCTAGTAGCACAACCAACACAAGCTATCGTCGGGCGTAACTACGGGGCTAAAGTAGACCTCATGGCCGTGGCCTTCGATGCAGTTAAAACTAGGGACGCTTGGACAATCAAAGACCTAGCCAGAAAAATGCGTATCAAAGACGATGTGGCGCAGGAACTACTACGAAGCCTTGTAAAAGAAGGACACCTAGAATCAAGGCCGCTGCACGGTGAAGCCGTGTACGAATGGCCCGATAGAAACCCGTCTAAACCATTGCCGCGAATGGGAAGTCGCTATAGATAATCCCAAGCAACATGCTGAAAGTCACAAACCCTGCCCATAATCGGGCGGGGTTTTTCTTTGTCGGGACTCTTCTATCTTATTATCCGCCACGTATTTATCAATCAGCAACAAACAAAACATCGGCAAATCTGATGGACTCACGCCTAACCCGAACAAAAGTTCGACTATTAAATCGCGCAAGTCAGCAGTCGAAAAATTAGCGGGTACTTCATTGAGAAGCCCCGCCGCAATTCTTTCTAAATCTTCTGGTTGCATCATTTGTCTTTGCTGTTTGTTATTGCATCCAACATATTATCAGCATCTTCTACCGCCTGTCTAGCTGAATCAAATTGACTCTTCTCTTTTAAAGCAAAGTCAACAAACCCTTTAATATCATCCCAACAATCATCATGGTCATATGCCGTTATCACATGAAGCACAAAAAACTTTATCAAATCTGGGCTGGCTTCCTTTGGCAAACCTGTATCAAGTTTCCGCATGGCATTGCGGAAAAACTTCTGCTTTTCTTCTATGTTATTAAACTTCGGCATTTTAGTTGTTCCTTTCTGCTATGAATGATAAACAAAATGTGGGGGCGGTTTGATTTAACCTCGCTGGATCAAATCATGTCATTGCCGCCCCCAACTTTTATTAAGACATGCTACCCAAGTACCAAGCAACAATCACCAAAGCCAACACAACAGCCGCATAAACGGGCTTCTTAGGCACGTTAAACGCATCCGTAACCAAAGGCTGCGGAGTCAGTGATAGCTTCGTAGCGCGGGGCTTACGAGGCTTCTTAGGCTTGTCATCGGGGGAAACGTCCCCAAATAACGTCGAGTCCAGATTTTTCTGGAATGGTGTTAAATCCTCAACAGGATTACTCGCCTTCTCAACACCAAGACGTATCTTAGACATTTTAACATTGATCGACTTTGTAGATCGACCCATAAGCTCACCAATCTCGCTGTGCTTAAAACCCGTTGCCTTGTACTCAAGCAACTGGTCAATCTCCTTACCCGTCCAGCGCAGCATAGCGCGTTTCTTAGGCGTAAGGTTTCTTTTCTTCTTATCAGCCATTACATTCATCCTTTCAATCGGCCTCAATCTCACCAGAACCAGAACAGTTCTCGCAAGTCTTCCAAACCCCAAACGGCTCGTAAACACCGTATGACGTCATCTCAAATTGTTCGTGTTCTACCTCACCCTTACGGTCAGAATGTGAACACTCAGGGCAATCAATCATCATCTGGAACACCCCGCAGCTTAATTACAGGATTGAAAGTGTCACCCGACCCATTCAATTGATCCTGATCTTTATGTCGGGCCAACGAATTAACACCCATGTTGAAAATCAACTCACGGCGCAATTCCTCAACCGCGCTTAACGAATCATCCTCAGTTTCATAAAGATCAATAATCTCGTCCAAACGATCAACAATGTAAGGAATGTGAACAGTATCATCCATCTGACACACGCCAAATGCGAACAAATCCATCAGCTAAACCATCACCCTCGCGTCTGCTCATTAAAGTAATACCCAAACGGGACGCAGCAACGTAGATGCTGTTGTACGACCTGAGAGGCACATCAACGCAATCGCCCTCAGACATAGACGAAAGCAAAACTTGCCACTTGCCCCTGCCCCTCTTTTTACCCGAAACAACGTCAGGGATC